>Ga0247813_10000665_pt1 | contig 29801 bp, 25 predicted proteins | sample UWRJL169409C1_FD_180719 | JGI IMG/M metagenome (GOLD analysis project Ga0247813, IMG submission 180719) | Plant litter microbial communities from Arlington Agricultural Research Station in Wisconsin, United States - UWRJ-L169-409C-1 | ecosystem: Environmental > Terrestrial > Plant litter >...
ACGGAGCTGTTTCTTTTGAATCTGCTCTTATTGATGCAAAAATGCAAATTGAAGAAGACGAAGCACAATCGGTTTTAGTAGGCGGAGTGGATGAAAATGGTGAGTATACTACAGCCCTTTTTAAATTATCAGGGCGCATAAAACCTGACAATCAACAGCCTTATAATGTTTTAGATTCTGATACAAACGGCGCAGTTTATGGAGAAGGCGCCAGTTTTTTTGTTTTGGAAAACGAACGAAAAGACACGACTTATGCAGAAATTCTGGATGTTGCAATTATAAACACATTTGGAGCAAACGACGTTGAAGCTGAAACATTATCTTTTTTAAAAGCAAATAATCTGGAAATTTCGGATATCGATGCTTTGATTTTAGGTTTTGACGGAAATGTTGATTTTGAAAATTATTATAGAAATCTTGCTGAAAATGCTTTCGCAGAAACGCCTGTTTTATACTATAAACATTTAAGCGGAGAATACGATACGGCTTCGGCATTTGCTTTATGGATGGCCGTCAAAGTTTTGAAAACACAGGAAATTCCCGAAATTATAAAAGTAAATTCGGTTGAAAAATCTGCTTACAAAACCATTTTACTATACAATCAGTTAAACGGAAAAAACCATAGCTTTACGCTTATCAAAAAATGATAACGCATAAAAACATATCGCTGTTTTTTGTCTTTTTATTACTTTTATTGTTTCTTTTGAGTTATTATATAGCAATAAATCTTTGGTGGTTTGTTGGAATAATTTTAATCTGGTTAGGGATAAATGCTGTTGGTTCTGCCCGAATTTCTTCTAATTATCATGTAAAAGCGTACTGCAGCAATCCATCTGAAAAAGAAAAAAAAATTGCCCTTACTTTTGATGACGGACCTACTGTTTTTACTCTTGAAATTTTAGAACTTCTGAAAAGATACGATGTTAAAGCTACTTTTTTTTGCATCGGAAAAAATATTGAAGCACATCCGGAAATTTTAAAACAAGTTATTGCCGAAGGTCATTTGGTTGGAAATCATTCGTACAATCATTCTACTTTTTTTGATTTTTACAACGCTAAAAAAATTCGCGAAGAAATTGAAAAAACAGATTCGATTTTACAAAAATACACTGCTCATCAAATAAACTTCTTTCGCCCGCCGTACGGAGTTACAACGCCTTCGATTCGAAGAGCTTTAAAACGAACCGGACATAAAGTTATTGGCTGGAATATTCGATCTCTTGACGGAGGAACAAAAAATCAAAGTTTAATTTTCAATCGTATAATAAAACGTATTTCTCCCGGCGGAATCGTACTTTTGCATGATACGGCACCTCACTCTGTTTTTGTATTGGAACAGTTTTTGCAATTTTTAAAGCAAAACAATTATAAAGTGATTTCGACCGAAGAACTTTTGAATCTTAAAGCTTATGAAAACTAAAATATATATTCTTTTTTTATTTGTAACTATTACGAACATTTCTGTATTTGCTCAGGAACAAAAAATGACGGCGGCAGAAATTGCTTCTTTCAAGGAAGATGTAAATGTAGTTTCTAAAAAAATCAAAACCTTAAGTACTGATTTTGTTCAGTATAAACATTTGGATTTTTTATCGAAAGACATTGAAACTTCCGGAAAAATGATTTTTAAAGAACCGAATCTGCTTCAATGGCAATATAAAAAACCATACAATTATAGTATTGTTTTTAAAAACGGCAAAATCCTGATTAATGACGAAGGTAAAAAAAGTGCTGTTGATATTGGCAACAGCAAAATTTTTGCACGCATCAATAAATTAATCGTTGGCAGTGTGAGCGGAAATATGTTTGACGATAAAGAATTTACGATTTCTTATTTTAAATCAAAAGGACAAAATATTGCGAAGTTTATTCCGAAAGATGCTACTCTTAAAAAGTACATCAAACAAATTGAACTGACTTTTGATAAACAAGAAGCGACTGTTGAACAAGTAAAATTATTAGAATCATCTGAAGATTATACTAGAATTGTACTTAAAAATAAAGTGATCAATGCAAAAATCGACGATTCCGTTTTTAATAATTAATTGCTTTCTGGCAATTATTGCGGTTTCTTGTGGCTCAGTCACAAAAAATTACACGCCTAAAAAATTAGACAAAACCTCTTACGAAGTTCCCTATTTTAAAGATTCAAAAATTGATTATGTTTATAAAACAAACATTACGGTTTATGGTCATGACTTATCCGGAATTTTTATTGCCAAGAAAATAAATGATACAACACATCGCGTAGTTTTTACAACAGAGTTTGGTAACAAATTGTTAGATTTCGAAATTTCCGAAAAAAACTTCAAAGTAAATTCAATTGTATCCGAATTAGATCGAAAAATCCTGGTTAATACTTTAAGAGATGATTTTCGATTGCTCTTAAAAAAAGAATATCAAATTCAGGAACAATTTGAAAATGAGTCAGACGATATTTACAAATCAACAGATGGAAAACGAGATAATTATTTATTTATCTCAAAAAAAGATCGTAAATTAGAGAAAGTCATTAATTCGTCGAAAACAAAAGAAAAAATAACGCTTCTTTTTAGTTCGGAAAACGATATTTTTGCCGAGAAAATTGAGATTATCCATAAGAATATAAAACTGAAAATCGAATTAAATTATTTTAAATCAGAGTAGAAAATTAGACCAAATCAAAATGAGAAAAATAATCACAATTGCTTTTATTTTATTTATCGGAATCTTAACTTCTCAGGCACAAGTAACCGTGAGTCCGGGAATTAAAGGAGGTTTAACGCTTTCGAGATTAACGAATATTGACGACAATGGTTTAAAATCTGATTTTTATGCCGGCGGATTAGTCGCTATAAAATTCAATAAATATTTCACGCTTCAACCTGAAATAACCTATTCGCGACAAGGTTCTGAAGGTCGATATTACAGTGAACAAAATCCTGATTTTGGAACCAGAGCTAAATATGAATTAAATTATCTTTCGTTAGATGCTGTTGCTAAATTTCATTTTGGCGGACAAGGTTTTCACATCCTGGCGGGTCCTTCTGCAGATTTTAAAACCAGTGATAATTTTGGCAGATATGGTTTTGATCCCATCGATTTTGACTTTTCTATTATCGCAGGAGTTGGTTATTCTCTGCCAAATGGATTAACGTTTGAAGCGAGATTCAAACAAGGATTTGTTGACATTTATGGTTATGATGGCCTTGAATATGACGATGATAATTATTATTATGAAGATTTAATTTTAAATCAGGTTTTCCAGATTGGTATTAGTTATACCTTTAAAGTAAAATAAAAATTTATGGTTTTAAAAGACTTTTATAAAGTTCTTTCAGAAGAAAAAACAACTGATTCTAAATATACAATTACGATTTTGGTCAATGAAAAACATGAAGTTTTCAAAGGCCATTTTCCTGGAAATCCTATTATGCCAGGCGTTTGCATGATTCAGATAATTAAGGAACTAACAGAGAAAATTACTCAGAGTACTTTAATGATTCAAACGCTGTCGAATGTAAAATTCATGGCGCTGATTAATCCCGAGGCAACTCCGGAATTGCGCATGGAACTTGACATTGTTACAACCGAAGATGATTTGGTTAAAGTGAAAAACACGACCTATTTTAACGACACCGTTGCTTTGAAATTAAGCAATGCGTACAAAAAACTATAATTATGAAATTATTAATGACACTATTTTTGTTGGTAAATTTCGCCGGCACACCAGACTTGGCAACAATTAGAAAAATGTATTCTGACGTTGCAAAATCAGAAACAAATGCTAAAGAATTTACAGAAAGGCTTTCCGGAGTTTCAAACAGCGATGAGAAAATTTTAGTGGCTTACAAAGCGGCTTCAATTTTATTAGAATCTAAATTTGAAAGTATTATAGGAAGTAAAATTTCGCGTTTTAAAGAAGGCGCAAAACTACTTGAAGCCACTCTAAAAAGTGATCCTAATAATATCGAAATCAGAATGATTCGTTTAAGTATTCAGGAAGATGTACCTGGAATTACAGGATATAAAAAGAATATTAAAGAAGACAAAAAATTCATTACAGCACACTACTCAGAACAAAACGCTGCTTTGAAAGAATATCTAAAAAACTTTGTTTTACAATCAAAAAGTTTCTCTGAAAAAGAGAAGCAATTTGTGAAGTAGATAAAGAAAAAATCCCAATGCAACTAACTTTATCTCAGCAGGAGTTACTTAATTCAACTCCTTTTTGTGTTATTGTGCCAACGTACAATAATCAAAAAACATTGAAAAAAGTGCTGGATTCTATTTTAGATTTCACTCGCAATATCATTATTGTCAATGACGGATCGACCGATGAAACAAGTGAGATTTTAAAAGAATATTCACAATTTACGCAAATTCACCATCCAAAAAATATTGGAAAAGGAAGAGCATTGCGAAATGGTTTTAGAAAAGCAATCGAGATGAATTTCGAATATGCGATTACAATCGATTCTGACGGCCAGCATTTTGCCTCTGATATTCCAAATTTTATTTTCGAAATTCAAAAAGAACCAAATTCGTTGTTGATTGGAAGCCGAAACATGACACAGGAAAATGTGCCAAAGAAAAGCAGTTTTGGGAACAAATTTTCTAATTTCTGGTTTTGGTTTGAAACCACAATTAGACTCGAAGATACACAATCAGGTTTTAGATTATATCCTTTAAAATTAATTCCTAAGCAATTTTACACCAATAAGTTTGAGTTCGAAATTGAAGTAATCGTTCGATCTGCATGGAAAGGAATTGTGGTAAAAAATATTCCGATCCAGATTTTATACGATCCGGCAGAACGTGTTTCGCATTTTCGTCCCTTTAAGGATTTTACCAGAATAAGTATTTTAAATACAGTTTTGGTTTTTAATGCTTTGCTGTACATCAAACCCAGAGATTTTTTTAGAAGTGCAAAAAAAAAAGGTCTTAAAAAATTCTTTCTTGAGGATATTTTAGAAAGTGGCGATTCTGATTTTAAAAAATCAGCTGCAATTGCATTGGGAGTTTTTATAGGAATTTCGCCATTTTGGGGGTTTCAGACTGTTTTGCTTCTGTTTTTTGCCACAATTTTTAAGCTCAATAAAGTAATCGCTTATATGGCTTCAAATGTGAGTTTTCCACCTTTTATTCCTTTTGTTATCTATGGTTCGCTAAAAATGGGAAGCTATTTTGTATCGAGCGAAGCGCCACTAATTTTAGATAGTTCAATTACGCTTGATGATATTCAAAAAAATGCTACGCAATATATCGTTGGAAGTCTTACTTTAGCATCCGTTTTAGCGCTATCGTCCGGGCTTTTAAGTTATTTACTTTTAACCGCTTTTAGCTTTAAGAAAAAACAACAATAATTAAAGTTTTTGCCACAGATTACAAGGATTAAAATGATTTTACTATCTGTGTCGAGTTGCCACGAATTTCACGAGTTAATTAGTGGAAATTCGCGAAATTCGTGGCCGAAAAAAATAACCATATGCATCACTATTTCTACGCCATTCATTTATTTGTAAACCGAAGAAAATCCTTTTCGGTTTTTCTGGCTGTTTTGATGCTTTTTGCGTTTGGTTTTTTTGCTTCACAAATTAAATTTGAAGAAGACATTACCAAACTTATCCCAACAAACGATAAGGCTGATGTTACGGCAAAAGTGCTGAAACAACTTAATTTTGCTGATAAAATTACCGTTATTTTCAAACTCGAAAAAAACGGAACCGACGAAGATTTAAAACAAATGGCAAGCGCATTTTCAGACAGCGTTGCCAAATCCTGCAAACCGTACGTAACCGGAATTCAGGGCAAAGTTGACGAAGAAAACATACAGGAAACCATAGATTTTGTTTATAATAATTTGCCCCTTTTTCTGGAAAAAAAAGATTACGATATCATTCAGAATAAATTACAAAAAGATAGTGTTGCGGCAACTGTTCAGGGAAATTACAAATCGATCATTTCACCATCCGGATTTGTGACCAAAGATTTTATTCTGCAAGATCCGCTTGGAATTTCATTTATTGCTTTAAAAAAATTACAACAACTTAATGTTGGCGATGATTTTATACTCGACAATGGTTTTGTAATGACAAAAGACAAAAAGAAATTGTTGCTGTTTATTACCTCAAATCTTCCGTCAAGCGAAACAGAAAAAAACACGATTTTTGCCGCTAAACTAAAATCGATTCAGGATAATTTAAATCAGCAATTTAAAACCAAAACTACGATCACTTATTTTGGTTCAGCTTTAATTGCGGTTGCAAATGCAAGTCAAATTAAAAGCGATATTATTTTAACAACATCAATTGCTATGTTTACCCTGATGTTGATTTTAATTTTATTTTATCGAAAGATATTCATTCCGATTATAATTTTTCTTCCAACGTTATTTGGGGCTCTGTTTGCTGTTGCATTTTTATATTTTGTAAAAGAAACTATTTCAGCTATTTCGCTTGGAATTGGTTCCATTTTATTAGGAATCACAATCGACTACTCGCTCCATATTCTTACGCATTATAAACATAACAGCGACATCAAAACATTGTACAAAGACATCACGATGCCGGTCATTATGAGCAGCTCAACAACGGCGGTAGCCTTTTTATGTCTGCTTTTTGTAAAATCTGATGCATTAAACGATTTGGGAATTTTTGCCGCCGTCATTGTTATGGCTTCGGCAATTTTCTCTCTTTTAATTGTGCCGCATTTGTACAAACCAAAAGATAATAATTTTGAACACAAGAAAAATGTCATTGACAAACTTGCCCATTTTTCGTTTCATAACAACAAATTCCTGATTGGTTTTTGTGTTTTAATTACCATTATTTGTTTTTTTACTTATAATAATGTTGGCTTCAATAACGATTTGTCGCAATTAAATTTTGTTCCAAAAGACATTAAAGCAGCAGAAAAAGATCTTGAAGAAAGCACCAGTTTAACTTCAAAAACTATTTATGTTGCGGCCTACGGAAACAGCATGGAAGAAGTTTTGCAAAACAACAACCAGCTTTTTGTATCATTATCGAAAGAAAAACAGCAGCAGAAAATTTTAAATTTCAGTTCGGTTGGCGGAATTATGCTTTCGCAGAAAGATCAAAAACAAAAAATAGAACAGTGGAATTCCTTCTGGAATACCAATAAAAAAGAACTTTTAAAATCTCAATTAATTGCCGAAGGCTCGAAATTAGGCTTCAAACCAACAACTTATTCCCTGTTTTTTGATCATTTAGATTTTGATTTCAAAACAATTTCTGCAAACGATTATTTAAAAATTCAGGCTTTACAATTGAAAGAATTTGTGACTGAAAAAAATGGTTTTTTCACGATTTCAACATTGGTAAAAGTAGCTCCTAAACAGCGAGACGCTTTTGTAAAATCGGCTACAGCCAAAAATAATATTATCGCAATTGATCGTCAGCAAATGAATGAAACGTTTTTTAGCACTTTAAAAACTGATTTTAATTCGCTGGTCAATTATTCGTTTATTGCCGTAATTCTGATTTTGTTTTTCTTTTTCCGCAGAATCGAACTGGTTATCGTAAGCTGTATTCCAATTGCCTTAACAGGAATTGTTACAGCCGGAATTATGGGCATTTTTGGCATTCAGATGAATATTTTCAGTATGATTGTCTGTACATTGATTTTTGGTCATGGTGTCGATTTTAGTATTTTCATGACAAGTGCGCTTCAAAAAGAATATACCAACGGAAAAAACGAAATTGCGATTTACAGAACATCAATAATCCTGGCCGTTATCACCACTATTTTAGGAATAGGCGCCATGATTTTTGCAAAGCATCCTGCACTTCGATCTATTTCGTCGGTTTCCTTAATTGGGGTTTTTGCTGCACTTATTATTACATTTATTTTCTACCCTATTCTCTTTAAATTATTTATATCAAATCGTTCAAAAAATGGAAATCCTCCTTTTGTTTTACGAACTTTTATTCACGGTATAATCTCATTTTTTTATTACGGAATGGGTGGTATTTTAATGTCACTTTTCAGTATAACGATTATGCCAATTCTTCCGATAAAAGAGAAAACAAAAATGAAAGCGTTTCGCTATGCGATTTCAAAATTTATGAATTCGGTATTATGTTCGAGTCCTTTTCTTCATAAAAAAGTCATCAATAAAAACAATGAAACTTTCGAGAAACCGGCTATAATTATTGCCAACCATTCCTCATTTATCGATATTCTGGCAATGGGAATGCTGAGTCCGAAGATTATCTTTTTAGTTAGCGACTGGGTTTACAACTCTCCCATTTTTGGCGGGACAGTTAGAAAAGCAGGGTTTTATCCCGTTTCTGAAGGAATTGAAGGTGGCGTAGAACATTTGCGCCAAAAAGTAAACGAAGGCTATTCTTTGATGGTTTTTCCGGAAGGAACACGATCAGAAAGCAATCAAATCAAGCGTTTTCATAAGGGTGCTTTTTTCCTTGCCGAAGAATTTAATCTGGATATAATTCCCGTAGTTATTCACGGCGCATCTGAAGCAATTCCTAAAGGTGACTATGTTATTCACCACAGTCAGGTTACAGTTTCTATTTTAGAAAGAATTACGCCTGATAATCTTTCTTATGGAAAAAATTATGCCGAAAGAACAAAACAATTAAGTTCGTTTTTTAAAGAAGAATTTCATAAAATTCGTCAGGAATTAGAAGGTCCGGCTTACTTCAAAAAAATGCTTATACATAGCTATGATTACAAAGAAATTGAAGTTATCAAAAGTGTCAAAAGCAATCTGGAAAGCCATTTACAAATTTACCATCATCTTAATAAACAGCTTTCGGCCAAAGCCAAAATATTGCATTTAGCAAACGATTACGGGCAATTAGACGTATTATTGACTTTACAGGAGCCACAACGAAAAGTAGTTTCTTTTATCGATGATGAAGAAAAATTACTAGTTGCCAAAACAAATTATTTCCTTAGAAAAAGAAAAATTTCTTATCTCGAAAATATTGAATTGGCGTTGCAAAATGAATATGACGCTGTTTTAGTTTCTAATGAAAATAATGTTGCTATCGAAAAAATTGCTGCAACAACTTCCTGCATTATTTTAATTGATAATTCAGGTTTAAAAAAGGCTTTGCTTAACTTTGGCTTTTCTTCTGTTTTAGAAAAAAACCACCTAATTGTATTAAAGAAAGATTAAATGAAAGAGCAGTATGATGTTGTAATTGTGGGCAGCGGCTTAGGCGGTTTAGTCTCGGCAATAATTCTGGCCAAAGAAGGTTACAGCGTTTGCGTGCTCGAAAAAAACAATCAATACGGCGGAAATCTGCAAACTTTTGTACGCGATAAAACCATTTTTGATACCGGAATTCATTATATCGGAGGTTTGAGCGAAGGAGAAAATTTGTATAAATATTTTAAATATCTGGGCATTATCGATCATTTGAATCTAAAAAAAATGGACGAAGATGGTTTTGATATTATCTCTTTTGATGATGATGAAACTGAATATCCGCATGCTCAGGGCTATGATAATTTTGTCAATCAGTTAGGCGCTTTTTTTCCGGATGAAAAAGAAAATATTGAACGTTATTGCGATAAAATAAAAGTGATTTGCGATTCTTTTCCACTTTATAATTTGCAATGGGAAGGAAAATATGACAATGAAATTCTGGCACTAAACGCAAAAGAAACCATTGACGAATTTACTCAAAACGAAAAATTAAAAGCGGTTTTGGCGGGTTCAAATTTCTTGTATGCCGGCATTCCGGATAAATCGCCTTTTTACGTTCATGCCCTTTCGGTAAACTCATACATTCAAAGTTCATGGCGTTGTATTAATGGCGGAAGCCAGATTACAAAACAACTTTTAAAACAGCTTAAAAAGTATGAAGGTGAGTTTTATAAATACAAAGAAGTTGTCAAATTTAATGTCGAAGACAACAAAGTTACTTCTGCAGAAATGAAAGACGGAACCAAGGTTTCCGGGTCGTATTTTATTTCCAATATCGAACCCAAAACGACCCTGAAAATGGTGGGTGAAGAACATTTTAGAAAATCATTTTTTAACCGTGTTCAAAGTCTTGAAGGTGTTATTTCTGCCTTTAGCCTGTATATCGTGTTTAAACCAGAAACGTTTAGGTACATCAATAACAACCATTATCATTTTAAGAAAAGCAGCGAAGTCTGGACGTGTCATGAATATGATGAAGATTCCTGGCCAAAAGCTTTTATGGCCTCTATGAATGCCTCAAAAAAACAAGAAGAGTGGGCCGAGGGAATGACTTTTATTACCTACATGAAATATGATGATGTTGCGCCGTGGGTTGATACCTTTAATACAACTGCCGAAGAAAGTGATCGCGGAGAAAGCTACGAAGAATTTAAAGCCCGAAAAGTGGCGAAATTTTTGAAAGAAATCGAGATTAAATTTCCGGGAATTAAGGATTGCATTCAATCAATTCATACTTCTACCCCGCTTTCTTATCGTGATTATATTGGCGGCACAAACGGAAATATGTACGGTTATGTAAAAGATGCCAGCAACCCGATGAAAACATTGATTCCGTCAAAAACCAAACTAGACAATCTTTATCTTACCGGTCAGAGTATCAATATGCACGGTGTTTTGGGCGTAACAATTGGAGCAGTTGTAACCTGTTCTGAAATTGTTGGAAAGGAATATTTAGTAACAAAAATCAACCAGGCATCTGAATAAAAACTGTTATGAGAAATCAATTTTTACATATAATCTTTATATTTTTTATATTGATATTTGTTTCTTGCGGTACCTCAAAATCAATGCGTCATTTACCTGAAACTACCCATTATAATACTGCAAAACCAATTGTAACAAAACATTCTAATGAACTTTTTACGTCTGGAAAAAATTCGCTTTTAAAAAACAAACAAGGTATTTGGGAATTGTATGTTGAAGGCGATCCGCTCGAAATTGGCCTTACAACCGGCGCTTTATCTGATTCACTTTTAAAAAAACAAGAGCAAATATTTTTCGGCAGAATTGAAGATATTGTGCCTTCAAAATTGCAGCAAAATTTACTTCGCAATTTTCTAAAATGGTACAATCGAAAATTATATTTGAATGTTCCCAATGAATATCAAACGGAGATTTATGGCGTTTCGCAATACACTTCGCAAAATTTTAATAACATCGCACCACAATATCAGCGCAGTTTATACTTGCACGCTGCGCACGACATTGGCCACGCTTTGCAGGATTTGGCTTTGGTTGGCTGTTCGTCATTCGCTGCATGGGGTAAAAAATCTGAAGATGGAAATTTGATTTTAGCAAGAAATTTTGATTTTTACGTCAATGATGCTTTCGCAGAAAATAAAATAGTAGCGTTTATAAATCCGAAAGATGGTTATCCATTTATGACGGTGACATGGCCCGGAATGGTGGGTACAGTTTCCGGAATGAATAAAGAAGGTTTAACGGTTACGATTAATGCCGGAAAATCAAAAGTTCCTATAATTGCCAAAACACCAATCTCGATTTTAACCCGGGAGATTTTACAGCACGCCGCGACTATTGAGGAAGCGATTGCCATCGCAAAAAAAAGACAATTATTTGTTTCAGAATCTATTATGGTTGGAAGTGCCCACGATAACAAAGCTGTTTTGATTGAAGTTTCTCCTGAAAAAATGGATATTTTTGACGTCGCAAACAGCAATCAATTAATTTGTTCGAATCATTTTCAAAGTAATGCTTTTAAAAAGGACGAACGAAATATGTCGCAAATTGCCAACAGTCATTCGAAATATCGATATGACAGAATGCAGGAACTTTTTAATGAAAGTCCCAAAATCAATCCGAAAATTGCATCTGATATTTTGAGAAATCGCAATGGTTTACACAATACGGCCCTTGGTTATGGCAATGAAAAAGCACTAAATCAATTGATGGCGCATCACGGAGTTATTTTTAAACCGAACGAAAAGTTAGTCTGGGTTTCTGCAAATCCCTATCAAATGGGCGAGTTTGTCTGTTATAATCTGGATTCGATTTTTAAAGAAAGAAAAACAGATCATCCTGTTTCATTTGAACAAGAAAACCTTAATATTGCCAAAGATCCGTTTATAGAAAGTACGGCATTTTTAAACTATAAAAAGTTTAGAATTGAAGATCATAAAATGGATTTATATTTAAAAAATAAGGTGAATATTCCTCTCGGCTTTATTGAGAATTACCAAACTTTAAACCCTGATTATTGGGTTGTTTATTATAAAGCGGGATTGTATTTTTACGAGCAGAAAAATTTTCAAGTTGCCAAAAACAATTTTGAAAAAGCATTAACCAAAGAAATTACAACTGTGCCAGATAAAGAAGCAATTGAAAAATATTTAAAAAAACTCAAAAGAAAATGAATACGATTCCAACAATTGAAAAGGATTCTTTAGAACAAATTAAAAATTTTCAAGAGCAGAAATTAGAAGAACTTTTAAGTTACATCAGTCAAAATTCTCCTTTTTACAAACGTCTTTTTGCAGGCCAGAATATTGATGTTTCAAAAATTAAAACACTCGAAGATTTACAGCATTTACCTGTAACTACAAAAGAAGATTTACAACAATACAATGATGATTTTTTATGTGTTCCGCAACATAAAATTATCGATTATGCCTCGACTTCAGGAACTTTAGGCGATCCGGTTACTTTTGGTTTAACTGATTCTGATCTTGATCGACTGGCTTATAATGAAGCAATTTCATTTGCCTGCGCGGGAATTGCAGAAGGCGATGTTGTGCAGTTAATGACAACAATTGACCGAAAATTTATGGCTGGTCTTGCTTATTTTTTAGGATTACGAAAATTACAAGTCGGCGTTATTCGTGTTGGTGCAGGAATTCCGGAATTGCAATGGGATTCTATTTTAAAATACAAACCTTCTTATTTAATTACTGTTCCTTCTTTTTTATTGAAGTTAATTGAATATGCAGAAGCACACGGAATCGATTATAATAATTCAAGTATAAAAGGTGCCATTTGTATTGGAGAATCGTTGAGAAATCAGGATTTTTCGATGAATACGTTATCTGAAAAAATCACTGAAAAATGGAATATTCAGTTGTTTTCGACTTATGCCTCGACAGAAATGAGTACCGCTTTTACAGAATGTGAGCAAGGTATGGGCGGGCATCACCATCCGGAATTAATTATTATAGAAGTTTTGGACGAAGAAAATAATCCGGTAAAAAATGGTGAAATTGGCGAGTTGACTTTTACCACTTTGGGTATCGAAGCAATGCCTTTACTGCGTTTTAAAACGGGAGATATTGTACAATTACACAACGAGCCTTGTGCATGCGGAAGAAATACCGTTCGTGTTGGTCCGGTTGTTGGACGAAAAAAACAAATGATAAAATACAAAGGAACAACGCTTTATCCTCCAGCGATGAATGATGTCTTAAGTGTTTTTGATAATATCGAAAATCATATTATTGAGATTTCTACGAACGACTTAGGAACAGATGAAATTCTGATAAAAATTGCTGCCAAAAATCAATCTCCTGAGTTTTTACAAGAAATAAAAGATCACTTCAGAGCCAAGTTAAGAGTAACTCCCAAAATAGAATTTGCTCCAAAAGAAATATTAAATCCTTTGGTTTTTAATCCAATGAGCCGAAAACCTATTCGTTTTTTTGATTATAGAGTTCAGTAGTTAAGGTACAAAGATTAAAAGGTTTAAAGGGACAGAGGTTTTAAAAGCCTGAGAAAAGCCTTTGAACCATTGTTACTCTGAAGCTTTGAACCTCAATTTGGTACAAATTAAACTAAATGTTGTAATTTTGCACAAAATATTGAAGATGGTCAAGATTGGCAACATAGAATTACCCGAATTTCCTTTATTACTAGCACCAATGGAAGATGTGAGCGATCCGCCGTTTCGCAGATTATGCAAAACGCATGGTGCTGACATGATGTACTCTGAATTTATATCATCAGAAGGATTGATTCGTGATGCTATCAAAAGTCGAATGAAGCTGGATATTTTTGATTACGAACGTCCGGTTGGAATTCAGATTTTTGGTGGAGATGAAGAGGCAATGGCACTTTCGTCTAAAATTGTTTCTACAGTGAAACCGGATTTGGTTGATATAAATTTTGGATGTCCGGTAAAAAAAGTAGTATGCAAAGGTGCCGGAGCCGGAGTTTTAAAAGATGTCGATTTGATGGTGCGTTTAACAAAAGCGGTTATCAGAAGTACTGATTTGCCTGTAACGGTAAAAACGCGTTTAGGCTGGGATGATAATTCTATCAACATTGATGAAGTTGCCGAAAGACTTCAGGATATTGGCGTTCAGGCTTTAACGATTCATGCCAGAACCCGTGCGCAAATGTACAAAGGCCACGCTGACTGGTCTCATATTGCCCGTGTAAAAAACAATCCAAGAATTACAATGCCCATTTTTGGAAATGGAGATATTGACAGTCCGGAAAAAGCATTAAAATATAAAAACGAATACGGCATTGACGGAATTATGATTGGCCGAGCTGCTATTGGCTATCCTTGGATTTTTAATGAAATAAAGCATTATTTTGAAACAGGAGAACATTTACCTGCCCCAACTGTTGCTGATCGTGTAGAAGCTGCGAGAAATCATTTAATGTGGTCAATGGAATGGAAAGGTGAACGTTTGGGAATTGTTGAAATGCGACGTCATTACACCAATTATTTTAAAGGAATACATTCGTTTAAAGAATACAAACAAAAACTCGTTACAACTGACGAACCTGAAAATCTTTTTGCAATTATGAAAGAAATTGAACAGGTTTATGCAGGATATGAGTTTGTTTAAAAATATTGTCTTTCTCAAAGTTTTGAAACTTTGAGAAAGATCTACAAAAAGAAAGACCTTCAAAATTGAAGGTCTTTCTTGTATTTATTAGTAACGTTCAATCTTTGACGAGTTACTTGCGGAGATTCTTCGTTGCTCAGAATGACAAAGCATGCTTGAAATAAAATTTAAACCTGAATACGTTTCCACTTCCCTCTTTTATAAAAGAAAATTCCCGCTAAAGTTATAGCGGTTTCTGCAACCGGAATTGCGATAAAAACTCCAGTTGGTCCCATATTAAAATGTTTGGCTAAGACATATGCTAAAGGAATCTGGAACAGCCAAAATCCGAAGAAATTAATTCCCGTTGGTGTCCAGGTATCTCCTGCTCCGTTGAATGTGTTTATTAAAACCATTCCAATTCCGTAGAAAATAAATCCTACGCTCATAATTTGTAAAGCTTCAACTGCTACCGTTCTGACCATTTCATCATTCGTGAAAAACGAAATAATATATTTTCCAAAACAAAGTGTAATGACCATGATAGTAGCCATGAAAATCACGTTGTATTTTGCCGTTGTAAAAACGGATTTTTCTGCACGATCGATTTGTTTGGCGCCTAAATTTTGCCCCACCAAAGTTGCAGCGGCATTACTTAATCCCCAAGCCGGAAGAATGAAAAACATCATAATTCGCAACGCCGTTTGATAACCTGCAGAACCATGATCACCACCGGTTGTTGCCACTAATTGCGCCAGAAAAATCCAGCTGCATGATGCAATTACAAATTGTAAAATTCCCGGGGCAGCAATTTTTACCAGTGCTTTTATTTGTTTTAAATCTGGTGCAAAATAGGCGATTTTGATTTTTAAAACACCATTTCCAGAAAACAAATGATACACTTGGTATAATACTCCAATGCTTCGCCCTAAAGTTGTAGCCAAAGCTGCGCCTGTTAATCCAAATGCAGGAATTGGTCCAAGACCGTTAATTAATATCGGACATAAAATAATGTTGCAAATATTGGCCAGCCATAAACTTTTCATGGCAATTGCTGCATTTCCTGCTCCGCGAAATATTCCGTTAATCAGGAATAAAAGCATGATACATAAGCTTGAGCCAATCATGATTTGTGTAAAACGATAACCGTGTTCTGCTGCATCTGCAGACGCTCCCATTAACATCAATATATCTTTGGCATAAATAACCCCAAAAATACTCATCACACTGTTTACAGCAAATGCAATAATGATAGACTGCATTCCTGCTTTTGCAGCTGCAACCGGGTCTTTTTCTCCAATACGTCTCGCAACAACCGCAGTTGCTGCCATGCTCATTCCAATTGCAAGGGAATATATAATTGTTAATACCGATTCAGTTAAACCAACAGTTTGAATGGCAAAGCTGCTGTGTTCTAAATGTCCTACGAAATATAGATCGACCAAGGCAAAAACAGATTCCATCATCATTTCCAGAACCATCGGAATGGCTAATAAAATGACTGCTTTTTTGATACTTCCTGAGGTATAATCAAAAGATTCGTCGCCTTTGATTGCTTGTGTTAATGTGGTAAAAATTTTAGAAAATAGACTTTTCTTTATTGTGGTTTCTGTCATGACTGAATAGAATAAATGATAAAATTAGCTCAGATATAATCTGAACTTTAGAAGTAAAATGTAAGTATCCTAATTATTCTAAAAAAATAATATAGGACTAAGCAGAAACAATCATAATGCTGTAGTTTTTGAGAGGATAAATATAAGTAATATTTTTTAGGAAAATATTAATCTAATAAGTTTTTGCTTACACGGCTGCTGGCAATAAGAGAAGCCACAAATCCTAGCAAAACGATTGTCGTCATAACAATCATTACGTTTTCAAGACTAAAAACAACCGGATACGCTAAACTTGGTGTGATCATAATAAGCTCATATTGTTGTTGTAACAGTACAAGAATAATACCCAAAACTAAGCCAATTATTCCACCAAAAACACTTAATAAAGTTCCTTGCAGTAAAAATATTTTTCGGATGCTGTTTATTTCAGTTCCAAGATTAAAAAGCGTTTTCAGATTTCCTTTTTTCTCTAAAATCATCATAATCAATGCTCCAACCAAGTTAAAAAGTGCTACAATAATTACTAAGGTAAAAATCAGATACACTACAATATTTTCGGTATTTAGCATTTTATACAAAGACTCGTTTAATTGTGCCCGGTTTTTTACAGTAATTTTATTTTTGAAAATACTAGTAAGCTGAGCATGAATGTCATTTTCATTAGCATTTTCTTTTAAATGAAATTCGATACCTGAAATCTGATTTGGTTTATACATCAGTAGTTCCTGTGCTAAACTTAAATCTGCAAATACATATTTAGAATCTAAATCTTCGCTGATTGAATAAATTCCAACTGGTAAAACATCCGTTTTATTAAATGCTTCTTCGGGATTTTCAAAAGCTCCTTTTCCGGGCTTTGGCGCAAAAATCTGCAACGGATTTTCAAAATCTAATATTCCCATCGAAAAATCTCTGGCAATTCCGTAACCTACCACAACCTGATATGTATCGGGCTTAATCCATTGTCCGTTAAAAAGTTTTTTGTTAATATCATTTACAACAGGATAAAGACTATCAACACCTTTTAAATAAGTAACCTGCTGTTTATCTTTAAATAAAAACAATACACGCTCTTCAATAATTTTTGTATATGAAGCAACGCCTTCAATTTTTTTTAATTCTTTATCCTGATCTGATGTAACCAAAAATGATTTTCCAAGTGTACTTGTCATTTTTAAATCAGGATCTATTTCATTTGTAAACGAAAGACTAAATACTTTTAACCCGCTAAAAACAGATAAAACTACAAACAAAGCCATTGTACCAACTATGATTCCCAAGCTGGCAATGCGATTGATAATATTAATAGCATTGTTTTTACTTCTGCTAAAAATGTAACGTTTGGCTATGTAAAGGGGAAAATTCAATTTATGATTTTCTTCTTTTGTCTAAAAGATCACGATTTTCTATTGGGTTCTCTCTATTTGATAAGGCATTATCAATTTTTTCGATATAATCTAAAGAGTCATCGATAAAAAATACCAGGTTTGGTACACGACGCAATTGCAAACGTACACGTTGTGATAAATCGTGTTTGATTAATGTCGTATTTGATTTTATACCTTCTAATGTTTCTTTTGCTTTATCCTGGGGAAAAATACTTAAATATACTGTTGCAACTGATAAATCTGAAGTGACACTAACTTTGGATACTGAAATTACCAAATTATTAATTCCGTTTTTTCGCACTTCACCTTGCAAAATATCAACCAAATCTTTCTGGATGACACCGCCTATTTTTTTCTGTCTGTTTGTTTCCATAATGCAAAAATACTATTTTTAAATTTCAATCAATACAATTTCAAATGAACAATCAGATGATTTTTACATTCTGAGCTTTTTTAATCCCTATTTAATCTTTTATTTTTAAAAGCTGCCTTATAATAGTTTCCTGATTATTTTTGTATGATGATAAAAATCATTCTTTTTGTAATCATTATTTTACATATTTGGTATAAACTAATAAAACATATCATTTATGAAAAAGCGAGAACCAATCAGTCATATTATGACTAAAACCGTAGTGACTGCAAATGAAAATAATGAGTTAAAAACTATTGTTGACCAATTAAAGAAAAATACAATTCGACATATTCCTATTGTTAAGGGTAAAGAGGTTGTTGGTATTATAAGCCGTACTGACATTAACCGATTAACTTTTGGCGCTTTATTTGAGGGACAAGACGGTGCTGATGAAGCTATTCTAGACATGCTTACCGTTGCACAAGTCATGACCTCAAAACCAAAAACCGTTTCATCGGAAACTATTATTAGAGATTTAGCCGAAATTTTTGTAAAAGAAGATTTTCATGCATTACCTGTTGTTGACAATGGAGAACTGAAAGGAATAGTAACAACAACCGATGTATTAAAATATTTTCTTGAACAATATGATTAATAATTTAAATAAAAAAGGGAGCTAATTGCTCCCTTTTATTATCTGTTTTGTAACCATCCTTCCGGATTATTATTTGAAGTGTTTTGAAGTATTAAAAACTTGATAATTGTTTTTCCTGTGTCTCCACTGGTTCTGACTTTTCCAATACTTTGTTTAACTTTTACTTTATCACCTTGTTCAACAGATACCTGACTTAGATTTTGATATACTGTGAAGTAATCTCCATGCTGAATAAAAACAGCTCTGTTTACAGGGGACAAGGCTATAACTTTTGATACTACTCCTTCAAATACCGCACGCGCATTTGCTCCTTGTTCTGTAGTAATCTCTACTCCGGAATTATGAACAGTTAATGTTGGATATAGTGGATGCGGCTGATCTCCATAACCAAGAGATATAAATCCTTTTTCTACCGGCCAAGGCAGTTTTCCTCTGTTTGCTTTAAAATCGGCAGCTAAAATTTTACCTTCCGGAGTTAATGTAATTCTATCTGATGAATAACTTTTAGGCGCTGCAGCCTCTGCTTTATCTGCTTCGCTGGCTTTTCCTTCTGCGATTCTTTTACGTCTCTCTTCTTCGGCTCGTTGATTGGCTAGTCGAATTTGTTCACGTATAAGGTCCTTAATTTTCGCGTCAATTCTTCTCGATTCCTGCTGTTTGGATCTTGTATCAGCAATAATTTTATTTTTATCTTTTTTGATTTCATTAACCAATTTTTGCTGTTCTTTCTTTTCAACTTCTAAGCTTTGCTTTTCTTTTTGATTTTCAGCAATAATTTTTTTCTTAACCTGTCTTTGCCCGTCAAGTTTTGCATTATAATCAACTAATTCGTTTGTTTTTGACTGAATTTCTAAGCCTTGATTTTTTCTGAAATTGGTATATTGTTTTAAGTATTGTGCTCTTTTGTAAGCCTGTAAAAAACTTTCAGAAGATAAAATAAACATAGCCCTACTTTGTTCAGAGCGACTTTTGTACGATTTTAAAATCATTTTGGCGTAATCTTCTTTCAGAACCGCCAATTCTCTTTTTAGTTTATTAACCTTAAGTTGGTTAATATACATATCATTATTTAAAATCTTTTCTTGCTTTGCCGTTGTATTAATCAGTTTTTCTTTCAGTTTAATTTTATTAGCCTGAATTAAAAACACGTTTACCGCTGATTTTTCTTTTTTCTTTACAGATTGCAACATTTTTTCATTGTCTCTAATTTCCTGCTGAATCTGAGCTTTTCGCTGTTCAAGTTTTTCTTGTTGCGAATCTTGTGCCCAAACAAAGGTTGTGGCACATATAAAAATTAGGCTGAGGAGAAATTTCGGCATGTTTCTGTTTTCTTTTTGCAAATTTACTTAATTAAAACTTTCTTATAACCACTTGGTACGCTATAAGGGAAAGAAAGTTCCTCATTAAACGAAATATTATTATAATTTAAATTAATATCTGTTTTTCCTTTTGGCTGAATAGCATTGATTTCTATACTTGTAGGAAGTGTTCCCTGATTGAAGGTTTTATTATCAGCATATTTAATTTCTAACATAATATTTTCTGAAACCTGCGAAATTTGTTCTTTTTGCACAAAATATTTTTCAGGTTCTAAAAAGAATGCTTTTTTCAATTTAGTATCTTTTTCATCTTCTAAACGAATGAGGTTTTCTACAATTGTCTGTGTGTATTTACCTTTTGTTAAATCGTCTAAAGCTTCTCCAATTAATAAATTCTGTACTTTGCTGTAATCCAGTTCTGTTCCCAGCCATTTGCTTAGGCTGGTGAAGTCTCCTTCATAATAGGTGCTGTTTATTTTTTCGTAATAACTTACCGTTGTTGGTGTTATTAATGCTTTTGCCATTGTGATTCCTAAAAAACGAACGCTTATTAAAATTTGCTTATCTTTTTCTATTTTAATTTCGGCTGTTACATTTTGGTTTTGTTTTGCATCAACATATTTCGCACTTGCTTTTATGTACAATGTTTTGAAATCTAATTTATTTTCATAATGTTTCTCAATAACTTTATTGTCCTTTTTGGCAACAACTTCGCTAGTATCTGTGTTTTGTACTGCAACTGCTTTTGATTTACACGAAATCATAAAAACCGACGCGAATACAATTAGTATATATTTTTTCATCCTGAATTTTTTTTTACTTCTTTTTCTTTAATAATTCATTTGCCTTCAAAAAGTATTCCTCTTTTTTTCTGGCGTCTCCTAATCCATTGTAAGCTTCTCCTAACTGAAAATTAAAATTTGCTTCAAGCTTATTATCATCAACTACAAAATCTAATCCCATTTCTAAAACCGTTTTCGCATTTTTAAATTGCTTTAATTGGTTGCTTCCCAATCCGGCAAAATAATAAAATTGAGGCTGACTTGGATAAACTTCAATCATCATCATTGCTCTTTTAGTCAAAGGTTCAAATTGTTTTGCCTGGGTATAGGCATCAAGCAAAAGCAAGTTGGTTTCGCGATCGGTATCTGAATTTGCTTTTAAATCTTTTTCATAATACTTAATCGCATTCTCAAATTGATTTTTACTATGATAAAATTTGCCTATTTCTTTTGCAACATCAACATTTGGGTCATTATCAAAATAACCAATTGCTTTCTCTAAGGCCGGGCCATATTGGGGATTCTTATTTGTATAAATCAAAAATTCATTTAAGGTGCGATGTTTTATTTTTGAATCAATTTTTGAACTTGCCAAAATTACATTCATCGAGCTAATCGCTTTGTCTCCCTGATTTGCATCCAGATATCCTTTAAACAAACTGACCTGCGCCCATTCAGAAGTAGGAATCTCTTTCGCCAATTGTTTTGCAACTTCCAAACCTTTATCTGTTTCTTCTGATTTGGAATATAAAAAAATCAGATCTACATAATTTGATTCGTCTTTTGGATTCCTTTTAATCTTTTCAATTAAATTTGAAGCTTCTGCATTTTGATATTTTCCCTGCGATAAAATCTGCATTTTATAACGGTCACGATCTTCAGATTTTCCAAACTTATCGTTCATTTCATTAATCGTTAAAAGCGCTTTGTCATATTGATTGGAAATCATATATAACGAAATTAAATCATCTTTGTACTCTTCGTCAAACGGAATAATTTTTTGAATTGTTTCGATTGCCAAAGGGTAATTTTTGGTTTCATAACTTACATCGTAAATTCCAAGCCAATACCATTTATTTTTAGGATCTAATTGTGTCGCCTTTTCAAATGAAATTTGGGCATTACTATAATCTTTTAAAGCGAGATGATTTTTACCTAACTCAAAGTAAGCTACAGCATCATTAGGTTTTAGTTTAACACATTTTTCTAAAAATACAATTGCCTTATCATAGTTTTCAATTCCTTTTTGTTTCAATGATTCATAAAAAGAGTCCTGATATTCGTCTGTTGCCATAGCGATATCTTCCGGATTTGTTTGTGCAACAACCGAAAAAATATTGCTGAACAAAGCGAATATTAAAATTACTAAAACTCTTTTTTTCATCATTTACATAATTTCTGTTTAAGTTATTATTCTAAAACAGAATAATCACCAATACTTATACTTGTAAACTTACCATCATAACTAACGTGATTTCCAATCATTGCATTGTCAAGATCAGCATTTTTTATCTGCGAATAAGTTTGTACTAAACTGTTTTTTATAGAACTGTCTGTAACGTGACAACCTTTACCTAAAGATACATTTGGGCCAACTGTTGCATTTTTCAACACTACATTTTCTCCAATATAACAAGGTGGAATAATAGTAGCGTTATCTAAAGTTACGTTATAATCTATTAAATGTTCACCATCATTGTGCAAAAATCCTAACATTCTGGTGTTCGTTTCTACAGTTACATCTTTATTTCCGCAATCCATCCATTCATCTACGCTTCCGGTTTTGAAAACTTTTCCGTTAGCCATCATTGCTTTGATTCCGTCATTGATCTGATATTCACCGCCATTCTGAATATTATTATCCAAAACGCCCTGAAGTTCTTTTTTCAAATCACCTACTTCTTTAAAATAATAGATACCTATAACCGCTAAATCGCTTACGAATTCTTTTGGCTTTTCTACCAATTCTACAATTTCATTATTGCTGTTTAATTTCACAACACCAAATGCTTCGGGCTTGTCCACTTGTTTTACCCAAATTACAGCATCGGCAGATGGATCTAATTCAAAATCTGCTCGTATTAATGTATCCGCGTAAGCGATAACTGTCGGACCAGATAAAGATTCTTTGGCACACATAATAGCATGACCGGTTCCTAAAGGTAAATCCTGACGGTAAATAGAAGCCTTTGCTCCTAAACTTCCCGCCAATTCTTCTAAACTTGCTACAAGATCATCTCCAAAAAAAGCAGGATCTCCTAAAATAAAAGCCACTTCTTCGATAGGTTCTTTTAATATTTTGGCAATATCTTCAACTAAACGATGTACGATAGATTTTCCCGCAACCGGAATTAATGGTTTAGGAACAGTTAATGTATGTGGTCTAAGTCTTGATCCCCGACCCGCCATTGGAACAATTATTTTCATTTTGAAATTATTTTATATGGGAAGATTTAAAATCTTCAGTTTGGTTAGTTCAAATTATGTTAGCGTAATTCAGTTTGTTGAATTTAACCGCAAAGGTTTTACGCAAAGATTGTAAAGTTTTAATAGTTTCATTTCAAGATCGCAAAGTTTAAAACTGAAAACTGCGACAGAAAACTGATTACTAAAAAACTACTTCACTCCCGTGCTTCCAAAACCGCCTTCGCCCCTGGATGTTTCAGAAAGTTCTGCAACTTCAATCCACTCGGCTCTTTCGTGTTTTGCAATAATCAATTGTGCTATTCGTTCACCGTTTTCGATTACAAATTCTTCGTTTGATAAATTTACTAAAATTACACCAATTTCTCCTCTATAATCAGCATCAACAGTTCCCGGAGAATTTAAAACAGTTACTCCTCTTTTTGCAGCCAGACCGCTTCTTGGTCGCACTTGTGCTTCATAACCAATTGGCAATTCAATAAAAAGTCCTGTTTTTACAATTGTTCTTTCTAATGGTTTTAGTGTTATTGATTCTGTCAGGTTTGCACGTAAATCCATTCCTGCCGAGGCAATTGTTTCGTAATTAGGTAATGCGTGTTGTGATTTATTTATTATTTGTATTTTCATTTTTATATTTAAAAGATTAAAAAGCGCGATTACTTTCTATTCATAATTCCTTTGATTGTGCTTTTTTCACTATGATAAACAAAATAGACGAACGCTAACAATAACGGAATTCCAACAAAATAATTTTCTCTGAATCCATAAAAAGAAATAGCAGAAAACAGAATCGAAATTCCTAAATAAGCGCCAATTTTATTCATATCATAAGGTATTGGGTAATATTTGTTTCCTAAAAAGTATGAAATTAACATCATACTTCCGTATGCTGAAATAGTGGCAATGGCCGAACCATAATAACTGTATTTTGGAATTAAAATATAATTTAAAACCAAAGTTACAATAGCACCTACAATAGAAATGTAAGCTCCAATTTTTGTTTTGTCTGTTAATTTGTACCAGACTGATAAGTTGTTGTAAATACCCAAAAAGAAATTCGCCAATATAATTAACGGAACGACTTTCATAGCTTCCCAGTATGATTTATTATCTAATAAAAGATATTTTAAAACATCGGCAAAAACAATTACTCCTAATAAAATTAACGAACCAAAAATCACAAAATATTTCGTGATTACAGCATATGTTTGCGGTGCATTTGCACTTTTAGCGTGACTAAAAAAGAAAGGTTCAATTCCTAATCGAAATGCCGTTGCAAACAAAACCATAAATAAACCTAATTTATAACAGGCGGAGTAAGCTCCAACTTCGGACTTTGCTAAATTTTCCGGCAGTAAATATCCAAGTAAAATTTTGTCAAAATGCTCATTAACCGCAAATGCAAGTCCGGCAACCAAAATTGGCAAACCGTATTTCATCATTTTTTTCCAAAGGACGGGATCAAATTTTCTTCCTAAATAGAGATAATTTGGAGAAAGAACCACAAAAGTAGCTAAACTTGCCAATAGATTGGCGATGAAAATATAGGCAATCTGAAAATTTTCTACAAATAAATTATCCCAAACCGAATTAGGATTTGCAGCGGCTAATTTTGGCAGGTAGATTAAAAAGAAGAAATTAAGCAACATGTTAATGACTACGTTTCCAATCTTAATAGCTGCATAAACCATTGGCCTTTGGTTCGCGCGAAGTTTAGAAAATGGTACTAAGACCAAAGCATCCAGAACCAATATCCAAACGGAATAGGTGATATACTGTGCATCAACTTGGGCCCAATTTGCTAAGGTGTTTCTAAAAATTAACGCTGCAAAAAGAAATCCTATTGACGACCAAAATATTGATATTGTAGAGGTTGCAATTACATTTTGCTTATCTTCTTCGGCACTGTAAAACCTAAAAAAAGCGGTTTCCATTCCGTAAGAAAGTACAACATTGAAGAAAACCATCCAGGATAAAACAATCGAAACTTCTCCGTATTCTGCAGTTGGTAAAATGCCGGTATACAATCGTACTAATAAAAAACTTAGCATTCGGGGTAATACTGTCGCTAATCCGTAAATAGCAGTTTGTTTGAATAGATTTTTATATAATCCCAAAATATGTGTATAATAAAGTTTGCAAGACAAAAATAACCAATTCTTTCGTTATTATCGATTTTGTTGATTCAATAAAAAAACTTAAGCATAATTTACATTGTTAATTTTTTCTCATCTAAAATTTTAACAAAATGAAATCCTTTTGGGCTGTATCCCTGATTGTAGTAAAAACGATGGGCAGCAAAATTTCCTGTAAAAGCATCCAGGACAATACTGCTGCAATCTAAGTCTTTTGCTTTTTGTTCGATATAATCTGTTAACAATTTTCCAATTCCTTTAGAACGAAATTCAGGATTCACAACAAAATTATCAATTTCGAGATATTTCCCTGTCCACAACTTAGTACCAGACCAGCAACCTGTAATTCCAAGACAAACTTCATTTTCAAAAACTCCAATCTGAATATAGTGGTGTGGCACCATTTCAGAAAGATACGCTTCATATTTTTCTATGGGAATATTAGGGTAGAGAAATCGGATGGTTTCAATTTGCTGTAACATCTCTTTTATGGTAGTGAGTTCTTTTATTTTTAGTTCCATGATTTCTTAGATAGTCATCAAAATTAATAAAAAAATAAATTTTATAAGGCTTTAAAAGCACTGTTAAGTAATTAAAATAACGATTCATAAGCATTACATATAAACTAAATTTATACAACATCTTAGAGTTAATCTTTTGATTTTAAGAAGTTTTACAACTTTAGAATCAAAAAAATAGTTAAAACATGTGAAATATATAAATTGTCTTCAAAAATTATGTAACTTTTTTTTAACAGTCTCTTCTTAAATTTGCTTCAGGGATTGAGAAAGCTAAATACAACCCTTATAAAAAAGGAAGCACTGGGACTAATAAAGCTTGCTTGTTCCCATAAAAGACAAAGCACAAGGGATTGATTCTGCTGAAATGTAACCCTAAAAAAACAGAGCATTGGGACTAATAAAGCTAGTTTGTTCCCACGAAAGACAAAGCACAAGGGATTGATTCTGCTGAAATGTAACCCTCAAAAAACAGAGCATTGGGACTAATAAAGCTAGTTTGTTCCCACGAAAGACAAAGCACTGCAGATTTTTATCTGCCCGATTTATAAAATGGAACTGATTCTCGGTTTATGATCAAATTGGGAATCACCATTTTATAATCTTTAATTTAAAAACTAAAATAAAATTATAAAAAGAGCCAACAATTTTATTGTTGGCTCTTTCATTTAAATTATATTCTATAATGAATCTAAAATAACGAATGATAAATGTGTAACAAAAGTTAAAAATTATATAATAATCAAACAGTGTTGTTACAGTAAATTTGCCATAGAGGATTGAGAAAGCTAAATACAACCCGTATAAAAAAGGAAGCACTGGGACTAATAAAGCTTGTTTGTTCCCATAAAAGACAAAGCAAAAGGGACTGATTCTGCTGAAATGTAACCCTAAAAAAAACAGAGCATTGGGACTAATAAAGCTAGTTTGTTCCCATGAAAGACAAAGCACCGCAGATTTTTATCTGCCCGATCTATAAAATGGAACTGATTCTCGGTTTATGATCAAATTGGGAATCACCATTTTATAATCTTTAACGTTAAAACTAAAATACAATTATATATAAAAGAGCCAACAATAAAATTGTTGGCTCTTTTATATTACATGATCAAATCATAACCATATATTACAAATGATAAATGTGTAACGAAAGTTAAAAATTATATAAAATTATAACGGCGTTGTTATAGTAAATTTGCAAACGAGGATTGAGAAAGCTAAATACAACCCGTATAAAAAAGGAAGCACTGGGACTAATAAAGCTTGTTTGTTCCCATAAAAGACAAAGCACAAGGGATTGATTCTGCTGAAATGTAACCCTAAAAAAAACAGAGCATTGGGACTAATAAAGCTAGTTTGTTCCCATAAAAGACAAAGCATTGCAGATCTTTTTATCTGTCTATTATTATAAAATGGTACTGATTCTCGGTTTATGATCAAATTGGGAATCACCATTTTATAAATTAAAGAGAAAAACTAAAAACTACTATAAATAAAAAGAGCCGACAATTACTTGTCGGCTCTTTTTTTGTATGTCTTGAATAATTATCCGTTCAAAGCTTCTGCTCCACCAACAATCTCCAGGATTTCGTTAGTAATAGATGCCTGACGCGCTTTATTGTAAGTTAATTTCAATTGGTTTCTTAATTCAGTAGCGTTGTCAGTTGCTTTGTGCATAGCTGTCATACGCGCTCCGTGTTCTGAAGCAAATGAATCACGAATACCTTTATACAATTGTGTTTTCAATGATTTAGGAATCAAAGTCAATACAATTTCTTCTTTTGAAGGCTCGAAAATATAATCTCCCGTTGAAACCGGCATATCAGATTTAATTGGCGACAAAGGCAAAAACTGCTCAGTTTGAACAATTTGAGTCGCAGCATTCTTAAATTGATTGTAGATTAATTCAATTCTGTCGTATTCTCCTGATAAGAATTTTTCAGTAAGATTATCAGCAATTCCGGCAACGTTTTCAAAAGTTAGATGATCAAAAATTGCATTATGATGACCGTGAACTTTATGTGTTTTACTTAAAACATCATTTCCTTTTTTACCAATAGCAAAAACGTCAACTTGTTTACCTGCGTAAAATTCACTACGGCTTTTAATCTCTTTAATTACATTTGAATTGAATGCCCCACATAAACCTCTGTTTGAAGTTATAGCAACAAGCAATACTTTTTTTACCTCACGTTGAGTTGTGTAATCACCACCTACTTCACCATCAAGTGTAGCAGAAAGGTTTTGTAACAGCTCCGTTAATTTCTCGGCATAAGGGCGCATTGCAGTGATTGCATCTTGTGCTTTCTTAAGCTTTGCAGCAGAAACCATTTTCATAGCCGATGTAATTTGCATCGTCGATGAAACGGAAGTAATTCTATTACGGATTTCCTTTAAATTTGCCATTAATTTTATGTTTATTGTTTTAGTTTTTAGTTTATTGTTTGTGAGTTGCCCAACAATAAACTAAAAACTATAAACTAATATTTAGATATATTTTGCTGAAATTTCTTTTGCTGCTTTTTCGATAACATCAGTGATGTTGTCATCTAATTTACCAGCTTTCAACGCATTAAGCGTATCTTTATGTTTAGTATTTAAGTAAGCAATAAAATCAGCTTCAAATTCTTTTACTTTATTTACAGGAACGTTTCTTAATAAGTTTTTAGAACCAGCATAAATAATTGCAACTTGATTTTCAACAGGATAAGGATCGTTTAAACCTTGTTTCAAGATCTCAACGTTTCTTCTTCCTTTTTCAATTACGTTTAATGTAACTGAATCAAGATCAGAACCAAATTTAGCAAAAGCTTCCAATTCACGGAATTGAGCCTGATCTAATTTTAACGTTCCGGAAACTTTTTTCATTGATTTAATCTGAGCATTACCTCCAACACGAGATACAGAAATACCTACGTTAATAGCAGGGCGAACTCCAGAGTTGAACAAATCTCCATCAAGGAAGATCTGACCATCTGTAATCGAAATTACGTTTGTTGGAATATATGCAGAAACGTCACCAGCCTGAGTTTCGATAATTGGCAATGCAGTTAATGAACCGCCACCTTTTACGATAGACTTGATCGAATCTGGTAAATCGTTCATGTTTTTGGCAATTCCGTCATCAGCAATTACTTTACAAGCACGCTCTAATAAACGAGAATGTAAGTAGAAAACGTCTCCAGGATATGCCTCACGTCCCGGTGGTCTTCTTAATAAAAGAGAAACCTCACGGTAAGCAACAGCTTGTTTAGATAAATCATCATACACAATAAGTGCAGGACGACCTGAATCTCTAAAGTATTCTCCAATTGCAGCACCTGCGAAAGGAGCATAAACTTGCATTGGAGCTGGGTCAGAAGCATTAGCAGCAACAATAACTGTATAAGCCATAGCACCTTTTTCTTCTAACATTTTAGCGATTCCTGCTACAGTTGAAGCTTTTTGCCCAATTGCAACATATATACAAAATACAGGTTTTCCTGCATCGTAAAATTCTTTTTGATTTAAGATGGTATCGATACAAACAGTTGATTTACCTGTTTGACGGTCACCAATAACAAGCTCACGTTGTCCACGACCAACCGGGATCATAGCATCTACTGCTTTTACTCCAGTTTGTAATGGCTCAGTAACTGGCTGACGGAAGATAACTCCAGGAGCTTTTCTTTCTAAAGGCATTTCGTATAAGTCTCCGCCAATTGGTCCTTTTCCATCAATTGGAAAACCAAGAGTGTTAACTACACGTCCTACCATTTGCTCACCTACTTTAAGAGAAGCGATACGTTGTGTTCTTTTTGCTGTTGAACCTTCTTTGATTCCTGTTGATGGTCCTAAAAGTACCACACCAACATTGTCCTCTTC
>Ga0247813_10000666_pt1 | contig 29776 bp, 17 predicted proteins | sample UWRJL169409C1_FD_180719 | JGI IMG/M metagenome (GOLD analysis project Ga0247813, IMG submission 180719) | Plant litter microbial communities from Arlington Agricultural Research Station in Wisconsin, United States - UWRJ-L169-409C-1 | ecosystem: Environmental > Terrestrial > Plant litter >...
GCAGATCTGGATAGCGACTGATCATGGAGGTATCAATCTGCTGAATAAAAAAGATTTTAGTCTGAGGTACCTGGTAAATAAAGAGGATGACCTGAAAAGTATAGGTCACAACAGTGTGATCAGTCTTTATAAAGATGCTTCCGGAATTATCTGGGTAGGAACGTTTAAGAAAGGAGTAAGTTTCTACCATGAAAAGATTCTTAAATTCCCACTTTACCGGCATCAGTCGGGCGTTACCAACGGACTCTCGTATGAAGATATTAACCGTTTTGCAGAAGACAGTGCGGGTAATTTATGGATAGGAACCAATGGCGGCGGACTGTTTTATTTTAACCGGAAAACGGGTCAGTTCATTCGGTATATGCATCAAACAGCAAATACTAACAGTCTAAGTAACGATATTATTGTCAGCCTCTATATTGACCGCAATAAGGTGCTTTGGATAGGTACTTATTTCGGTGGCCTGGATAGTTATGACGGAAATACTTTCAGGCATTACAAGCATAACAGTAAAGATCCTGCCAGTTTGAGTGATGACCGGGTTTGGGATGTGAAAGAAGATCGGAAAGGAAATCTATGGGTGGCCACACTGAGTGGTGGATTAGATCAGCTGGACCGGAAATCAGGAATTTTTAAACACTACAAGGCGGGAGAAAAAAATAGTATCCGCTCTAATTTCGTTTCCTGCATCATTGAAGATAGGGTAGGGAACTTGTGGATTGGCACCTCTGATGGTATCGATAAATTGAAAACGGATGGCCGCTTTGTGCACTATGCCTACGAAGCAGGAAAGAATAATTCATTGGTTAATAATGTTGTGTATGATATTTTGGAGGACAGCCACGGTTTTATCTGGATAGCAACAAGAGATGGCTTAAGCCGTTTAGATCCGGCACGAAATCAATTCAGGAATTTTGATGCAAAGGACGGACTCACAGAGAAAGCAACATTAAAAATCGTAGAGGATAATCAGGGAAATCTGTGGGTAAGTACTTCCAATGGTTTATTCAATATCATTACAGAAAAGTCTGGCAAGGCTGATTTTAACTATTCTTTCAGGAAATATGATGACCATGATGGTTTGCAGGGAGTGGCATTCAATGCTAACGCAGGTTTTAAAACCAGCAGAGGTGAAATGCTTTTCGGTGGGGCCAATGGTTTCAATTTGTTTCAGCCTCAGCATATCAGGAACGATAACAGTAAACCCGATATCGTATTGTCTGATTTGCAGATTAACAACAGAAGTGTAGGTATCGGTGAACAGGTGGACGGCCGCCTACTGCTGAAGAAATCAATTTCTTTTACAGATGAACTGGAACTGAAATATAATCAAAATGGATTTACACTGGAATTTGCAGCTCTCAATTTTTTCAATCCTCAGAAAATCAAATACAGGTATAAGCTGGAAGGATTTGACAGCAAATGGCAGGAACTTCAGGGCGGAACACGAAGAGCAGTTTACACGAATATCGATCCGGGTGATTACATTTTTAAAGTCGTTTCAACGGATGCATCAGGAAATTGGGTGAAAAATGAGAAAAGCCTCCATATCACCATACTTCCACCTTTTTGGAGTACTTATTTCGCATATTTCTTATACATAGTAATTATTGGTGCAACATTGTTCTTCATCAGGCACAGAGGTATCCAGCGCATCAGAAAAGAGTTCTTGCTGGAACAGGAACGCCTGCAGGCAAAACGTATTCATGACCTCGATTTGCTGAAAATTAAATTCCTCACCAATGTTAGCCATGAGTTCAGGACTCCTTTGTCTTTAATCATTACGCCCCTGGAGAAACTGATCAGACAGGCAAGAGATTCCGAGAAACAGCAGTTGCAGATGATCCAGCGTAATGGAAGAAGGTTACTAAACCTGGTGAATCAGCTGCTTGACTTCAGGAGGATGGAAGTTCATGAATTAAAACTACATCCGGGGACTGGTGATCTGATCTTATTTATTCAGGAGTTATCTCTCTCCTTTACTGATGTGGCGGAACGGAAAAATATCAATTTTACTTTCAATACTGACAGGCAGCATCTGTTTACCCATTTTGATCATGATAAGATTGAAAGGATACTCTTCAACTTGCTTTCTAATGCCTTCAAGTTCACACCGCAGGATGGGAGCGTGAGGGTATGCATTGAGACCAGTGATCAGGGAAAGCAACAAACAGAACTGCGACTTATCGTCAGCGATACCGGAATTGGGATTGATAAAGAAAAACAGGACAGGATATTTGACAGGTTTTTCCAAAGTGATGTGCCAGATTCTATGGTTAATCAAGGGAGTGGGATCGGTTTGTCTATTACCAAAGAGTTCGTTAAGCTCCACGGAGGTACCATATTGGTTGAAAGTGTAATCAACGAAGGGAGTAAATTTACTTTAGTATTTGTATTTGATGAAATAAAAGAAAACGAGTACCACCCTGAGCTAAAGCCGGCGAAGATAAACTTACAGCTTACAGCACCCAGAGAATCTGTAAGTATACCTACTCCGGAGCAAATACAGCTTTTTGCATTGAAAAGTAAAAAACCGATCTTAATGCTTGTTGAGGATAATGATGATTTCCGCTTTTATTTAAAGGATAACTTAAAGGAATATTACCAGATTGCTGAAGCGGCAAATGGTAAGGAAGGATGGCAGAGGATTTTATCCGTACACCCGGATCTGATTGTGAGCGATGTGAGTATGCCGGAAATGAATGGAATTGATTTGTGTAAAAAGGTGAAGTCAGATAAACGTACCGCTCATATTCCTGTGATTTTACTCACAGCTCTTACAACCGAAGATCAGCAGCTTACGGGGTTGGAAACAGGAGCGAGTGATTACATGACCAAACCTTTCAATTTTGAAATCCTTTTATCTAAAATCAGGAATCTACTGCAACAGCAAGCATTGTCTAAAAAAACTTATCAGAAACAAGTAGATTTCAAACCTTCAGAAACTGAAGTAGAGTCAGTTGACAATAAGTTCATCAGGCAGCTTGCAGTACATATAGAAAAACATCTGTCAGATTCTTCTTATTCCGTGGATCAGTTGAGCGCTGATATGAACATGAGCAGGGTAGGGCTCTATAAAAAGATTTTGCCGCTAACAGGTAAATCGCCAATAGAATATATCCGTTCATACCGCCTGCAAAAATCTAAACACCTGTTGTTAAAATCCCAGATGACTATTGCTGAGGTCGCCTATCAGGTAGGGTTCAGTAATCCTAAACATTTCAGCAAATACTTTAAGCAGGAATTTGATATCCTGCCCTCAGCTTATGCTTCGTCCATAGGTAAGGAAGATTGACGACAGGCCTCTCTGACAAATTTTACTGAGATTTGCAGCATTTGCGCAGTTTGCTTTTGAGTATAGCCCAGGTTTAAGGTGATATTGCGGGCAATGCTTTGTAATTTCAGTTTAGATTCTGCTAAACCTTTTGCTAAACCTTCTTCCAGTCCTTCTTCCTTCGCATCATCTCTGATGAGTTCCCTAATTTGTTCTTCAATTCCCATAGTCTCCCTAATTGTCTTTAATTCCTGTAATTTAATTTCAAAGGTACTATTAGTTTCTTTGTTTTCAAATCTTACGTGATGTTTAATAAATTTTAATACTGATCTGATCTTTTGCCTTGGGAAATTTTTAGCGTACAATTGTTTAACGAGTTCAAATTTCAAATTTATCAGGAAACTATCATGCTCGTCGCTGCTCTGAATGGTTCTCGCAGACAAGGCTGTTCTTGCGGCGAGTACAACTATCGCAAATGGATTATTACTGGCCAGAAGGTCTTCATTTCGCTGGTTTGAAATTTTGTAGGTATTGAACTGGTAGCTGAGTTTTGTACCCAAAAATTCAAGTTTGAAAACATTAGTCCTCATTATAGTCGAGGCTTCCGTAAAAATGGCATAAGCGGAAATTCTTTTACCATACTTATCGAAAATCCTGTAGAAGTAAGTAAACATTCTTTGGCCAAAATCAGCTGTATACTGCCCCTGCACTTCTATATGCAGCAGGACCCATTCTTCTGCTCCCTGGAGCGTATACATTTTAACCAGCTTATCTACATACCTGGTTTTAAACTCTTCATTTTCTGGCGGGAAAACCTGCTCGAGTTCTTTATCTAAAAAGGTATACCCCTTGCTGAAATCTAGCAGCCTGTCAATTCCAGGATGAATGAAATGGATAAAGTCCACAAAAATCTCTTCAATTATGCCTTTCCAAAGTATATCTTCTTTCCTTATCACGAGATATTTTTAAATTAATATGTCTGTAAAATTAATTAAATTTGCTTTATAATGAAATTAAATGTTTAAATAATTACAATTGAAAGAGTTGAAGTTGATGAATCAGGCCCAATAGAATGATGGAAATTCAATATTAATTACGGCGTAGAAGATTCCGTGTTAATGGTTATACCCTCTCAATTTTACATTTGAGCCTGTTTTGTTAACATTTCGATACCTATTTGTTATCATTCGGATGACCTTATATTTTACAATTCCTGATACTTTTAGAGCTCAAACAACTGAATATAAACTGTATTTATTTCTATGCGTAAAATTAGGGTCTGCTCCGTAATCTTTACAGGTGTAATGGTATTATGCCTGAATGTAAACGGACAAGAAAAAGAAAGTTATCTTAAAACTGCTTCCGGTACTGAAATCACGATTAAAAACTCCCTGACTGGAATCAAAAAAATCAGGCTCCAGCCAGTTGCTGATCAGATTATTCATGTGACTGCAATTTCAGCTACAGAGTTTCCGGCAGATAGAAGTCTGATGGCGGTATTACCTGCTAAAACTGCTGTCGAGTATACGACTACAACTGCAAATGGTATGGTAGTGATCACTACGAAAGCAATAAAAGCAGAAGTTTCTGTCGAGACAGGTATCGTAACTTATCGCGACCTGAATAATAAACTGATTCTTGCACAGAGTAAAACAATAGAACCCGCCCTGGTGCCTAAAGTTTTTAATGGCGAATCATCGTATAAAGTATCTCAGGTTTTTGATGCACAGGAAAACGAAGCTTACTACGGACTTGGTCAGCATCAGCAAGGACTGGTGAATTATAAAGGCCGCAGAGTGGATCTTAGTCAATACAATACAGAAATAGGTGTCCCTTTCCTCATTTCAAATAAAGGTTATGGCATCTTGTGGGATAACTATTCGATTACAAAAGCTGGTGATATCCGTGAATACCAACCGCTGAGTGCCATGCGCTTATTCTCAAAAACTGATAACGAAGGATGGCTGACAGCAAATTATGCACTGAGAACCGCACCGGATAAGGTTTTGCTTACACGTTCTATCTCGGAAATTTCACAGAACTGGCTTACCGATCAGCATAAATTCCCTGCAAACATAAAAATGCAGGATGCTGTAGTAAATTATGAAGGTGCAATAGCAGCGGATCAGGGAGGTTTGTATCAGTTACAACTAAAATATGCTGGTTATGTTAAAGTGTGGTTTGAGGGGAAACTGGTAGCAGATTACTGGCGTCAGGCCTGGAACCCGGGAGCTGCAATCATTGATCTCAAATTAGAAAAGAATAAAAAATCTAAGATAAAAATTGAATGGATGCCAGATGGGGGAGAATCTTATTTCGGATTAACTTGTCTGCCCCCAGTACCGGAAGCTTTAGAAAACACTTTTGCACTGACTTCAGAGTCGGGCGCCGCAGTAAATTATTACTTCATCCATGGTGATAATGCCGATCAGGTAATTAGCGGATACCGTCAGATTACTGGTAAAGCAGTGCTGATGCCTAAATGGGCAATGGGTTTCTGGCAAAGCAGAGAGCGTTATAAAACTCAAGACGATATCTTAAGTACTGTGAAAGAATTCAGAGACCGTAAAATTCCTTTGGATAACATCGTGCTCGACTGGTCATACTGGAAACAACCAGAATGGGGAAGTCAGCAATTTGACCCTGCCCGTTTTGAAGCACCGGAAGAAATGATCAAATCATTACATGATCAGCATGTAAATCTGATGATCTCTGTATGGCCTAAATTCAATAAAGGCTTTGATATCTACGATGATTTTGACAAAAACAAGTTCCTCTATAAAAGAAATATTGAAGATGGCCGTCGTGACTGGATAGGTACAGGATACCAGAATACTTTTTATGATGCCTTCAATCCAAAAGCGAGAACAGCTTTCTGGAACCTGATGAACAAAAGACTATACAGTAAAGGTATTGATGCCTGGTGGATGGATGCTACTGAGCCAGACATGCATTCGAACGAATCTGTAGAAGTTAGAAAGGAATTGATGACGCCTACTTATGAAGGATCATCTACTACTTATTTTAATGCTTTCCCACTGCAAAATGCGAAGGGCGTTTACGAAGGTCAGCGTAAGGTTAATCCTAATAACAGGGTGTTTATCCTGACAAGATCTGCTTATGCAGGTTTACAGCGTTATGCGGCGGCAGCCTGGAGTGGTGATATCGCTTCACGCTGGGATGATATGAAAAACCAGATCGGTGCAGGTATCAACTTCTCTCTATCTGGAATGCCTTACTGGACGATGGATATCGGTGGTTTTTCTGTAGAGAAACGTTATGAAGAAGCAAAAGGAGCTGATCTGGAGGAATGGAGAGAATTAAATACACGCTGGTACCAGTTCGGTGCTTTTGTGCCCTTATTCAGGGTTCACGGACAATATCCTTTCAGAGAAATCTACAATATCGCTCCGGAAACTCACCCTGCTTATAAAAGCATGTTATACTATAATAAGCTGAGATACCGTCTGATGCCATATATCTACTCTTTGGCAGGTAACAGTTATCAGCAGGATTATACCATGATGCGTGGATTGATGATGGATTTCCCTCAGGACCTGAAAGCATCAAATCTAAATGACGCCTTTTTATTCGGTCCTTCCTTATTGATCAATCCGGTTTATACTTATAAAGACAGAAACAGAAACGTCTATCTGCCTGCTGGTCAGGGTTGGTATGACTTGTATACTGGTAAATACTTTAAAGGCGGACAGGAAATCAAGGCAGAGGCAACTTATGAAAGAATGCCTGTTTACGTAAAAGAGGGATCTATCCTGCCTACAGGGCCAGAATTACAATATACTTCTGAAAAAGCAGCAGATCCGCTTACCTTATTTGTATACACAGGTAAGGATGCAAGCTTCTCATTGTATGAAGATGAAGGTACCAACTACAACTATGAAAAGGGTGCTTTCTCTACGATTAGCTTTAATTACTCAGAGAAAGGAAAAAGCCTGACAATAGGGGATAGAAAAGGTAGTTTTGCCGGAATGATGAATGACAGGACAATCCGCATTATCGTAATCTCTCCAAAATCTGCTAAAGCGCTAAACTTTGTGCAGAAAGCGGCGCATACCTTAAAATACAGCGGTAAACAGACCGTGATTAAACTGTAACCAAATTAATAACCAATATATAAAATGAATACATTATTTACTAAATCCTTATGAACGGCATGAAAAAGTATTTGAATATAAACAGGAACAGCGCCATTTTGCTGCTGTTTCTTACACTGCTGAGTTTCAGTGAGGCACTGTTTGCGCAGCAGCGTCAGATCAGTGGAAAAGTAACTTCAGCAGACGGACCATTGCCGGGTGCAGTGGTAAAAATTAAAGGAAAAAGTGGCGGTACGGGTACTAATAATGATGGTGCTTTTGTACTCAGCGCACAGACAGGTGATATACTTGTGATCAGTTCGATCGGTTACAAAACAAAAGAAGTACCCGTTTCAACGGGCAATACGGTAAATGTAGTGTTAGCAGATGATAACCAGAACCTTGACGAAGTGGTAGTAGTAGGATATGGTGTGCAGCAGAAAAAGCTGGTGACTGGTGCTACTGTACAAGTGAAAGGTGAAACACTGCAAAAACAAAGTACAACAAATGCTTTGCAGGGTTTACAAGGTCAGAGTCCGGGTGTACAGATTACTTCCGGATCAGGACAGCCAGGAGAAGCAATGAAAGTAAACATCCGCGGATTGGGAACTGTAGGTAACTCAGGGCCATTATATGTAGTTGATGGTGTACTTACTGGTGATATCACTTATTTAAACTCTGCAGATATCGAGTCAATTGATATCTTGAAAGATGCAGCTTCAGCGGCTATTTATGGTTCACAGGCTGCAAATGGTGTAATCCTGGTAACTACCAGGACGGGTAAAAGAGGACAATCTGGTCAGATTACTTTTGATGCATATGCTGGGGTGCAGAATGTAGGTAAAAAGATAGATATGCTGAATTCACAGCAATATGCAGCAATTATGAATGAAGCGGCAATTAACGTTGGTAAACAGCCGATTTTTACCAACAGTCAGATTGCAGCATTGGGAGAAGGTACCAATTGGATGGACCAAATGTTTACGGACAATGCTTTAACTCAAAACTATGCTTTAGGTGCGTCTGGGGCATCAGAAGCTTCAGTTTATTCACTGGGTGCTTCTTATACTGGTCAGGCTGGTGTAGTAGGCGGTAAAGACTTATCTAATTATGAGCGTTATAATTTCAGGATCAATACTGAACACAGTTTTTATAAAGATATTATCAAAATAGGTCAGCATTTGACTTATAGTGACATCAAGAGCAATGGTATTGCGGTAGGTGGTTTATACAACAATACACTTAGAGGTGCATTCAATACAAGTCCCTTTGTACCAGTATATGATGCGAACGGAAATTTCTTTGATAATTCGGGGTCAACCTGGTTTCCGGGAGAATCGAATCCCTATGCGCTGATGGTTTTAAATAATCAAAACAGAAGAAACAGTCAGCGTTTATTGGGTGATATTTACATGGTGGTAGAACCTGTTAAAGGATTGAAATTCCGTACAAGTCTTGGTATGGATTACAATGCAGCAGAAAGTCGTTCATTCACGCCAGTGTACAAATTGTCGAGTTATGCATTTACTACGGTTAGCAAAGCTACACAGTCCATGGATAAAGGTAAGTCTCTAATATTTGATAACCTGTTAAGCTACCAGTTCAAGGTTAAAAATGACCATGCTTTTGAAGTACTGGCAGGTAGTTCAGCTTATCAGGCAGACGGATCATCAATTTTTGGTACAAATACTAACCTTGTAGTAGAGGATCTTGATCATGCCTGGTTAAGTAATGCTACAAATAAAGATGGTGCAGGTATCAATATTGGTGGGCGACCAATTCCGTCGGATCGCAGGATGTCTTATTTTGGTAGAATCAATTACAATTATAAAGAGAAGTATTTATTAAATGCAACTTTCAGAGCTGATGGTTCATCAAGATTCTCAGCCGCAAATCGCTGGGGTTATTTCCCGTCTATCTCTGCAGGCTGGGTAGCTACTAATGAAAAATTCCTGGAAGGTCAGAAAGGCTGGCTGGATTTCTTAAAGGTACGTGCAAGCTGGGGACAGGTTGGAAATCAGAATATCCCATCTTTCCAATACTTAGCGCCAATTAACCTGGCTAATACAAATTACACATTCGGAGATAAAGAAGGTGTACTTATTCCTGGTGGTTACCAAAGCAGAATCAGTAACCCGAATATCAAATGGGAAACTTCAGAACAGGCTAATATCGGTTTTGATGCAAACCTATTGAAAAGCAAACTGACCATTAATTTCGACTGGTACAATAAAACAACTAAAGACTGGCTACTATCTGCACCGATTTTAGCTACGGCTGGTGCTGATGCTCCTTTTATCAATGGTGGTAATGTTAAAAATAACGGTATCGAGTTGGCAGTTACTTACCGTAGTAACATTGGCGATTTCAACTATTCTGTTGGCGTAAATGGTGCTTATAATAAAAATAAAGTAGTAAATATTCCAACTGCCGATCAGACTATACATGGCGGAACCGGAATATTATATGATAACTCACTTGAATTCTACCGTGCACAAAATGGATTCCCTATCGGTTACTTCTGGGGACTTAAATCTGCAGGTATATTCCAGAATGAAGCTGAAGTACAGAATTACAAATCAGCATCAGGTCAGGTAATCCAGCCTACTGCATTACCGGGCGATGCCAGATTTACTGATATCAACGGAGATGGTGTTATTGATAACAATGACCGCACTATGGTTGGAAAACCTAATCCGGATTATACTTTCGGAATCACGCTTTCTGCAGATTATAAAGGCTTCGATTTCTCTCTGGTAGCTTCGGGCGTAGCGGGTAATGATATTGTGCAGTCTTACAGAAATATTACCAGTCAATTTTCAAATTATCCTACCAGTATATTAGACAGATGGCACGGCGAAGGTACTTCAAACACAGTACCACGTGTAACTGAAACACCTGTAAGTTATGCTACCTTCTCTGATCTTTATGTTCAAAAAGGTGATTTCCTGAGAATCAGCAACATCACTGTTGGTTATGATTTAGGTAAAGTATTCAAAAAAAGCTACCTGAAACAAGTGAGGTTATATGCTGCTGCACTAAATGTTTACACTTTCACAAAGTATAACGGTATGGATCCGGAAGTTGGATTTGGTGGTAATCCGACTACTAACTCAAATGGTGAAAGTATTGTTCAGGATGCTTATGCATCGGGTATTGACGTAGGTTATTACCCAAGACCAAGAACGTTTATGTTCGGCGCAAATCTTAAGTTTTAATCTACCTGATTTTAGAAATTATGAAAGCTATAAAAATATTTACAATTGCAGCACTCCTTTTATCCCTTGGAGCTTGCAAGAAAGGTTTCCTTGATGTGGAACCGATTACTACTGTAACTGAAGAGAACTTCTATAAAACACCTAAAGATGCCTATACAGCATTGGTAGGTTGTTATGATGGTATGCAGACAGTATGGACAGATGGCGTTTCATTGCCTGTCGCGGCCGAAATTATGTCTGATAACGCCTTTGGTGGTACTGGAAATTCGGATGATTTTAAGTATCAGATGATAGATGAATTTGATAAATCACGCGCAGCTTCAGTGCAGGATCTTTTAGGAGGAAACTGGACATTATATTACAACGCATTATTTCGTTGTAACGTCCTGCTTTCCAAAATGGACCAGATCCAATGGGGTACAGATACGCAATTGCGTAAAACTTATGAATCTGAAGCACGTTATATCCGCGCATACCTATTATTTGATATGGTAAGACTCTGGGGTAATATTCCGCTGCTGACAGCACCATCAACGGAGAACATTCCACAATCAAGTCCAGAGGCTGTATATAAACAAATTGCAGAAGACCTGAAGTTTGCATCTGAGAACATGCTGGCTACATCCTATACAGCACAACCTGTTGCAGAACATGGACGCGTTACAAAATATGCTGCTGAAGCTTTAATGGGGCGTGTTTATCTGTTTTATACAGGCTACTATGCTAAACAGGATCTTGCTGGTGTAGTAACCAAAGCACAAGCCCTTGCTTATTTAGAAGATGTAATTACCAGTGGAGGTTACAGCTTGGTAGAAAACTTTGCAAACTTATGGCCTGCTGCTTCGCCAACCACTTATGCTGGTGAAGATAATAAAGAAACTGTTTTTGCTATTAAATACACTTATACCAGTGATTATAATGGCAATAAAGATGGTAATTACTGGATGGTCATGACGGGTATGCGTGAATTCGCTTTTACACCTTACGGCAGAGGCTGGGGTGGCCAGACAGTGAACCCAAAATTGTGGAATGCATACGCGGCAACAGATACAAGAAGAAAGGCGTCTATTATTTCTATTGTAGATGAAAATATTCCTTTCACCAATCAAAAAGGTCAACGCGAATACACTGGATATTATGGCAAAAAATACACGCCTATGTCGGACTCAAATGGTAACTCATTGCCTGATTCTTATGGAAATACGAACTTCCAGATCGCACAGTTTCAGGATTATGTAGTTATTCGTTATGCTGATGTGTTATTGATGGCAGCAGAATTAGGCAGTCCTAATGCACAGACTTATTTCGATAGGGTAAGGCAACGTGCGTACCTGACCGCTTTTACACCATTGGCTTTAACGACCGATAATCTATTTCAGGAACGCAGATTAGAGTTTGCATTAGAAGGTATCAGGTATTATGACTTGTTACGTCAGGGTGTTGCTAAAGCTGCCCAGACAATTGCTGAAAGCACTAGTTTATTGAATGGTGGTGCGCCAGTTACAAAAACAATATCTGCTGGTAATATCATTACTACTAAAGGCTTACAGCAGATCCCTTATACACAAATTACATTGTCTAACGGCACACTAAAACAGAATGCCGGTTGGTAATCATCATTGATTTAATCTTTTGAGAAATGAATTTATATAAAAAACTAATCGTGATGCTGATGCTGCCTACGCTCTTCATCGCATGTAAAAAAGACAAATACAGCTTGGGTACAGTGCTGGATAAATCTGAAATTAAATATTCTGTAACACAAGATCTTACTGCTGATGCCGGTGGTAATACGGTTATCCTGAAAAATCTTACACCTGCTACTTTATCCATGTGGGATTATAGTACTGGTACTTCAAACCGTATGATTGACACAGTAAGGTTCCCTTTTGTGGGAGATTATAAGATTAAATTTTCCGTATCGACAGGAGGAACAATTGTTCAGTTGGACTCCATAACGGTAAAGGTAACAAAGGATAACCTGGCCTATGTGAGCGATCCTTTATGGCTTGATATTTCTGGTGGTGTTGGTAATGAAAAACAATGGGTGCTGGACGTAGATGCTAAAAACTTTAACGGACCTATGGCATTTTATGGAACAAGTATCGGCTGGTTAGCAGCGGGTGGATCCTGGTCTTCTGATGCTTTCAAAACGGGTTGTTATGGTGGCGACTGCTGGACCTGGGGTCCGGACCTTGCAACCATTTATGGGGGGATGATGACTAAAGGTGACTACGGTATCATGACTTTCGGTTTGAAAAATACAGCTTCGTATAATGCGGTTAAACCGATGGAAAATGGAATCGTGCAAAATGGTGTTTACTCTATAAATACCGGTGCTAAGACACTAACTATAAATAATGCTTCCATTTTACGCGGTTACAAACCAGCTAAAAATGGGATTACAGGAATCAGTAACTGGACTACATATAAAATTCTGACACTGAACGAAAACTTTATGCAATTAGGGGTGCTGAGAGATAAAGATGTAGATGGTGAAGGACCGGCACTGATTGTCTATAACTTCATTTCAAAGAGTTATGCTGACGGTGTGGTAACACCTTAGTACAGACTAAATTTTCAGGTAAAAAATCATTTAGAAGCCTGCAAGCATCAAGCTTGCAGGCTTTTACAAATCACTAAATTCTTATTCTTTTGAAAACAACTCCATTATTTAAGCTATTACTTCTCTTTTCCTGTGTAACGAGCTCACTTTTTGCACAGCAGAATCCCAGAGTCATTTCGGATTTTAACGCTGACTGGAGGTTTATATTAGGCAATCAGACTGGTGCCTCGGCTAAAGTATATGCAGATAAAAACTGGCGTAGCTTGAATTTGCCGCACGACTGGAGTATTGAAGGTAAATTTAGTAAAGACCATCCTGCAACGGTGGGGGGCGGTGCATTACCTGGAGGAACAGGCTGGTACCGTAAAACGTTCGCCATTCCTGCAACCGCTAAAGGTAAATACATCGCTATAGATTTTGATGGCGTTTACCGCAACAGCGAAGTATGGATCAATGGTCATTTCTTAGGAAAACGTCCTAATGGTTATATCGCCTTTCGTTATGAATTATCACCATACCTGGTATACGGCGGTAAAAATACTATCGCTGTCAAGGTTGACAATTCAAAACAGCCTAATTCAAGGTGGTACAGTGGTTCCGGGATTTACAGAGATGTAAAGCTGATTACTTTAAATACCACGCATGTAGACCAATGGGGCACTTTTGTAACTACTCCGGTTGTAACAGCAGCACAAGCACAGGTCAAAGTACAGATCAAACTGAAATCTGCTATAAAAGCCACCCAACAGGTTACAGTAAAAACGCAGATTTTTGATCGGGATAACAAACTTGCGGGCAGCTCTTCAAAAATGATTGCATTAAGTCTCAGCGGTAACCTTACTGATGAAATTAATGTAAAACAACCCAATCTCTGGTCTGATGTCAATCCTTACCTATATACCGTTCAAACGCAATTATTGATTAAAGGTATAGTTGTAGATCAGTATACCAGTTCTTTGGGCATCCGCAGCTTCAGTTTCGATGCTGATAAAGGTTTTGTACTAAATGGTAAAGAGCTGAAGATTCGTGGCGTTTGTAACCATCACGACCTGGGTGCCTTAGGTGCTGCATTTAATGTTCGTGCTGCGGAAAGACAGCTGGAAATGTTAAAGGCAATGGGCTGTAATGGTATCAGGACTTCACATAATCCTCCTGCTTCGGCACTGCTGGACTTATGTGATAAAATGGGCTTTATCGTAATGGATGAAGCGTTCGATCTCTGGGCAAAAAAGAAGAACGACTTCGATTATCATCTGGACTGGGCTAAATGGCATAAAAAAGATCTGGAAGATCAGATTTTGCGCGACAGAAATCATGCTTCGGTTTTTATCTGGAGCATTGGTAATGAAATTCAGGAGCAATGGGGAACCGGTGCTGATACCGCAGGTCGGGTAATTGCGAGAGAGCTGGCAGGAATCGTAAGAAAACTGGATACGACCAGACCCATTACTACAGCCAATAATGATGTAGCGCTGTATAATAACCTGATCCAGTCGGGTGCAACTGATATTATTGGTTATAACTATAATCACGACAAATGGAAAGATTTTCATAAAACTTATCCGGGTAAAAAACTGATTGCTACAGAAACTACCTCTGCTTTACAGACACGGGGGCATTATGATATGCCGTCAGACAGTGCCAGAGTATGGCCTACTGCCTGGGATAAGCCTCTACTGACGGGTAACGCAGATTTCAGCTGTTCTGCGTATGATAATTGTTATGCTCCATGGGGTTCTTCACATGAGCAAACGCTAAAAGCATTTGAAAATGATCCTGTAGTCTCGGGTATGTTCGTATGGACAGGATTCGATTACCTAGGAGAGCCTACTCCTTATGTATGGCCTGCCAGAAGCTCATACTTCGGTATTATAGACCTCGCTGGTTTCCCGAAGGATGTGTATTATCTCTACCAGAGTGTATGGACCACCAAACCTGTACTGCATATTTTTCCGCACTGGAACTGGAAGACCGACCAGATGGTAGATGTATGGGCCTATTATAGTCAGGCAGATGAGGTAGAGCTGTACCTTAATGGTAAATCATTAGGTAAAAAGACCAAACAGGGACAGGACATGAAAGTGACCTGGAGAGTGAAATACGAGGCTGGAGAAATCAAAGCAGTATCTCGTAAAAATGGTCAGCCCGTATTGGAACAAGTGATTCATACAGCTGGAAAGGCAGCTAAACTAATGCTGGTGGCAGATCGCAGCAAGATCAGTGCGGATGGCAAAGACCTTTCATTTATTACGGTGAAAGTATTGGACAGTGAAGGAAATCTGGTGCCTGATGCAGATCAGCTCATTCATTTTAAAGTTGAAGGAGATGCGAAACTGGAAGGTGTGGATAATGGCAGCCCGATTAGTCACGAATCCTTCAAGGGTAAGCAGCATAAAGCTTTTAACGGATTAGCTCTTGCCATTCTGAAAGCTGGTAAAACAGCATCAGCAATTAAATTGACCGCCACCAGTGAAGGATTAGATAGCGAAAGTATTACTATCCACCTGGAGTCGACCGACCTTAAATAAGCCTGGATATGATAAAAAGAATATTTTGCCTTCTTCCTTTTATAATTGGAACAACGTTAAGCTACGCACAAACAGGCCAATTTTTACAACCCAAAAGAGGGTTTGCCAGCTGGCAACCTGCAGAAAACTGGGAGCAATCGTTATTAACCGGAAACGGAACAATGGGTGCAATGGTGACAGGACAACCTTATGATGAAACGATTATCGTGAGTCATGCTGCCCTCTATCTGCCGCAAAAAAGATCAGGAAAGTTGTATGAGCAAAAGAGCCAGCTTGCCGTCATCAAAAAGATGCTACTGGCAGGTAAATATGCTGAGGCAGGAACGCTGACAGAAACCATGCGTAAGGAACAGGGATTTGACGATATCAGGGACCCTTTTATTCCTGCTTTTGATTTAAAAATTGAGCAGTCTCCTAAAAACATAATCAAATATCAGCGATCGGTTAATTTTGAAACAGGCGAAGCAATTGTAGACTGGCAGGATGAGGATGGCACTTATCAGCGTAAAGTTTTTGCATCAAGAACTGATAGTGTAGTAGTCGTTTCCATAAAAGGGACAACAAAACTTAATTGTGTGATCAATTTTGCACAAAGACCTGTAGCATATGACCAGTGGACTTTTGTGAAGGACGGGATTAAAGAGATGAAAGCAGGAGCAGAGGAAGATTACCTGAGCTTTAGTAGTGAGTTTAACCACAAATATCCCAAAGGATTAACAGGTTATACAGGATTGGGAAAACTGATCCAGAAAGGTGGAAGTCACCAGCTGCAAAACGGTCGCCTGCTCATCAAAGATGCGGATGAAATCACAATCCTGATTAAAATCAAGCCAGCTTATGCAGGTATCTCAACCCTAATACCTCAACTGAAGTCGGACCTGACAGCTATCGCCAATAAAAACTATCAGGAATTAATCAAGCGGCATTCTGCTGTTCACGGAGCCTTATTCAATAAAGTTAAGCTTGACCTGGATGGCAATGCTGCAGAAAGAAACCTCAGCAGTGAGGCACTGATCCAATTAGGTAACCACCAAAATAGCAAGGCGCTGATAGAAAGGACTTTCGATGCCGGGAGATACAATATACTCAGCGCAACTGGCAGCCTGCCACCAAACCTGCAGGGATTATGGTCGGGCACCTGGACCGCTCCATGGAGTTCCGGCTTTACCGTAGATGGCAATTTGCCAACCGCTATTTCAATCCTGATGCCGGGCAATATGCCTGAATTAATGAAAGGATATTTTGATTACCATGAAAAGCAAATGGATGACTACCGTCAGGAAGCCAAACAACTCTATGGTACAAGAGGAATCCATATTCCTGTACAGATTACTACCAGAGGAGTGGAAACCGATTTCGGAGCTACCTGGTGTCTTACGTATTGGACTGGCGGTGCAGGGTGGACTGCGAACTTTTTCAATGATTATTACCTATATACCGGCGACAAGAAATTTTTACAGGAGCATGCTTATCCTTTTATGAAAGAAGCTGCCTTGTTTTATGAAGATTTCCTGAAAACCGGAGCAGATGGTAAACTACTTTTTAATCCCTCTTATTCTCCGGAGAATAATCCAAAGGGGATAGAAGCACAGGCTACTATCAATGCAACTATGGACGTGATGATTGCGAAACAATTGCTGAATAACTGTATTGCTGCGGCTAAAACGCTTCACACAGATCCGGGAAAGATTAAACTATGGCAAAATATGTTGTCTAAAATGCCTGCTTATGAAATCAATAAAGAAGGTGCATTGAGAGAGTGGATCTGGCCCGGTCTGGAAGATAATTATAGTCACAGGCACGCGTCACAATTATATGATCTGTACGATGGTGTAAGTTTGGACTTTCAGCAGAATCCAGCTTTGGCAAAAGCGGCCGGCGTTCTGCTGGATAAGAAAATGGATTTCAGGAAAGCAGAAGGAGGTGGCGAAATGGCTTTCGGCCTGGTGCAGTTAGGTTCTGCTGCAGCACATTTAGGTGATGCAGCAAAGGCTGGCCAGCTGCTTAACTGGCTTGCTTCAACTTATTGGTCTAAGGGCATGGGCTCTTATCATAACGTTAAAAGTATGTTCAATACTGATATTAGTGGTGGTTTGCCTTACCTGGTCACACAGCTGTTGTGTTATGCAGAAAGAGATGAAATACATGTGCTGCCCGCATTACCCGAAAGCTGGACAAAAGGTAAAATCGAAGGCCTTTTATTACGCGGACAAATTACGGTCGACAAGCTGGAGTGGAACGATCAGGAAGCAGTGATTACACTCAGGTCGCCTGTTTCTCAGTCGCTGAAAGTGAGTGTGGGTACTTCTGTAGTCAAAATTGAGCTGAAGGCCGGGAAAACGCAAACTTTCAAATTGAAACGTTAAGATCAAAACAGCGATAAAATGCGACTTGAGTTTTAACGGTAGGTTTTATCAAAAAGAATTTAAAAACTATAACTCCTTATAACAACCATCTAATTAAAGTCGACCAATCATAAAATTGGGCGACTTTAATTAGATTCTATTTATTTAGACAATTCATTGAACTCTTCTTCAGTAAGCTCAATTTTTGCCGCAGCCAGGTTTTCCTGTAAATGTTCAACAGATTTTGTGCCCGGAATCAGTAAAATATTTGGTGATCTTTTTAATAACCATGCCAATGCAATCTGTGCAGTTGTCGCCTCATACCTGGCAGCTATTTTATTAATTTTCTCTGCTAATTTATCCGGTCCTGATGCAAGAGGAAACCATGGAATAAATGCCATTTCTCTTTTTGCGGTATAGTCCACAATCTCATCCCATTGTTTGTTGCCCAGATTGTAAAGATTCTGAACCGATACTATCGGCACTACCTTTTCTGCCTGCTCAATCTGTACGATATTGACTTCCGATAAACCCACGTATTTAATCTTGCCAGCTTTCACTGCTTCCATCACGGGTGCCAGTGTCTCTTCAACAGGTATTTTTGGATCAAAGCGATGCAACTGCCATAAATCAATTGTTTCAACCTTCAGACGTCTCAAGCTGCCTTCGATATTCTTACGGATATAGTCAGGATCACCATTGGGTTCCCATTTATTAGGTCCGGGGCGATCGAATCCGCCCTTCGTTGCGATAACTAAATCACTCGTATATGGGTATAAAGCCTCAGAAATCAACGATTCGTTCAGCTCAGGGCCATACGCTTCTGCTGTGTCTATAAAGTTGACACCAGACATTATGGCCTGCTGTAATACCTTTTTCGCATTTTCACGGTCTGCCACTTCTCCGAATACGCCGAATCCGGTTAACTGCATAGCACCATAACCAATTCTGTTTATTTCGAGCTGTCCTCCGATTTTGTAGGTCAGCGATTGTTTTGTTGTTTCCATCTGTAAAATTTGATTAAATTGCTCCTTCAATTACCTATACAGAAGTCATATTACTCAGGTTTTGTTTGGACAGCATCAGAAATTGACATAACTCAAACGGATCGCTAACCAACTGCCTATTTAACCCCGCCAAAGGCCCCAAAACATGAGTTTTTATGTAGGATTTCTACATTTCTGAATCCTACTTTTTTCAGTAATTCCAATTGAAAGTTTAAAGAACGGGGCGTATCTTCATAATCTACATAATCAAATACCTTTTGCTGATATTCTTCACCGCCCAATGTTTGCAGGTATTGCGCATATTTGTCTCTGAACAGCTGATTCATTGCTGCTGAATCATGTGCAATCAAATCCGAAATCCAAAGGCAGCCTCCCGGTTTAAGTAGTTTATATATGCTCGTAAAAACCCGCTCCCAGTCGGCATCTTCTCTTAAATGATGAAAGACAGCAGCTGCAAGTACAATGTCGAAGTGATTATCCGGTAGGTCAAGCGTTCTCATATCCGCTTGTATGATCCTCACAGTTCCTGTTGTTTCACCGCTTACCCTTTCCTTGGCCTTTTCCAGCATCGGTAAACTCAGATCGTTCAGGGTACAATTAAGGTTACTGATTTTGCTGAGCATCTTCATCGTATAATTTCCTGCACCGCAGCCAATATCCAGCAACTCCGTAGAGCTTGTGTTCACATATTTTGCCGCCTCTGTACAAAGTTCCATCGTTAAAGGAGCATCTATGGTAGTAAGCTGCCCCGTATCGAGGTTCGAAAATCTTTCAACATCATTATCGAATCTCGCCTTAATTTCTTCTGTTGTAGCGTGTTTGCTATAATCTGCTTTCATATAAGGGCTAAATTTATCAAAGCTAAATTGATTTTTATGATTTACTGTACAATAAATTAATTCGCAAACTACTGTGGAATATAATATAGGATTAATATAAATAAGCGTACATTCACAGAATAAATATAATTGCACTAATATGACATTTTTAGACACCGTTTTAGATCCCCCTGCTTACGGGTGGGCCGATCAAAAAGGCGAACTATCTAAACCTACTGCTGCTCAAATCTGGAAAGAATTCTTCTCCCGTCTGAATATCTTTAAAACAAGAAAAAACTGGCTTCCTGTATTTAGCTGGTTTAAAGTATTACTGACTATTCCTATGCTGGCCATGTTTATTTTCTACTATTTCAGCTGGCCTTTATTGGGAGCTGCATTTATCTATAGTATGATTGTGATGGGTACTCATGGTACCATCTGGCACCACAGGTTTTGTACACACAATGCTTATCAGTTTAAAAACAAATTCTGGAAGTTTTTCACGCAAAACCTTACGATCTCCATGATCCCTGAAGAGATTTACGTGGTATCGCATCATGTGCACCATGCAAAATCAGACATGCCAGGCGATCCTTATAATGCTTCAGCTGGCTTCCTGTATTGTTTTCTGGCAGATGTAAACCACCAGCCTATAGCGAAAGACCTGACTGAGAAAGATTATTATCGTGCTACACGTTTAATGAAACATACTGGTATCACGCCAAATACCTATGCGCAATACCAGAAATGGGGTTCTATTGCCAACCCTGCGAGGACCATACTGGCCACAGTACTTAACTGGGGATTCTGGTATGCTGCTTTTTATCTGATAGGTGGTCATGGATTAGCTTGTACTTTATTTGGTGCTGCAGGTATCTGGGCAGTAGGGGTCAGGACTTTCAATTACGAAGGTCATGGAAAAGGTAAGGATATGAGGAGAGATCATACAGATTTCAACCGGAATGATATGTCCATTAATCAATTATGGCCTGGTTTTGTAGCGGGCGAATGGCATAATAATCACCATCTTTTTCCAAAAAGTGCAAGAACAGGATTTCTTCCTCACCAGATAGATATTGCTTATTATTATATCTTCCTGATGCATAAATTAGGACCAATAGCTGCGTACAGAGATTCCAAACAAGATTTTTATAATGATCACGTGAACAAGAAGTCCTGATTCATACTGTTTTACTAAAATGCGCCGATAGGATTTGATACATCCTCAATATTTTTCTTAATTTTATCAGCGCGTAATTCCCGTTGATTACAATTAAATTTTATAGCATTTTGGATATTCAGTCGACTGATACAAAAGACCTCGAAAAGCAGGTTGCAGCCCGTGAAGCTGTGAAGTTTATTAAAAATAATGATATCGTAGGATTAGGTACAGGTTCTACTGCTTATTTCGCCATTGTGGAAATAGCAGAACTGGTCAAAAATGGCCTTAAAATCAAAGGAGTACCTACTTCAGAACATACCGCTGCACTCGCTACCTCTTTAGGTATTGAGTTACTGGATATGAATGAAGTGAATACGATTGATGTGACCATTGATGGTGCTGATGAATTTGATGACCAGCTGAACCTGATTAAAGGTGGCGGCGGTGCCTTATTCCGCGAGAAAATAGTAGCCTCTCTCACTAAAAAAGAAATCATCATTGCTGATGCTGCAAAGAGAGTGGAAAAACTAGGCGCCTTCAGAGTACCGGTAGAGGTAGTGCCTTTAGCGCTGAATTACGTTTTGCAGGAATTGAGCAAGCTGAATGGTGTGGGTACGGTAAGAATGAAAGATAATGTTCCTTTTATCTCAGATAATCACAATTATATTGTAGACACTGATTTCGGCCTGATCGAGAATGCAGCTTTTTTATCCAGGAATTTAAATCAGATCGATGGTATTTTGGCACACGGACTTTTTGTAAACCTTACATCGATAGTTATTATGGGTAAAGGATCAGAAACAGTCACTTATGCTAAACATTAACTTTAACCCTTTTCCTAATTTATTATCAGACCGGTTACGCCTGCGGCGGATTACTGCTGATGATGTATATGAGGTGTTCCTGCTCAGATCTGATCCTGAGACCATGAAGTATATTCCAAGGCCTCTTGCGAAAAACAAGACCGATGCCATGGATCATATCACCATGGTGAATAAAGGTGTTGCTGACAATACCTCAATCAACTGGGCCATTACCATGAAGGAGGATAATAAACTGATTGGAATGATCTGCCTGATCCGCATGCAGCCCGAAAATTTCAGAACAGAAATCGGCTATATACTTCATCCTGCCTATCATGGTATGGGTATTATGCATGAAGCTGTCGGCGCGCTGATCAATTATGCTTTTAATATTCTTGGCTTTCATTCACTGGAGGCCGTAATAGATCCGGATAACAAAGCTTCCGAACAGGTGCTCCTGAAGCACCATTTCGTGAAGGAAGCGCATTACAAAGAAAATACTTTTTACGATGGCAAATTCCTTGATGCAGTGGTGTATTCACTGATCAGGCCGGCATCAATTTAAAAATCTAAAAACGATACGATAGAATGGAGTGGAAAGAATTATTGTCTGCCAGGCGGTGGGGTACAAAAGAGGCGGATTATACAGACCAGGATTTAGCACGTTCACAGTTTCAGCGGGATTATGACCGACTAATATTTTCATCTCCATTCAGAAGATTACAGAACAAAACTCAGGTTTTCCCTTTGCCGGGAAGCGTTTTTGTACATAACAGATTAACACACAGTCTGGAAGTAGCCAGTGTTGGTCGTTCTTTAGGCCGAATATTTTATAATCAGCTCAAAAAAGACAATCCCTTGCTGGACGAAGAAAATCCACTCATCAGCGAAGTAGGGAATATCGTTGCAGCAGCCTGTCTGGCGCACGACCTTGGCAATCCTGCATTTGGTCATTCTGGTGAAGCGGCTATCTCCAGATATTTTACAGATGGAGACGGCACCAGATATGAGCAGGACGTTACCGAAGCGCAATGGAAAGACCTGATTAATTTTGAAGGTAATGCCAACGCGATCAGGATCCTGACACATCCCTTTAATGGTAAAGGTTATGGTGCTTTTGCGCTGACCTACTCAACACTGGCAGCAATCGGAAAGTATCCCTGTGCATCTATTGCGGGGCATCAAAAGAAGATCCTGCATAGAAAGAAATATGGTTTTTTTCAGTCAGAACAAAATACCTACAAAGAGATAGCGGAGTTTTTAGGTGTTCAAAAAGAAAGCGAAGAACCGTTGATCTTTAAACGACATCCGTTAACCTTCCTCGTAGAAGCTGCTGATGATATTTGTTATAATATCATTGATCTGGAAGATGCGCATCGTTTAAAGATCCTGAGTTTTGCTGAAGTCCGTGCCTTACTGGAGCCTTTGTGCAATGATAAAAATCTGGATGCACGTTTCCTTAGCGAAGGCTATGATGATGATGCCAAAGTGAGCCTGATGCGTGCGAAAGCGATCAATACACTCACGCAGGAATGTTCCAGGATTTTTTATGAAGAACAGCCGCAAATTCTGGCAGGGGAATACAACAGGAGTATCACAGATGCTATCCCTGAACCTTACCTGACCGCCTGGAAAAACATTGAAACGATTTCCGTACAAAAGATCTATAATTCCTCATCCGTGATTCAAAAGGAAGTAGCTGGATATAAAGTAATGGCTGGATTGCTGGAAGAGTTTATTCCTGCGCTTTTACATAACAATACCCATTATTATAAAAAGCTGGTGCAATTGATACCTCCGCAGTTTCATACAGATAAGGAAGATACTTATTCCAGGATACAGAGTGTGCTGGATTTTGTGTCAGGTATGACGGATTTATACGCAGTAGAATTGTACAGTAAAATTAAAGGGATATCCTTTCCTTCGATTAGCTAGATATTCCTGGATGCCTTTTGTTTTGGATTAATGAGTAGAAGCCAGATAATGGATTGTCTCTATCTCTTATGAACAAACAATTACGCTTAAAGGGAATAATAATACAGATTATAGGCGCTTAAACTTGTATTTGTTTTTTACAAAGGCATTGAAATATTGTCCTTTGGATTCTGCTGTCTTTAATCCCTCGAACACTTCATCCGGAACGTTTTTATAAATATATACTTTGCCAGATAGAAAAGTAATCTTCAATTCTGATGATTCCGGGTTGTAACTGAAATGGTCAATTACTGTTGATGGCATAAACATCTGCGTTTTATTGCTAAACCTTTTATAAATCAAATAGTTTGCCGTAAAAACGAAAAAACCCCTTCGCAAATGAGCGGAAGGGGTTAACGAGCGAGTATTGGATTTTTTTAATATGATTATGTCCCATAAGACCGGAGGGTGGCAGTAATGAGCGAAGCGAATGCATTGTCCTCTTGAGGTGCAGCTTTTCTCAATTCTTTTAACTTCCGGCCCAGGTATTGAATTTTCACCTTTTTGTGCAGCTCATCATAAGCAATAATATGCTGCTCTAAATTGTTGAGCAGTTTGTGGTAATTGTTGTACATTAAATCCAGTTCATTCCTGTATTCCCGCACTTCCATTAAATGATTATAACCGATAGTATCGTTGTCGCTTGAAAATTCTTCCAGCTGGCTCAATGCTTTAAGGAGATGAAGGTGTTTGGATTTATTGATGCCTTGCATTAGTTTATTTTAATGATTTATTTAAAAGCGGATGAATAATCCTGAATATTATAACCATCGCCAAGCAAGGTGAAATCATCCCACGTACCTGGACTGATAGATAATAACTGGCTGTCTCCAGCTATAAAACTATCAATAGTTCCATAGTTATTAGCCAGATCGTATACATTGCTGAGATCAACTTTATCCGTATATGGCAGTTCCTTAGTTCCTGCTTTATAAACTTTTAGGGCATACTTACGGAAATAAGCTTCGGTGATTTCCAATGTTGGCAATTCAATAAATTCACTGAACGAGCCAGTTACATTTTTGATAACCTTAACGCTAGTGTAAGATGGTGACCCAGTTTCATTATCAATTTCTTGAATAAACAGTTCAACATCTACAGGGCCTCCGTAAAATGCTGCAAACTTGGTGCTGAAGTTCAATCTGAAGCCCATGTTGTTAGGATCAGATACAGGTGTTAACTCAATATTGTCAGACACGTTTATTCCATCATAGAATATTTTTCTGGTCTGATTGAAGTTACTTCCTAAAGTAAATTCCCCTAGTAATTTGGTAGTTGCTTTTTTGCGAATTTGAACCTTACTGTTGGCATCAAATAATTTGCCATTTGCGGTAAATACATTATCAAAAGCGGTACAAATGACCTTATCATTCATTACAAATTCTAATGTGTCAGATAGTATGAGTCCTTGTAAGTTAACCTGGACAAGTTTATCCTGGTTCTCATGAAACAATTCCTGTTTTTTGCATGAAGCCAGTGTCAATAAAGATACTAATAAAAAAAAGTATTTAATTTTTGTCATTTTCGATATTTTGTTTTAAAAAATTGGAACGCAGCTTTCTGCGCTCCAATTGTAAAATGTTGTAATAGAATTAGTAAACGAATTTAGACCAGGTTGCTGTCCAGTTAGCAGAACCTGTCGGTCTTGCGCCTCTATTAGAGGTTGCTGCTAAATTCAGGTTGGCAGAATTGAACCATGGTTGGGTAATTGTCAAAGTACTAGCAGTTGCACTTGAAGTTTGAGCAATTCCAGCGTAAGTTCCAGCAGGTAATACGGCAGGAGACACGAATGAATTTACTGCAGTATTAGTGAAGCTAGATAATGATGGTGTAGTACCATCAAAATTAAAGGCTGTAGTGAAACCAGTGATGATAGAATTGTTCAATGTTACTTCTGCACCTCTACGGTTACGGTAACCAAATTTGTAACCAAGACCAGTTGCTACTGAAGCAGTTTGTGTACCAATCACACTGAAGTTATTCAGTATAGGATGAGTTTTCGGTGTTAAAGCAAATGCAGGATCTTCAGCAGGTGCATTGTTATCCGATTCAATACCATTTGAATCACTAGCACCACCGCTTACACTGTGGGTAGAATTTCCATCAGCTAAAGCAATTGCAAAGCTAATAGTACCATTATAACCATTGTCAAAATCGAATTGATCATCATCATTACCTAACGCTATAAGGTAAGAAGGGCTAACACTACCACCGAAGAATTCAAATCCGTCATCTAAACCGTAAGAAACCTGAACATGGTCAACAATAGTTTCTTTTCCTACACCACCTAAAGTTAAACCGTTAACCTCGATGTTTTCAGCCAGGATGTAACCAGCATATTCAATACGAACATATTGGAATGTTCCACGATTATCTGTAACACTTTTTCCACCGTAAGTAAATTTGGACTCGTTTGGAAGACCTTCAATTAATTTTGATCCTGAAACTGTGTTAACAGTATCATTACCCAAAATAATCACACCACCGAAATCACCTGGTTTACCAACCGTAGCTGCATTATTGTCCAGCAGGTTGCGGCTTGTGAATACGATAGGGCTAGCAGCTGTTCCGATCGCGTTGATAAAACCATCTTTTCCAATTACCAATACTCCGTTAGCAGCAGAAGTGTTAACAGAAGCTTTAATAAATGTACCTGGTGCAATAGTTAAAGTAGCACCATTACTTACTGTTACTATACCAGATATTTCCCACACATGGCCAGCATCCCACGTAGTATTAGTTGTAATATCACTGCTTACAGTAGTAACAGGTAGAGTAGAAGCAGCATAATCAGCAGCAGCTGTACTGCGGTTTGCGAAGTTAGCAGAGTTATCTCCGTCTTTTTTACATGAAGTAGCTGTGATGGCTGCTAAAAGTGCTACAGCGCATAATGTTTTTAAATTTTTCATATTATTGTTCATTACAAACAGGATTAATTAAAATCCCTTTTTTAATTTATTGGTTCGGTTCTAGATGTTCATTATTAGCCTCATAATGATTTGATTTTTTTGCAGTTCATTCAAAATTTACTACATTGGCTTTCCGGTAATCAATTTTCTACTCTCGGGTGTTTCCTGATTGTGCCTGTTGTCTACATTATCGGATATTAAGCGAGAGGCTCTGATACAGTCTTTCGCTTTTTTTTGGACAATTGGAATACACGATGTTATCCTCCTTTCTTTGTTAATAAATGACCAATTATATCTACATTCATGATGTATTCTATTAAAAGTTATAACTAATAGACGTGCTGTAAGTGCGTCCGAATTTCTGGCGGAACATCACCTGGTCACCCTCTTCATATTTACTGGTGAAACCTGTTTTGAGACGCAATGCATCACTCCGATCGGGGCTACCTAAATCAAAATCTGGATTTTTTTCATAGCTTGCTGTATTCCTGTAAAATAATGATGCTCTGTTTAAAAGGTTTCCTGCATTTACTTTAATTTCCATCTTCCCTTTCAAGAACTTATAACTGATCTGTGCATCGATTTGCTCCCTTGATTTTTCATATTCAATATCAGAAGCTAATTCACTAACTACATAAGTTTTAAAGCCAGATCTGTTGTACATCACATTGAAACCGAAGTGACTATCATTGTACTGGAGACCTGCATTGATCAGGTAAGGAGATTGACCATACATGGAACGCTTTTGTGTACTGCTTACATAATATAAGCCTGTTGCATCCGGATCCGGATTTTCTGAAACATAAGTTCCCTTCACTTCAGATTTTTGCAGTGTTAAATTGCCATAGAGCGAGAAGTTGCTTAAAATTTGTGCATCAGAAATAAAACTGAGGTTTTTTCTCAATTCAAACTCTAATCCATAAATATCGGCATAATCAGCATTCATTAAATTATACGCAATGTTACCAGAAAGTGTATTGAATGTAAGCTCTACGGGGCTGTCGAATTTTTTGTAGAATCCACCCACAGAGAGTATTTCACCTAATCCAGGAAACCACTCTGCTTTCACATCAAAACTATTGATTCTTGTACTACTCAAACCAGCATTCCCCACCTGTGCACCGAAAAATGCATTATATCTCCAAAACTGGCTGTTGTCCATTAATTCAGGCCTTACCACACTGCTTGAATAAGCTGCCCGAAGATTTACTGAGGAAATAGGACTGTAGGTTAAATTTGCTGATGGTAACCATTGCCATTTCTGATCTGCTTTCCGTTCATAAATGCTGATCTTCTCATTACTTGGATTGCTTATTTCTGTATAATGGAAATATTCACCTCTTACTCCCCATACCAGACGTAATTTTTCTATAAGCCTGCTATCAAACATCAGGTAACCTGCATGTGACTCGCTTTTCCCTTCATATTTGTCTGCACCTCCATTTGTAACATGATAGGAAAAACCAGTAGCACCAATATATTCAGGTTTTAACATATCTGCTACTGAAAGATATCTGAGACTATCTGTTAATAATGCTGATTGACTAAAATCAGCGATCTGCCATCCAAAGCTTCCTTTTTTCCTGATGCCAAAATAACCTGTTTTTAAACTGTTATTTATGCCTGCAACTTTGAATGGAATCGTTGCTGCAGCACTCCATGAATAATGTTCTTCGCTGGTATTATAATTGTGACGCGACATCGGTACAACTCTAGGTTCTGAAACACTGCCCCCATAATAAAAATATTGATAATTGCCATTTACTAATACTGGCCGCTGTGTCGCTATACCCATATCTTTTTCGTTACGGTCAATAGATGTCCTTGCCACGTTCCATTCTATCTTGATTTTCCCCGCCTGATGCTGACCTGTTATTTTATTTTGCAATAAATCTGTGAATGTAGGGTCATCTACTTCTTCGATACGGTCGGGAATTACATTTGGTGCTGCATTCGGACCTTCACCGGCATCATCGTAGCCAATTGTTCTGGTTAGTGCATTATCATACATGTGGGTATAAGTATTGCGTATGCTGAATCGGTTTGTACCTAATTGCAGCCCTGCATTTAATAATGCTCCCCAGGTAGTATTAAAGCCATATGTAGAACCGCTGTTATTGTAATCATCTACCCAGGCTGTTCTTGTCTGGTGATCAAATTCATTTATATTTTGTGTATTTCGGTAACTTAATGAACCAGTGAATCCAAATTTATTCTGACTTGTAGTGTCGATTGTGATCAGACGACCAATTGTGAACTGATAGTTTTGTGAAGGAACGGTCTTCGTTTTGTAAATAGTGAAATTATCATTAGTGAAACGTCTGCTTTGATCATCTACTTTTTTCTGATATTCTGCTGGTGTTAGCTCTGTATTCGGAAATGTATTAATATTTGTTTTCACCAACCCTTCAGGATAATCACGTCTTCCATCATCAAAACCCAGGTAGTCATATTTTCCTCTTTTATGACTTAGAAATTCTTTACCTGTACTCTGGTCATTATATGAACTCCCTACTGTAAAGCTCATGAAATTCTCATTCGGAATATCCTTTGTATTGATCTGGATCAGTCCACCACCAAAACTGGCATTCATATCAGGAGTAACCGTTTTACTTACCACCACATTATCTACCAGATTGCTAGGAATCAGATCGAAAGAGAAGTTTCTTGATTGTGCTTCCGTACTCGGCAACACTGTACCGTCCAGGGTTGCTGAGTTGTAACGCTCACCAATTCCTCTAACCAATACAAACTTATTATCCATTGTACTTACACCGCTAATCCGTTTTAAGCTTTCTCCAATATTTTTATCGGGCGTACGTGCTAACTGCTCTGCACTGATACCGTTGCTCAATTCCGCAGCGTTTTTCTGACGTACTAATAATCCTTCTACCGAAGCTTTTTTATAGTTTGCAGTCACCATCACTTCCTTCAAACCTTTTGAATCCTGTTTCAGGGAAACATCCAATGGCGTATTTTTCCCGTCCGCTACCACCACACCAGTAATGCGTTTCGATTGGTAGGAGATATAACTTACTTCTAAAGTATAGGTTCCCGGAGCAATGCTGAGGATATAAC
>Ga0247813_10000667_pt1 | contig 29768 bp, 35 predicted proteins | sample UWRJL169409C1_FD_180719 | JGI IMG/M metagenome (GOLD analysis project Ga0247813, IMG submission 180719) | Plant litter microbial communities from Arlington Agricultural Research Station in Wisconsin, United States - UWRJ-L169-409C-1 | ecosystem: Environmental > Terrestrial > Plant litter >...
AACCCCCAGAAGAAGAACACCTGCACCGCGGTGATGACGCCGTGACGCGCCTCAGGACGGGCGGCGCGAAAAGCGAAGGGGCCGGTCGTCATCCACTCTGTCGGTATGCGGCCCAGCACGACGAGCGACAGGGCCAGAACAGAGGCGCCGGATGCAGCGGCCATGATGAGCACGCCCCACCCCGCCTCCGTGGTCACCGTGGCGTACAGCGCGAGTGCGCCCGCCACGAGCACCGTCCAGCCGGTGGCGACGAACGCCGCGCTGCGCAGGCCCGCAGCGGCGAGCGCCGACCCCACGACGAACAGCGGGATATCGAGTGCCGCAACCGCCACGGGGTCGAGGCTCCCGAGGGTGACGTCTCTCACCACCGGCGCGGCGAAAACTGCGACCCACCACGCGGCGCCGGCCAGTGCCTGCACGGCAAAGTAGACCCGTCCCCAGCGCATGGTCGAAGGCTAGCAGCGGGAGCGGAGCATCACGGCGGACGCCACTATGGCTAGTTCCTCCCGTCGAAGAGTGCGAGCGACGGGGCCGTGCGCGTGCGGCGCGCCTGCGCGTGCGGCGCGCCTGGCGCGCTCTAGGCGCCGCGATGAAACGTTCCAGTTGCCACTTTGGCCCCTTCGTTCAGCAACAAAGGGGCGAAAGTGGCAACTCGCACCCCTGGAGAACGCTCAGCCTCGGACCGCCGCCACGAAACGCTCGATGAGCTCGGCGGACTTCACACCGCGAGAGGATTCGACGCCCGACGAGACATCGACCCCGGTTGGGGCCAGCTCGCGAATGCGGCGGGCCACGTTCTGCGGGGTGAGCCCGCCGGCGAGAATCCACTTGGGCGGCAGCGCGACGCCTGCCAGCAATGAAGCGGAGAACTCTGCCCCACTACCCGGATCATCCCCGTCGATCAGCACCCGACCGGCCACGGCACCAGAAGCCCGGTACTCCGACACCGACAGCGCTCGGATGACGCGCACACCCTCCGCCTCGATCGCCTTGATGTCGGCCGCCGCGTACTGCCCGTGCAGTTGGGCGGTGCCGATGCCGGCCGCGGTGACCTGGGCGAGAACGACATCCACCGGCGCATTCAAGAAGACGCCGACCGGCTCGATCGATGCGGGTATCGCCTCGACGAGACCGCGCGCCTCGGCGGGATGGATGTAGCGCACGCTCTTCGGCGCAAACACGAAGCCGATCGCGCTCACGTTGAGCTGAACGCAGGTCGCGACCATCTCGGGAGTGCGCAGCCCGCAGATCTTGATAAAGGGTGGCATCGGGCCAGTCAACCGCATCCGCCGCGCAACTCAGCTCGCCGAAGTGCGGCTCGGCACGCTCTTGCCCGCCGGTGGGTAGAACCAGAGCAACAGCGCAAAGCCGACGGCCGCGCCGATGAGCTGGGCAAGAATGAAGCCCGGTGCTGATGTCGGCGCGATGCCCGCGAACGTGTTGGAGAAGATGCGGCCGATGGTGATCGCCGGATTGGCGAAGCTCGACGAGCTCGTGAAGAAGTAGGCAGCGCCGATATACGCACCGACTGCCGCGGGCGTGAGCGACGCGCGACCGGTTCGCGCGAGAACGAAGATGATCAGGATGAGGCCGGCCGTTGCAACGATCTCGGCGAGAAAGTGCGGGGGCGTGAGGCGATCGGTGGTGCTGACCGAAACGGCGGCGCCGCCGAACATCAGGTTGGCCAGCACCGCGCCGAGCACGCAACCGAGAACCTGCACGGGAATGTAGGAGAGCGTGTCACGCCAGGCACGTGCGCCGGTGAGCGAGTCCACGATCGAGACGACCGGGTTGAAGTGCGCGCCGCTGACCGGCCCGAAGATCAGTATGAGTACGGGCAGCCCCAGGGCTGTCGCGATGGCGTTCTCGAGGAGCTGGAGCCCGGTGTCGCTGGGTGAGAGGTTCTGCGCCGCAATCCCAGATCCGATCACGAGAGCCGCGAGTAACGCGCTACCGACCAGTTCAGCGCTCAGCCGACGCAGGAACGCGACGTTCACGTGGTCACAAGTACGCGGGAGAGCGAGTCGAGAGCACCGGGAACCAGTGCGTAGTAGGCCCACGTCCCGCGCTTGGAGCGCGTCACGAATCCAGCCTCGGTGAGAATTTTCAGGTGGTGCGAAACGGTGGGCTGGCCGATATTGAGGGGTTCGGTGAGATCGCACACGCAGGCCTCCTGACCCTCGGAGGCGGCGATGATCGAGAGTAAGCGAAGTCGGGCCGGATCGGCGATGGCCTTGAGGGTCTTCGCAAGATCGTCGGCCTGGGTCTGCGTCAACGGGTCACGCGTCAACGGAGCGCAGCAGGCGGCCGCCTCGACCACGGTTAGGAGAGTCATGCATCAACTCTACTAAATATTGACACCCATCGATATAGTCCCGCATACTCAGACATCGACGACAATCGATGAAAGGATGCGCGATGACCGTTGTCACCGATCAGCCAGTGACTCCCGTGGCACCTGGGCTCGAGGCCTTGCCGGTCGCGATCGTCGGGGCTGGCCCCATCGGCCTTGCCGCCGCGGCACACCTCGCCGAACGAGGCGTGGACTTTGTCATCCTGGAGGCCGGCGAGTCGGTCGCCTCGAGCGTGAAGGCGTGGGGGCACATTCGCCTGTTCTCGCCCTGGAAGCACGTGATCGATCCGGCATCCCGACGACTCCTCGAGAGCAATGGATGGACCCCTCCCCGCGATGAGGACGCCGCGCCTTCAGGGTCAGAACTCGTCACCCACTATCTGTCGCCACTCGCCGCGCTCGAGCCGATTGTCTCCCGTCTCAGGCTCGGAGTAGCGGTCGAAGGCGTCACGAGGCGCGGGATGGACCGCACCCGCACCGCCCGTCGGGCCGCAACACCCTTCGCCCTCCGGCTCCGCGATTCCTCGGGCGCGCTATCTGAGTTCTCTGCGCGCGCGGTCATCGATGCGTCCGGAACGTATCAAACCAGCAACAGCCTGGGCGCCAATGGACTCGATCCGCTCGGCTCCGCCGACGTCGCGGACCGAGTCACGACGGCACTCCCCGACGTTCTCGGTGCGGATCGCTCGCGGTTCTCCGGCAAGCACACCGTGGTCATCGGCGCGGGCCACTCCGCCGTCAACACGATCATCAACCTGGCCACGCTCATTCAGACATCACCGTCGACGACGGTCTCCTGGGTCATCCGTGGCGACTCGGCCGCGAGGGTATTCACTTCGGACGACGATGAGCTCTCCGGTCGCGCGTCCTTGGGCGCCAGAGTGCAACGACTCGTGAACTTCGGTGTCATCACCCTGGTCAACAACTTCGAGACGGTGGAACTCGCGTCGCACGATGACCGCGTAGACATCATCGGCGAACGAAACGGCCACATCGAGCGCATCACGGCCGATCTCATCGTCAACGCCACTGGGTTTCGGCCCAACCTGCAGATGCTGCGCGAAGTGCGGCTCGACCTCGACGAGGTTGTCGAGGCACCCCGTCGTCTTGCGCCACTCATCGACCCCAACGTGCACACCTGCGGCACAGTCGAACCGCACGGATTCACCGAACTGCAGCAGCCAGAGCCGAACTTCTTTCTCGCGGGAATGAAGAGTTACGGGCGGGCACCCACCTTTCTGCTCGCAACGGGCTACGAACAGGTGCGCTCGATCGTGGCGTACCTTGCGGGTGACGTGGCAGCGGCTCGCTCGCTCGAGCTCGTCCTGCCCGCCACCGGAGTGTGCTCCACCTCAGCCGCGGAGTCCTGCTGCACGTCTTGACCGGCCACGCATAGACTTCGGTCTATGCGTTATACCGAGGGCGAACCGGTACTGGTCGAGGTGCTTGATCGCTCAGCAGCCGAGCACATCGCCCGCAATCTCAGGGCAATGGCCGACCCCACGCGCGTTCAGATTCTCAGCCTCATCACCGAGTCGCCTCAGGGGCGGCGAGCGGTCACCGAGATCGCGGATGCACTGGGTCTCACGCAACCCACGGTCAGCCACCACTTGCGAATCCTGGTCGAGGAAGACATCCTTCACCGCGTGCAGGAGGGTCGCGTCGCCTGGTATTCGGTCACGCCGTCGCGTGCGAACGACGTGGTTGATACGGTTCGAGTCGATCCCATCGCCGCCGTGGTGGCGCCTCCCGTACTGGAGCGCATCGCCACCGACCTCTCCGCTCGATTCGAGAGAATCTTCTCCGCTTCAACCGTGTCTGACTATGTTCGTGAAAGCTACACGCTCCTTGCAGACCGCGCCGGGATCACCCGCTACCTGCCCTCCCTCACTGCGCGGTTCGCTGCGGATCGGCTACACGCTCTGGCAGAAGCTGACGGCACATCCCGTGGCGGGATGCCCACGGTTCTGTTCGTGTGCGTGCAGAATGCGGGTCGCTCGCAGCTTGCATCCGGAATCCTTCGCTCTCTCGCGGGTGACAGCGTGCGGGTACTCACCGCCGGCTCTGAGCCCGCGGGTCGAATCAGCCCGACCATCATCACCGCGCTCGATGAGATCGGGGTTTCCATCGGCGGTGAGTTTCCCAAGCCCCTTACCGATGAAGTCGTGCGCGCGGCGGACTACGTAATCACGATGGGGTGCGGCGATGCGTGCCCGATCTATCCGGGCATCCAATACCTGGATTGGGACCTTCCCGACCCGGCCGGACTCCCGCTTACGGGCGTGCGAGCGATTCGGGATGACATCGATTCACGCGTGCGCACCCTCCTCTCCAGCATTTCGAATACATAGACATTCATCTATGCTTTACCCATGACCATGAACCCCACAGTCCTCTTCGTCTGTATCCACAACGCCGGCCGCTCCCAGATGGCCGCCGGCTACATGGATGCGCTCTCCGGCGGTCGCGTGACGGTGCGCTCGGGTGGCTCCGAGCCGGGCAACGAAATCAACCCGATCGCCATCCAGGCCATGGCCGAGGAGGGCATCGACATCTCCCGGGGTGTGCCCCAGCTCATGACGATCGAGCAGGTGCGCGACTCCGACGTGGTCATCACCATGGGCTGCGGGGATGTCTGCCCGATCTTCCCCGGAAAGCGCTACGAAGACTGGGAACTCGCCGACCCCAAGGGCAAGAGCATCGACGAGGTGCGACCGATCCGCGACGACATCAAGCGCCGCGTCGAGGAGCTGCTCGCCGAGCTGCTCTAACGCGCCGGTGCCGCGATTGGTTTAGCAATGCGGCGCACCGTGAAGACAAGGTCCACGACGACGCCGACCGCGAGAAGCGCAAGGATCCCGCGTGTGGTTTCGTCGGCAAGCGGGGCGGCGAAGACCGGCCCGGCCACCCACCACACGAGAAGTGCGATCCACGCGACGTCGCTAACAGCAGAAGCGATGCGGATGGTCCTCGTCCATCGTCCGGCAACCAGAAGCGCTACGGCGATACCGAGCGCCGCCGCCCAGAGCAGAAGAGCCCACGGCGCGCGGTAGGCGAGGAACTCCGCGTCGAGCGTGAACGCCTCCACGACCGGCTGAGGCAGCGAGCTCCCCCACGATGCGATGCTCGGGATGGCCACGAGCGGCGCCGAGCCCACGGCAGCCAGCGCAATGTAGAGCACGACGAGCGAGCGGTTGACACGGTCACGGTCGAGGATCACGAACGGCACTGCGTCTTTCGGAACGCGACGGGATGAGACGAGCGCGGCGACGATGCTCGCGGTGACGAGAAAGCCGGGCCACCAGAACGCTCCGAGCCCCCAGGTCAGCCACCAGCTGCCCAGACGGGAGAGCCAGTCGCCGCCGGGCGCCGTGGCATCCATCGGAATCGAGTAGACGGTGACGAGCGAGACGAGCCACTGCAGCGCGACGCCGATGAGGGAGACGCGTGCGAAGCCGGGGGCGTCGGCCGGGCGGATGATCGTGAAGCCCGCGGGCCGGTAGCGGTCCGCCACGTCAACGGGGCGCCCGAAAGCGGCGAGGAGGTCCATGGTCACTGCGGCATCCGCGGGGCGCCCAGCGGACTCGGCTCGATCCTGCAGCTCTTCGGCCAGGAGTGATCGAAGCTCGAACGCCACATCTGCGCGCTGCTTGCGCGGCAGGCGACGCACGACGTCGGTGACGTAGGTGTCGATGATCGCTTCGGGGTTCACGAGCGGGGTCCTTCCAGGAGTGTGTTCATGACTGAGGCGAGCGCGCCCCACGATTCGTGGAGGTCACGGTAGAGCTCCGCACCGGGAGTGCTCAACGTGTAGTACCTCCGCGGTGGCCCGCCGTCGACCTGCCACTCGGAGTCGAGGAGTCCCTGCGCCTCGAGGCGGCGCAGGAGTGGATAGAGCGTGCCCTCCTCGATCGGCATCCCCTGCTCGGCGAGCGCCTGGCGCAGTGAATAGCCGTACTGGGCGGTGCGGAGTTGCGAGAGCACGGCGAGCACGAGCACTCCTTTGCGGAGGTCTTGCTCGTACTTTGCGAGCGGAGGCACGTCGGTTACCATGCCGCATACATTACATAGCATCACACAGTAACGCAAGGTGTGTCGTTGGTCCTAAGCCATAAACCCCTCGGCGTGCTTAGCTGAGCAGCATGAGCTCTGCACACCCGAACGAACCGCACGGCGGCGGCATGGCCAGTCGACTCAACTGGCTGCGCGCGGGAGTTCTCGGCGCGAACGACGGCATCGTCTCGGTCGCGGCGATCGTCGTGGGCGTTGCGGGCGCGACATCCACTATCGCTCCGATTCTCACGGCGGGAACCGCCGGCCTCGTCGGCGGGGCGATCTCGATGGCGCTCGGCGAGTACGTTTCGGTGAGTAGCCAGCGCGACAGCCAGGAGTCGCTCATCGCGAAGGAGCGACGCGAACTCGCGACCATGCCCGATGAAGAACTCGTCGAACTCGCCGCGATCTACGAAGCAAAGGGGATGTCAGCAGAGACCGCACACCGCGTCGCCCGCGAGCTGACAGCCCACGATGCCTTGAGCGCGCACCTCGAGGCCGAACTCGGAATCAACGAGGAGGACGTCGTGAGCCCGTGGCAGGCGGCGGGCGCCTCCGCCCTCGCGTTCGTCATCGGTGCCGCCTTGCCCATGCTCGCGATCCTGCTGCCACCCGCAGGGGTGAGGGTGCCCGTGACCTTCGCCGCCGTTCTCGTCGCGCTCGCGATTACCGGCGCGACGAGCGCGCGCATCGGCGAAAGCCCGTGGCTGCGACCGACCCTTCGCGTGGTCATCGGCGGAGCGCTCGCGCTTGCCGCGACGTTCTTCATCGGAACTCTGCTCGGCACGACCGGGGTCGTCTAGCCCTTCGTCAGGTGCGCCTTGAGCGCCTTCGTGACCTCGTCGACTTTTCCAAGGAGCGACGGGTCAAGCGCATCAAGAAACAGCTCTTGGATCGCCCGGAAGTGCGGCGCGGAGGCGCTCCGGAACATCGAGGCACCGGTCGCGGTCAGCACGATCTCCGACCCGCGACTGTCATCCAGGCACTTCTCCCTTGCGATGAGCGCCCGGGACTCCATGCGACCGAGGTGGTGCGAGAGGCGGCTGCGCTCCCAGTCGATGTGTGCAGCGAGTTCTGAGGATCGCATGCGCTTGCCACTGGCCTCGGAGAGCGCGAGCAGCACCGCGTAGTCGCCGGTCGAGAGGTCGGACTCCGCCTGGAGGCGCGATGCGAGAAGGGCACGCAGGTGGTCACCGGTTTCGACAAAGTCTCGCCAGATCCTGAGCTCGGTTGCATCCATGTCGCCTCCTAATTGACATGTCAATCATATCGGCGCATGATTGACACGTCAATTACTTATGGAGGACATTGTGAGTTTCGAACTCGGCCTTAACTCGTTCGGTGACGTACCCACCGACAACGGTCGCGTAGTGAGCGACGCCGAGACGGTGCGTCTGCTGATCGAGGAGGCTCAGCTCGCGGAGCGCGTCGGCATCGACGTCTTCAGCATCGGGGAGCACTACCGCGAGGGCTTCGTCGACTCGGCGGGCGCCGTCCTTCTCGCCGGCATCGCATCGGCCACGAAGACCATCAAGCTCGGCACCGCAGTGACCGTGCTCAGCACGAACGACCCGGTGCGCCTCTACAACGAGTTCTCCACGCTCGACGCCATCTCCAACGGCCGCGCCCAGATGGTGCTCGGCCGGGCCTCGCAGACGCAGTCATTTCCGCTCTTCGGCTACGACCTCGCTGACTACGAAGAGCTGTTCGAAGAGAAGCTCGAACTCTTCATGAAGCTCCAGCGGGAGTCTCCAGTGACCTGGTCGGGCACCGTACGCGCTCCCCTCGTTGAGCAGACCCTGCACCCGCGAATGCAGCCCGGCGGCATCCCCACCTGGATCGGGGTCGGCGGCAGCCCGAACTCGGTCATCCGTGCCGCTCGCTACGGGCTCCCCCTCATGCTCGCGATCATCGGCGGGCAGCCCGAGCGTTTCGCAGGGCACGTCGACCTGTATTTGAGAGCGCTCGAACAGTTCGGGATGCCCGTGCAGCCAGTGGGCCAGCATGCCCTCGGCCTCGTCGCCGAGACCGACGACGAGGCGGCGGACCTCTGGTGGGAGTCATGGAAGCCCATGGTGGAGATGATGGGCAAGGAGCGCGGCTTCTACCCGCCGACCCGCGAACGCTACGACCTCGAGCTCGCGAGCGGTGCGCTTTTCGTCGGCTCCCCCGAGACTGTCGCGCAGAAGATCGTGCGCATGACGAAGGAGCTGCATATCAGCCGTTTCGATCTCAAATACGACCTCATCGGGCTCCCGGTTTCGGCGCGCGCCCGTACTATCGAATTGCTCGGCACCGAGGTCGCGCCGCGCGTGCGCGAGATCCTCGCAAAGGAGTCCACCGATGCCTGACCTGACCATCGGGATCCTCGGCGCGGGCAAAGTCGGCACCGTGCTCAGCCGCTTGCTCGTCGCCGCGGGTTACCGGGTTCTCATCTCCGGCTCCGGCCCGGCGTCGAAGATCGCCCTCACGATCGAGGTGCTCGCGCCGGGCGCAGTCGCGACGACGTCCGATGTCGTGGCCCGCGACTCCGACGTGGTGATCCTCGCCCTGCCGCTCGGCAAGTACCGGTCAATCCCTCGCGAGCTCCTCGAAAGCAAGCTCGTGCTCGACGCGATGAACTACTGGTGGGAGATCGACGGACACCGCGCCGACCTCAACGACCCGCGCGTCTCGACGAGCGAGCTCGTGCAGGAGTTCCTCGGGGCGAGCCGCGTCGTGAAGGCCTACAACCACATGGGTTACCACGACCTCGACGAGGGGCCGCAGCCGACGGGCACGCCAGGCCGCAAGGCGATAGGCATCGCGGGCGACGACCCTTCCGACCTCGCGACAGTGGCAGAGATCGTGGATGCAACGGGCTTCGACCCTGTCGTCGTCGGAACCCTGCACGACAGCATCTCGCTCGAACCGGGCAGCGAACTGTTCGGGGCGAACGTCGGAGCGGAGGCCGTGCGGGCCGCCGTCGAGCGCTTCCCCGCGACGGAGCGCGGACTCGAAGTTGCCAGCGCCCGAGACGTCGCCGCCTAACCCCGATCAGTGGTGGTCGTGCTCGATTTCCCGCTCCCCAGTGAGGGCCGCCACGGGAACAGCGCACGCGTCTCCACGCCACGCCTCGATGCCCTCCTTGATCGCCCACCCGGCTATCACGAGTGCCGCGACCGAGTCCGCCCAGGCCCAGCCGAGGAGGCTGTTGAGCAGGAGACCGACGAGGAGGGCCGCGGAGAGGTAGGCGCACAGCAGGGTCTGGCGGGAGTCGGCGACGGCCGTGGCCGATCCCAGTTCGCGTCCGGTTCTGCGTTCGAACCAGCTCAGTGCGGGCATGACAGCGAGACTCACCGCGGCGAGCACGATGCCGACCGGGCTGTGCTCTGCATCCATCCCGCCGAAGAGCGAAAGCGCCGACGTGACGATGACGTAGGCCGCGAGGGCGAAGAAGGAGAAGGCAATGACGCGCAGCGCGACCTTCTCGCGCGACTCCGGGTCTCTCGCCGAGAACTGCCACGCGACGGCCGCGGCCGAGAGCACCTCGACGATCGAGTCCAGCCCGAATGCAATGAGTGCGGTCGAGGATGCCACCGAGCCGGCGACGAGCGCAATGATCGCCTCGATCACGTTGTAACTGATGGTGATCGCGACGACCCAGCGTATGCGTCGCTGCAGCGTGAGCTTGCGATCGGGGGCGAGCACGGCACTCACTCGCAGCACCCGGGAACGTCGCAGGAGTCGTTGAGGCACGGCACTCCCTCGTCGACGGCGAGCACGACCGACATGAGCGAGCTGAGCGCCTGTGCGAGGTGGACGTCGGCGATCTCGTAACGGGTCTGGCGCCCCTCGGGAATCGCGACCACGAGCCCGCACCCGCGCAGGCAGGTCAGGTGGTTGGAGACGTTGGGCCGTGTGAGGTCAAGTTCTCTCGCGAGTTCGCCCGGGTATCCCGGTCGCTCGAGCAGGCTCATGAGGATGCGGGAGCGATTGGGATCGGCCATAGCGCGGCCCAGCCGGTTCATAACATCGAGGCGGGTTTCAATGGTCAGCACAGGCTGACTATACAGTGAAGACTGACCAGTCGGCTAGGCCCGAATCAGGCGCAACCGAGCAAGCACTGCCGGCCCGGACGAGTCGAGCACGCGCCCGCCGAGCACCGCGCCGCCGAGAGCCACCGCCGCTCCGAGCACGAGGGCGACGACGAGAGCGAGCCAGCCGAGTAGCGGAATCCCCGTCACCAGCGCGATGACAGCGAGCACCCCGACCGGTGCCGTGAGCAGTCCGGTCACGCCCGTCACAACATACGACCCGACGATCGACACTGTCGCGGCTCCCGGTTGCGCCGAGAAAGGATTGCGCCCCGCGCGCGCGACGGGCACCACGATGCGTGCAGACGAGACGCTCACAACACCCACCGAGACCAGGAGTGTTCCCAGGGCGAGTCCGAGCATCGCAGGCAGCGACTCGACCCGCCCGATGATGACCGCGACAGCCACCTGAACGATCACCGTCGCGGGCACTGCGATCATGAGCAGCGCGACGGCGCGGCCGAGACGGTCGTGGAGTCCTCGCACTCCCGCGCCCAGCTCGGCGGCGAACGCCGTGCCGTCGTACGAGAGCCCCGCGAACATCGATAGCGGGAGCAAGGATGCTACGACCGGCCCGATCACGAAAGCTATCGCGTCGATGTGGAACAGCTGCCACCACATGAGCATGAGGGCCGGCAGCACCGGGATCAGGATCAGCTGGCGGGTGAGCCGGGAGTCACGAAACCAGTAGATGAACGACCGCGCGGCCACAGCGCCTGTCGGGTTGGACGGAAACAGCCCGAGAGCTCCGAGGCGTCCGCCGCCGACCGCACGCACCGGTCCGTCGCCCCGCACCTGCAGGCTCGCGCCGAGGGCGAGCCGCCAGAGCACGACGAGCACCGCGAGGGTTGCGAGCGCGATCAGTGAAGCGATCCCCGCGCCGGGGACGTCGCCAAGCGCGACACGACCGGGGATCGACCAGACCGCGCCGAACGGTGTCCAGGCCAGGATCTCGATCACCGAGCTGATACGGGAGATGATCCCACCACCGCTCGAAGGGGCGTTGCGCAGGAGTCCAGCCGCGACGGGAACAGCGAGCACGACGACGACGAGCGCCGCGACTCCGACACGGGCGGCGCCTCGGCCGCCCAGGAGGGTCCCGACCGCGGTGGTCGTGAGCCGGGATCCGACGACGCACGTGGCAACACCGACGAGCCCCGTGATCACGGCGAGCGCTGCGGACGCTGGATGAGACATCCACGCGATTGCCGTGCCGAGCGCAGCCAGAACCGTGGCGATGCCGGGTACCCACGCGACACCGACGAGGAACATCGCGAGCATGACCTGCCTCGTGCGCAACGGAAACCGCGCGAGCTTGATCGGCTCGAGAGTGCGGTCGACGCCGTCGAACATGAGCGGCACGACGAGCCAGCCGAGCAGCACGACGCTACCGCCGACGACGACAGTGACCTGCACGGCCTCCGCGGGCTCGCGCGACACCCTCCAGAAGACGGCGAGCACGAACAGAAGAACGAAGAGCGTGGAGGTGCCGCCGACGATCACGGCGATGAGTTGAATCGTGTTGCGCCCGAGCGTGTTGGCCAGCACGCGAAAGCGCAGCCTCAGGAGCGCAGTAACCACGCGGGACTCTCTCCATTGCGACGACCGCCCACGAGGTCGAGAAAACGAGTCTCGAGATCGCCGTCGCCACGCACCTCATCGATGGTCCCGGCGACGAGCACCTTGCCCGCAGCGACGATCGCGACGTGATCGCACATGCGCTGCACAAGGTCCATCGAATGGCTCGAGACGATAACCGTGCCGCCACCCTTGACGAAGCCGTCGAGGATGTCACGGATGTTCGCCGCCGATACCGGGTCGACCGACTCGAATGGCTCGTCGAGCACGAGCACGCGCGGCGAGTGCACGAGCGCTGCGGCGAGCGCGATCTTCTTGGTCATGCCCGCCGAGTAGTCGGCGACGATGCGCCCCGCTGCGCCCTCGAGGTCGAGCAGGCGCAACAGGTCAGCGACGCGGCCCTTGAGTGTGGCGCGGTCGAGTCCGAACAGTTGTCCGGAGAAGGTGATGAGCTGTTCGCCGGTGAGGCGGTCATAGAGTTCCACGCCGTCAGCGAGATTGCCGATCAGGCGCTTGGCGTCGAGTGGATGCCGCCACACATCGATGCCGTCGATGAGGGCGGTACCGGCGTCCGGTCGCAGTAGCCCGGTCGCCATCGAGAGCGTGGTGGTCTTGCCCGCACCGTTGGGCCCAACGAGTCCGTAGAAGGATCCGTGCGGCACGACCAGGCTCAGGTCATCAACGGCCGCGGAACCGCCGAACCGTTTCGTGAGCCCGCGAAGCTCCACTGCATCCACCATTGAGATTCCCCCTCACGCGATTGTCTTATTGTGCACCCGCGTGAGGGGGCTGGTCGTCACGCCTCGGGGATCGCGCGACCGAACGTAGCGAGGGTGACGTCCTCGGGCTCCGGGCCACCGCGTACACCGGCCTCGAGAGCATCGATCGCGTCCATCTCGACCTGCGTGAGTGAGAAGTCGAAGACATCGAAATTCTCTGCGATGCGCTCGCGCCGCACCGACTTCGGGATCACCGAGTGACCGAGCTGGAGCTGCCAGCGGAGCATGACCTGGGCGGCACTCTTGCCATAGACCTGGGCGATCCCCAGGATCACCGGGTTGGCGAAGGTGCTCGTCGCGGCATCCCCGCGGTAGGAGGTGATGCCACCGATTGGCGACCACGCCTGGGTGATGATCCCCAGCTCGGCGTTGGCCGCGCGCACATCAGGCTGCGAGAAGTAGGGATGCACCTCGATCTGGTTGACCGCGGGAACGATCGAGGTCTGCGCGCGCAGGTCGTCGAGGTGACGACGCATGAAGTTGCTCACTCCGATGGCCCGAACGCGGCCATCCTCGAGGAGCTGCTCAAGCGCGCGGTACGCGCCGACCGTCTTTTCGAACTCGCTCGGCAGAGCCTGGTGCAGGATGAACAGGTCGAGCTGCTCGACACCGAGCTTGCGCGCGCTTTTGTCGAACGCGTGCAGGGTCTCGTCGTAGCCGAAGTCGCTGATCCACACCTTGGTCTCGATGAAGATCTCGTCGCGGGCGAGGCCGGAGCGGCGGATACCTTCGCCCACCTCCCGCTCGTTGCCATAGGCGGCGGCCGTGTCGATGTGGCGGTAGCCGAGCTCGAGAGCTGTCGTTACTGCCGCCGTTGTCTCGTCGGGCGGGGTCTGGAAGACGCCGAGTCCGATGGTCGGCATCGTGACGCCGTTGTTCAGAGTGATGTTCGTGCTCATGGGGTCACCATAACCTTCAGTGCCGTGCGTGCATCCATCTCTGCGTACCCAGTGGCGGTGTTCTCGAGGCTCACCGCGCGGTCGAAGACACGGCCGGGGTCGACAGTGCCGTCGAGCACGGCGGGGAGCAACTGCTCGATGTAGGCGCGCACCGGGGCCGGGCCGCCGGTAAGCGTTACGTTCTTGCCGAATAGGCTGCCGAAACCGACCGGTGCCTCCTCGTACTGGGGAACGCCAACGCGACTGATGACGCCGCCGGGGCGCACGACGCCCACCGCCTGCTGGTAGGCGGGCATGTGCCCGACGGCCTCGAGCACAGCGTGCGTTCCGTGTCCTCCAGTGAGGTCGAGCACCCGTTGGATGCCCTCCTCCCCACGCTCGGCGACGACGTCGGTCGCGCCGAACTCGATGCCGAGGTTCGTGCGGGCCTCGTGGCGCCCCATGAGGATGATGCGCTCGGCGCCCAGTTGCTTCGCCGACAGCACGGCGAGCAGGCCGACGGCTCCATCGCCGATCACCGTGACGGTCGTCGCCGCGCTCACGCCAGCTCGTGTCGCCGCGTGCCATCCGGTGCCATAGACGTCGGAGAGGGTGAGGAGCGAGGCGTACTGCGACTCGTCGACGGCGCCGGGCACCTTGACGAGAGTGCCGTCGGCGAGCGGCACGCGCACGGCCTCGGCCTGACCGCCGCCGATGCCGTTTCCGGCCCAGAATCCGCCATGGATGCAACTCGTCTGCAGCCCCTCGCGGCAAAATTCGCACGTGCCGTCAGACCAGGCAAAGGGCGCGATCACGAAGTCGCCCACGGCGAGGTTTCTGACATCCGCCCCGATCTCCTCGATGACACCGATGAACTCGTGGCCCATCGGGGTGCCCTCGTCGGTCGTGGGGAGGGAGTGGTACGGGTGCAGGTCGCTGCCGCACACGCACGCACGGGTCATGCGCACGATGGCGTCGGTCGGGTGCTTAATCTCAGGGTCGGGAATCGTGATGACGCGGACATCGCCCGCGCCGAACATGTAGGTGGCTCTCATGGTTCTCATCCAAGCGCTCGGTCGGGCCCGCTGGCAGTGACTGCTCTTACAGGTAATGCCAGTACCTCGCTCATCCCCAGCGCGACGGCGTACCGTCAGAACCATGAGCAACCAGGACAGCGTCAAGGAGTTTCTCTCCTCGCGCCGCGCACGGATCACCCCCGACAAGGCCGGACTGCCTGCCTACGGCGGCAACCGTCGCGTCGCCGGATTGCGGCGCGAAGAGGTCGCCATGCTCGCCGGCGTGAGCGTCGACTATTACAACCGCCTCGAGCGGGGCAACCTGCAGGGCGTCTCCGAGAGTGTGCTCGACTCGATCTCCAAGGCGCTCCAACTGGATGAAGCGGAGCACGCCCACCTCTTCGACCTCGCCCGCGCCGCGAACACGACGCCCGCGAAGCGTCGCAAGTCGAGCCCGCAGAGGATCCGACCGAGTGTGCAGCGCATGCTCGACGCGATGACGGAAGCCCCGGCCTGGGTACGCAACAATCGCCACGACTTTCTCGCTGGAAACCGGCTCGGTCGAGCGCTCTACGCAGATATCTTCACCGATCCGGTGCGGCCGGCCAACACGGCTCGCTTCGCCTTTCTCAATGAGAAGGCGAAGGAATTCTGGCCGAACTGGGACCGCACGGCCGACGACGTCGTCGCTATGCTGCGCTCCGAGGCCGGAAGCAACCCCTACGACCGTGACCTCTCCGATCTGATCGGCGAGCTGTCGACGCGGAGTGAGACCTTCCGCACGCGGTGGGCCGCGCACAACGTGCGGTTTCACCGTACCGGCATCAAGCAGCTGCACCACTCCGTAGTCGGCGACCTTGAGCTCTCCTACGAGGCCATGGAGCTCACCTCAGACCCCGGCCTCACGTTTCTCGCCTACACGGCTGAGCCCGGAACGCCGTCCGCTGACGCGCTCAAAGTGCTCGCGAGCTGGGCAGCCACCAACGAGTTCCAAGGAGCACAGTGAACATCATCGAATCCCCCGCAACAGTTAAGGGCCCTGCCGCGATGTTCACCGGCGACGTCTGGTTCGACGTGGTCGCTCCCCCGCAGGAGGAGCCGTCACGCATGCGCGTCAACGTGGTGCGCTTCTCCCCCGGCGCCCACACCGCGTGGCACAGCCACGCTGTCGGGCAGACCCTGCATGTGACGGAGGGGGTCGGCTACGTACAGGCGCGCGACGGCGAGATCATCGAGATGCGCCCTGGTCAGTCGTACTACACGCCGCCCGGCGAGTGGCACTGGCACGGAGCAGCGCCAGAACGATTCATGACGCATCTCGCCATGTGGGAGGCGACCGCCGACGGTTCGCCGGAGACCACGTGGGGCGAGCACGTTACCGACGAGGAGTACCCGACACCATGAGCACCTTCACCGAATCTGAGATCGCAACGCTCGACCGCACCGACGAGCTGCGCGTCGCGGGCCGTCGCGACGACGACTCCCTGCGAAAGGCCGTCATCATCTGGATGGTCACCCTCGACGGCGAACTCTACGTGCGTTCGGTCAACGGGCCGGATGCCGCGTGGTTCCGCGGCACCCAAGTGCGCGGCCTCGGCCACATCTCGGCCGGTGACGTAGAGAAGGACGTCTCCTTCGTACGGGCCACCGACGTGGACGACGATCTCGACGCAGCCTACGAGGCCAAGTACAGCCGATACCCCAGCGCCGTCACCGCGATCAACAGCGCCGCGGCGCGCTCGACGACGCTCCGGGTCGACGCGATCTGAGTCGTGCCGCCGACCGCTCCCTGAGGTTCTCGAAGGGCTGAGCCTCAGCGACCGCGCCGCACGACCACTCTTGCGTTCTCGTCCTCGGAGGCGTAACGTACAACCAAATGGTTGTACAAGAAGAACTCACAGACGAAGACGTGAACCGGATGTTCCGGGCTCTCGCCGACGCGACGCGACGCGACATCGTGCGCCGCACCCTCGTGGCGGAAGTCTCGGTCTCCCAACTCGCCCTCGCATACGACATGTCCTTCGCAGCCGTGCAGAAACACGTCGCAGTGCTCGAGGAGGCGAAACTCGTGACGAAAGAACCGCGGGGTCGGGAACGGATGGTGCGCGGCGAGCCCGAGCGCCTTCGCCAGGCACAGCGACTCCTCGACCAGTTCGAACAGCTCTGGCGTTCGAGAATCGACCGCCTCGACGCGCTGCTCTCCGAAGACGAAAAGTAGAGAAAGGCACATCATGCCCATCACGAGTGTTGAGAAAGACCTCGACCAGCTCATCATCACCATCACCGCCGACTTCACGGTGCCGGTGCGCCGCCTCTGGGACGCCTACACCGACCCACGGCAGGTTGAGCGATTCTGGGGACCGCCGACGTATCCCGCCACTTTCCTCCGCCACGACGCCGCCGCCGGCGGACGCAGCGTCTACAAGATGACCGGGCCCGAAGGCGATGAACACTACGGACGGTGGGACTGGACCTCGGTCGACGCACCCCGCACCTTCGAAGTTGACGACACCTTCGCCGACGAGAACGGCGAGACCAACACTGAGCTGCCGAGCATCCGCATGGTGTTCGCATTCGAAGAGACGTCGAATGGGAGCCGCCTCGTGACGACCTCGCACTTCGACTCCCTTGAGCAGCTCGAACAGCTACTCGAGATGGGAATGCTCGATGGCACGAAGGAGGCCATGACGCAGATCGACGACGTGCTCGCCGACCTCGCGGCCTTCGCGACCGACCGTCGTGCGGAAGCCCAGCTGCTGAGCGACACGCAGGTGCGAGTTGCGCGCGTCATCCGCGGATCCGTCGACCAGGTCTGGCGCGCGCACAACGACGCCGACCTCATGAAGCAGTGGCTGCTCGGCCCGGACGGCTGGACCATGCCGATCTGCGAGATCGCGGCGAACGTGGGCGACACCTACCGCTACGTGTGGGAGCCCGCGGGCGGGGGCGAAGGCTTCGGATTCACCGGAGAGCTGCTCGAGTCGGAGCAGCCGCACCGGTCCGTGACGACCGAGTCGATGATCGGCATGGAGGGCTCGACGCTCAATGAGCTCACCCTCACTCCCGTGGAGGGCGGCACCCTGCTCTCGCTCGTGATCACGTACGCCAACCTGGAGATGCGTGACATGGTGCTCGCAACCGGGATGACCACCGGCATGGAGGCGGGTTACGCGCGCCTCGAGGGGCTCCTCGAGACGGCCTCGGTCTAGCCTCCTGCGAGCAGTCGCACCTGGTCGCGCAATTGGTCGGCGACCAGGTCGAACGGCTCGAGGCTGCGCTCGGCCCTGCTGAGCACGACCGCCCCTTCGCTTGAGGCAATGAGCAGCGCGCTGAAGCGAGCGGCGGTCGTGGTGTCCAGTCCGCCTTGCTCGAGGAGTTCGGCGAGCCGGGTGCGCCACCGGCGAAAGACTCCAGCCGCGCGGTCCGCGAGATCTCCCGGCTCGCTCGCGACTGTCACGGCGAGCACAGCGCAGCCCGCTGAGAATTCGGAGCGGGTGAGCACACTGCGCCACAGGTCGAGAAAGTAGGCGGTGATTGTCTCGGCGGATTCACCCGCCCGCTGCTGGAGCGCATCATTGACATTGGCACCGGTGAACTCGATCGCTTCCCCGACGAGTTGATCCTTTCCGCCGGGAAAGTGGTGATAGACCGAGCCACGCGGCGCCCCGGTGAGTTCGAGGACTTCGGAGAACGACGTTCCCTGGAGGCCGTGCTTAGCCAGCAATAGTGCGGCGCCCTCGATCATCGTTGAGCGCGCCCTGCTCGCCATGGTTCTCCTTGTGACAGAAATAAGTTGACTATGACGGTCGTCATAATCTAGGTTCTATGTGTCCCATCATAGTTTCTGAGGAGCTCCCATGCCCATGATCGACGTCTACGCACCCACCGACCTTTTTCCCGCAGACGCGGACGAATTGCTCACCACCGAATTCACGCTCGCTGTGCTCCGCGCAGAGGGAGTGACAACACCCGGCGCTTTCCACCTCGACAACACCGCGGCGTTCATCCACCGCCTCGCTCCGAGCGCCGTCGGAACCGCGGCATCTCCCTCTGCTCGCGTGGTTCGCGTGCAGGTGATTACGCCTCCTGGGTCGCTCAATCGCGACGGCCAGCGCCAGCTCACCCGCGAGGCCACCGAGATTGTCGCGACCATCTCGGGTGATGCCTCGCAGGCAGCACGCACCTGGGTGATCCTGAGCGAAGCCGCCGAAGGCGGCTGGGGGCTCGCCGGAACAGCGTTCGGCCAGGAGGAGTTCGGCGCGCTCGCGGCCCGTGCCGCGGCGGCTCGCGCAACCGACGCCTGAGCGCGCAAACAAGAAGGGGTGTGGATGTCGCGAACCGCGACATCCACACCCCTTGTGGTCTATGAACTAGACCTCGGAGATCAGCCGCAGCATGTCGGCGAACGCGCGAACGTCAGCTTCGGGCTGGCTGCGCAGCAGGTCGCGCAGGCGTTCCTGCTGCGTGGCCCGCGCCGTCTTGACACGCGTGACTGCGTCGGCCGTGGGCGAGATGACGCGCGCGCGGCCGTCGTTGTCGTCGACGCGACTTGTGACGAGACCGGCATCCTCGAGCATCTTCACCTGACGACTGACCACCGCCTTATCCGTCTCGAGCAGCTCGGCGAGCGCCGACGCATTGGTCTCGCCGAGGCGCACGACGGTGCTGAGGATTTTGTAACCGACGGGCCGCAGTTCGGGGTGGATCTGCGCGGCCGCCGCCTTGTAGACCAGTCGCACGCGGCTGAACAACACGCCGAGCCCCTGCTCGACATCGGCGATGGCGTCGTCGAGGTCGCTGCGATCCATGGTGTCTGTCACGCGCGTCACTTTACCGTTCCGCTCCCGCGCGTACGACCGTGATCGTGCCGGTCGTCGTTGCGCCTACCTCGGCCTCGGCCTGGTCGATTGCAGACGACTCTGCGTTCTCGGCGAGGGTCTGGGCTGCGGTCTTGGTCGAGAGCGACTTGTTGGGCAGGAAGATCACGGCCAGCAGGCTGATCGCGGCGAGCGGGATCGCGACGAGGAACGCGTCACCGATGCCGGCGCCGTACGCGGACTCGACGATGACCCGCACCGCGTCGGGCAGCGAGCTCACGTCGGGCAGGGTGCCGGTGGCGAGCTGCTTGAGCGCCGAGACCTCGGCGGCACTCGAGGGCACGAAGTCCTTGAGCGAGCTCGAGATGTGACTCGTGACCTGGCTCGCGAGGATCGATCCCATGACCGTGACGCCGATCGCACCGGCGACCGAGCGGAAGAAGCTCACGTTGGAGCTCGCGGCTCCGAGCTGCTCGACCGGGGTGTCGTTCTGCACGACGAGCGTGAGATTCTGCATGACCATGCCGAGACCAGCGCCGAGAACGACCATGTAGACCGAGACCCAGAGGAAGTCAGTGTCGTAGCGCAGCGTCGACATGAGGCTCACACCGACGAGCACCATGACCGAGCCGAGCACCATCCAGCGCTTCCACTTGCCGAAACGGCTGATGAACTGACCGATGAGAATGGATGCACCCATCTGGCCGACGACCATCGGGATCGTCATGAGTCCCGACTGCGTCGGGTTAGCGCCGCGAGCGAGCTGAAAGTACTGCGCCATGAACACACTCGTGGCGAACATGGCGACGCCGATCGCGATGCTCGCGATGACCGAGAGCGTGAAGGTGCGGTTCTTGAACAGCGACATCGGAACGATGGGTTCTGCGACCATGAACTCGGTGAAAACGAAGGCCAGGAGGGCGACGACGGAGACTCCGATGAGCGCGTAGCTCATCATCGAGTTCCACTCGAACTGGCTGCCGCCCATCGATACCCAGATGAGTAGGAGCGAGACGCCGAGAGCGAGGAGCGCGGCACCCACGTAGTCGATGCGCACCGTCCGGTTGGCGCGGGGCAAGTGCAGCGTGCGCTGGATGATGATGATCGCGGCGATGGCGAAGGGCACGCCGATGAAGAAGTTGGCGCGCCATCCCAGCGAATCGGTGATGAGGCCACCGAGCAGCGGCCCACCGATCGTTGCTACGGCCATGACACCGCCGACGATGCCCATGTACTTGCCACGCTCGCGCGGGCTGATGATGAGAGCGACAGCGACGAACACGAGCGAGGTGAGACCACCGACGCCGATGCCCTGCACGACGCGGAGCGCGATGAGTGTTGCGGTGTCCTGTGCGAATCCTGCGGCAGCGGTCGCGAGCACGAAGATGCCGAGCGAGAGCTGGAGCAGGAGCTTGCGGTCGAGCAGGTCACTCAGCTTGCCCCAGATCGGTGTGGAGACGGCCGTCGCGAGCAGGCTCGCGGTGATGACCCAGGTGTAACCGGCCTGGTCTCCACCGAGCTCGGCGATGATGCGGGGCAACGAGGTCGACACGACCGTGCCCGAGAGCACTGCGACGAACATGCCCATGATGAGGCCGGAGAGGGCAAGGAGTATTTCGCGCTGCGAGCGCTTCTGATCCGTGAGTGGTGCTGACTGCGACAACGTGATTCCTCGCTTGTAAAAGTTGATTTAGGTCAACTATAAGTCAATGGATGACATTGGTCAACTATTACCCCATGGCAGGACCTTGTGCCCTAACGCCGCGTCGAGGGCGAGAGCACTCTTGACCCATCGACCATCCGGCGCCTGCCGGGCAGTGGTTGGGAGTGAAAAGAGATTCTGATGACTGCAACACTTGCGGCACCGTCGGCGCCTATCGCTGTCGCCCGCACCCGCGATCGCGCCGCAACGGCCAGCCACTACAGCCTCGCCGTTCTTCGCCTCGGAACAGGCTTCATCTTTCTGTGGGCGTTCTTCGACAAGACCTTCGGACTGGGCTTCTCGACTCCTGTCGAGCGCGCCTGGATCAACGGTGGAACCCCGAGCCAGGGCTTCCTCATGAGCGATGCCGTCACCGGCCCGCTCAAGGGCTTCTTCGCGAGCATCGCAAGCCCCATCACCGACGTGCTCTTCATGGCCGGAATGCTCGGCATCGGTCTCGCGGTCATGCTCGGCATCGGGCTCCGCATCAGTGCCATTGCGGGTACCGCCATCATGGTGCTCATGTATCTCGCGGAGTGGCCCTTCACCCCCTACGCGGCATCCACCAACCCGCTTGTCGACTACCACATCGTCTACGCACTCGCGCTGATCGTCATCGCTGCAACTGCGGCCGGCGACACCTGGGGATTCGGCACACAGTGGAAGGCCCTGCCGTTCGTCCGCACCCAGGCATGGCTGCGCTAATGCCCGCGACAGCGGGAACGACGGAGCCGCTGAGCCAGGCGGAGTGCTGGGGCCACCTGCATTCCGCCGGGCTCGGCAGGCTCGCGACGGCAGCCAACGGGCAGGTTGACATATTTCCGGTCAACTACCTCGTGCACGACGAGGCGATCCTGTTCCGCTCAGCTCCTGGCACCAAGCTCTCCAACCTCACTGCGGCACCCCTCGTGGCATTCGAGGCCGACGGTTTCGACGGTCGGTGGCACTGGAGCGTCATCGTCCACGGCAGGGCAACCCGCCTCTCCGACGAAGCGGACATCGTCGAGTCGGGTGTGGAGAAGCTGGTCACCTGGAGCTCGACACCCAAGTTCAACTACGTGCGCATCACCCCGACGGATGTCACGGGCATCCGCATCGACCGGTTCGCGTTTCCTCGCACGAGCCTTGCCGGTTGAGCTAGTGGACGTCGCCACCCAGTCGCGCTCCGTAGACCGCGGCCTGGGTGCGACGTTCCATGCCGAGCTTGGCGAGCAGCGCTGAGACGTAGTTCTTGATGGTCTTCTCGGCCAGCTCGAGCCGCTCACCGATCTGCTTGTTGGTGAGGCCGTCGGCGATGAGCTGCAGAACCTGGCTCTCGCGCAGCGTGAGCTCGGGTCCGGCCGCGGTGGCGCTCACCGGCCGCTGCATCTCGGCGGCGACGCGGTCTCGCAGGCTCGGGGCGAGCATCGATCTCCCGCTCGCCACGAGGCGGATGCCCTCGAGCAGGCGCTGGCCGCGGATGTCCTTGAGCACGTAGCCGGCGGCACCAGCGAGAACCGCCAAGCGGCTCGCGTCATCGTCGTCGAATGCGGTGAGCATGATGCACGCGATGTCAGGATGAGCCGATCGGATGTCGCGGCAGAGGTCGACGCCGTTGCCGTCGCCGAGGCGCACATCGAGTACGACAACGTCGGGCAGCGTCGCGGTGATGCGTCCGAGCGTGCCCCGCACGGTTCCGGACTCCCCGATCACCTCGAGATCATCGGCCGCGTCGATGATGTCAGCGATCCCCCTCCGAACTATCTCGTGGTCGTCGACGAGAAATACCCGGATCATCCCTCACCCCGCAATGGGATCGTCCACAGGAGCACTGTGCCACTCGGGGAGCGCGGGCTAATCGTGAATGTGCCGTCGTACCCGGCGGCGCGCGTCGCAAGATTGGCAGTGCCGCTCGATCGGCTCGGGGCCTCGGGGAACCCGCGCCCATCGTCCTCGATCCGCACGACCACGGCGTCGTCGACTATGGCGATGTCTACGCTCGCCTCGCTCGCGTGAGCGTGCCGGGCGATATTGCTCAGGCCCTCACGCACGACCGCAATGACATCGTCGGCGAACTCCCCCTCGATCAAGAGGTCGACCGGGCCGCTGAAGCTGAGCCGCGGTGTCGACGGCAGGTGCGGGGTGAGCTCGCTCACCACCTCGAGCACGCGGCTGCGCAGTCCGGCCGGGCCAGCGGCCGAGCGCGATCCGAGAGTGAACACTGCCGTACGGATCTGCGCGATCGCGGAGTCGATGGCATCCACCTGGTCGCTGAGGCTGTCCCGCAGCCCGGCCGGCGCCTGACTCGCGAGCGACTGCAGGCTCAGTCCGGATGCAAACAGCCGCTGGATGACGTGGTCATGAAGGTCACGCGCGATCCGGCTGCGATCCTCCACGAGTTGCAGTTGTACAGAGTCGACCCGCCCGCGGGCCAGCTGGATCGCGAGACTCGCCTGCGCGGCGAACTCGGAAGCCATGTCGAGTTCTGCTGCACTGAAGCCCGGGCCACCGACAGCGCGCGCAATAGTCAGGGCGCCGAGGGATCTCCCGAGTGCTGCCATCGGGATGGCTACGGTCGGCCCGAGCTCGGGAGCCCCGGCGCGGGGCTGAGAGGACTCCTCCGTGACGGAGCGGCCCTCGAGCAGGGCGCGAGCAACGAGCGAGCCGTCGGCCGGATAGACCTGCCCGACAACGCGAGCGGCGTCAGTGCCGCGCGCTGTGGCGACGGCGAGGGTGCCATCCACGTCGCCCTGAACCACCACGCAGACCAGGTGCGCATCGACAACTGATGCCACACTCGCGGCGACGATGCCGAGCGTATCGTCGGACTCCGCAGCGAGCAGGGCCTGCGTCACCTCTGCCGTCGCGGCACTCCAGCGCTGCCGACGCCGGGTCTCATCGAACAGCCGGGCGTTGTCGATCGCAACGCCCGCGGTGGCGGCCAGGGCCGTCACGAGATCCTCGTCCTCCTGGCTGAACGATCCGCTCGCGGGATTGGTCAGGTAGAGGTTGCCGTAGACCTCGGTGCGCACGCGAATCGGAACGCCGAGAAATCCATCCATGACTGGATGATGCGCAGGAAAGCCCGACGACCGTGCGTCAGACCCGAGCGTCTCAAGGCGGATGGGTCGCGCTTCGTCGACAACAGCACCGAGGAGGCCGTGACCCTCCGGCAGATGGCCGATGATGCGTGCCTGCTCATCGGGGATGCCGACGTGGATGAACTGCTCGAGATGCCCGTCGGGCGCAATGACTCCGAGCGCGCCGTACTCGGCATCGACGAGGGAAACCGCGGCTTCGACGATGCGCAGGAGCACCTGCTCGAGGTCGAGCTCCTCGACGACGGAGCGATTGGCGTCAAGCAGATGCCGCAGCCGTCCCTGCGTGGCGAGCACCCGCTGCGCGCTCGTGACTAGCTCCTCGATCGTGCGCTCGAGGTCTGATCTCGGAGCGTCGGGAAAATTCAGTCTCTCGAACCGGCTCATCGAGCCTCTTCTCCTCTGGCGTCGTAGTGTCGCTCTCGGAGTGTACCGCTCGGTCGCTGGCGGCGAGAAGGTGCTGTCGCGTGCGTGACTTGAGCGCTTCCCACTCCACCGCGGTTACCTGTCGCATTGTTGGGCTCGCGTTGGCTGGGTCATGATTCAAGCAAATCCGACAGGGATACAACGCACTAGGGCCATTCGTCCCGCTACGCCAGATGACGGCGGGGTGGCGCCGCACGACCGAGTGGCGCAGTCTTGAGTCATGTCCATCGCCTCCCCCGCCCCGGCCGACCGTCTGCGGACGTCGCGCTCGTCGCTCAAGTGGACGCGCTACCCGGAGGGCGTGCTCCCGCTCTTCGTCGCGGAAATGGACTACCCGGTCTCGGAGCGCATCCGCGAGGCGATCATCGAGCGGGTCTCGACCTCAGATCTCGGTTACATCGACTCGGCCGGACCGCTCGCCAACGCCTTCGCGGGGTTCGCACAACGCCGCTGGGACTGGTCGCTCGACCCCGCATCCGTGCGCGTGGCGACGGATGTCAGTGTCGGCATCGTCGAAAGCCTTCGACACGGCATCGCGCCGGGTTCCCCCGTCGTCGTGACGTCTCCGGTATACCCGCCATTCTTCGAACTCGTCGAAGAGGCCCAGCTGCCGCTCGTTGACGTGCCGATGGTCGAGCGCGCCGAAGGCTGGACCCTCGACCTCGAGGGCATCGAGGATGCCTTTATCGCGGGTTCACGCGCCATGCTCCTGTGTAACCCACACAACCCGCTCGGGGTTCCGCACGATCGCGAGACCCTCGCGGAGCTCGCGATGATCGCCGCTCGATACGGCGTGCTCGTGATCTCCGACGAGGTGCACGCGCCGCTCACCCACCACGGGGCGGTGTTCACGCCCTTCGCTGTCGTCGCGAATATTGTCGGCGCCCGCTCGATCACGGTGACCTCCGCGAGCAAGGGCTGGAATATGGCCGGCATGAAGTGCGCCCTCATGGTCCCCTCCGACGCCGACGCCCTCGTGATCCTCGACAGCTTTCCGCAGGAGGTCGCCTCGCGCACGAGCATCCTGGGCCTGCACGCCAACGTCGCAGCATACGGCGACGACGAATGGCTCGATGCAACGATCACGCGCATCATGCACAACGACGCGTTGCTCGCGAGCCTGCTGCGGCGCAAACTCCCCGTCGTGCGCTACCGCCGACCGACCGCCACCTACCTCGGCTGGCTCGACTTTCGCGACCTCGGCTTCGGTCTCGACCCGGCGGAGCGCGTGCTGCAGGACGCCCAGGTCGCACTCAACTCGGGCCCGACTTTCGGGGCAGCGGGCCGCGGCCACGCCCGCATCAACTTCGCGTGCGACCCGAGCGTGCTTGAGGAGGCCGTCGAGCGCATGGCGGCGGCGTTCGGGTAACTTCACCTTTAGCCTTGACCCATGCCTACAGAGAACGTGCAGCCCGAAAGCGTCGTAGCCCAGGCGCTCGGCTGGATTGACGAGAACACCCGCGCGATCAACCCCCCGATCCACGTCTCGAGTACCTACCTGCGCGACGAAGACAACCAGTACCGCTCGGGCCGCGTCTACATGCGCGACCAGAACCCCGCGTTCGAGCACGCCGAGGCCGTCATCACGACCCTCGAGCAGGGCCACGAGACCCTGTTGTTTGCGAGTGGGATGGCCGCTGCGACAGCCGTTTTCCAGGGACTCCGCCCGGGCGACCACGTGTTGGCCCCAAGGGTCATGTACTGGAGCCTGCGCAACTGGCTCACCGGCTTCGCCTCCGATTGGGGGCTGGATGTCGAGATCATCGACATGACCGACCCCGCGGCTGTGGGCGCTGCCCTTCGGCCGGGCGTGACGAAACTGGTCTGGGTCGAAACGCCCGCCAACCCGCTGTGGACCATCACCGACATCGCCGCGACAGCCGAGCTCGCGCACGCGGCGGGAGCACTCCTCGCCGTCGACTCGACCGCGGCCACCCCGGTATTCACGAGACCGCTCGAGCACGGCGCAGACCTCGTCATGCACTCAGGCACCAAGTACCTCAACGGCCACTCCGACCTGACCGCAGGAACCGTGACCACGCGCGCCGACAATGAGCACTGGCAGCGTGTTCGCGCCGTGCGTGCGCAGCTCGGCGGAACCCTCGGATCCTTCGAGTCGTGGCTGCTCGTGCGCGGACTGCGCACCCTCTACCTACGGGTGCGCGCCGCGAGCGCCTCGGCTCTGAGCATCGCCGAGCATTTCGAGGGACATCCACTCGTCGCAGAGGTTCTCTACCCTGGGCTCGCATTAAGCCACGGACACGAGATCGCGAAGCGCCAAATGACCGACGGCTTCGGTGGCATGCTGTCGATCCGCGTGACGGGCGGCGAGACCGCGGCGATCGCCGTCGCCGCGCAGACGAAGCTCTGGAAGCGCGCCACGTCGCTCGGCGGCGTCGAGAGCCTCATCGAGCATCGCGCAAGCGTCGAAGGCCCGACCTCGCCTGTGCCGCTCGACCTGCTCCGGCTCTCGGCGGGCATCGAACACGTCGACGACCTGATCGCCGACCTCGAGCAGGCGCTCGCCACGGCGCATCCACGCGACTGAACGACTGCCTGACATCCCTGATTCTCAGCGAATCTGCACTCTCGACGATATATCGTTGAGCCAGTCGAGCTATGGACGGCTTCGACACTACGGAGGTCATCATGAGCAACCCATTCTCAAGCGACACATTCGGCAAGGGCCGCGGCGGTCTGGGCGATGGATGGCCCGGCACAGCAGTCTGGGAGGCTTTCGACCAACTCCGCGGCCAGTTCGAGCAGAAGGCCGGCTCGCGTATGGGTCGTGGGGATGTGCGTGCGGCAGTGCTCTCCCTTCTCGCCGAAAAGCCCATGCACGGCTACCAGATCATGGCCGAGATCGAGGAGCGCAGCGGCGGCTCATGGAAGCCGAGCCCCGGCTCCGTGTACCCGACCCTGCAGTTGCTCGCCGACGAGGGGCTGATCCTCGCCGAGGAATCCAACGGTCGCAAGACGTACTCGCTCACTGAAGCGGGGCGCGCGGTCGCCGATGTCTCGGAGACGAGCGCTCCGTGGGAGGGGCCCAAGTCCTCGTCTCGCACCGGTGCCCTGCCCAAGGCCGGAGTTGAGCTCGCGCAGGCGATCGCGCAGGTCGGCCGTTCGGGCAACCCCGCCCAGGTGAACGAAGCGGTTGCCGTGCTCGACGAGGCTCGTCGCAAGGTCTACGCGATCCTCGCCCAGGGCTGAGCGGGTGCCCGAATCCCCCAGCATGCGCGCCCGGTATAACCGGATCCTGCGCTTTGCTTCCCGCTACCTCGTGCAGACGTGGTGGTACGAACTCTTCCTTCCCCGTATCGGGCTCCAGCGGATAGCTGAGCGCACTCGCTCGCGGCGCATGCTGCACATCGCACGACGGTTTCGCGTGCTCGCGATCGACCTCGGCGGGCTCATGATCAAGGTCGGGCAGTTCATGTCGTCGCGCCTCGACGTGCTTCCGCCCGAGGTCACAACCGAGCTCGAGGGACTGCAAGACGAGGTGCCGCCCGTCGCGTTTGCCGCGATTCGACAGCTCGCCGAGGCCGAACTCGGGGTGCCGCTCGAGATGGCGTTCTCGTTCGTCGACGAGACGCCGGTCGCCGCTGCATCCCTCGGTCAGGCCCATCGCGCCCGGCTATCAATGACGGATGCGGCGCAGACCGGCCTGCTCGACGTCATCATCAAGATCCAGCGGCCGGGCATCGACGCGATAGTCGATGTGGACCTCGCGGCGCTGCGTAAGGTCGGTGGCTGGCTCAGCCGGGTGCGTCTCGTGTCTGACCGCGTCGACATGCCCGCCCTCGTTGAGGAGTTCGCGCACACGAGCCTCGAGGAGATCGACTACCTTCACGAGGGCCAGAACGCCGAGCGATTCGCCGAGAACTTCGCCGGTGACGCACGCGTCGCTGTGCCCGAACTCGTCTGGGAGCGCACGACACGGCGCGTGCTGACGATGCAGGATGTCACAGCCATCAAGTCCAACGACGGCCCTGCCCTGCGCGCCGCAGGCATCGACCCCGCCGAGGTCGCGAACGTCTTCGCGGCCGTGATGTTCGACCAGCTCTTCATCCACGGCTTTTTCCACGCCGACCCGCACCCCGGCAATATCTTTGTGACGCCCCACCCCGACGGGACCTGGGCATTCACGTTCATCGACTTCGGGATGATGGGCGAGGTCCCGCCGACCCTCCGCCAGGGGCTACGCTCACTCCTCATCGCAGCGGCGTCGCGCGACGGCAAGGGCATGGTGAGTGGCATCCAGAAAATCGGAGTGCTGCTGCCCTCGGCCGACACCACCGAACTCGAGCGAGCGATGACCACCCTCTTCTCGCGCTTCGGCGGCATGGGCTTCGCCGAGTTGCAGGAGGTCGACCCTCGGGAGTTCCGCGCCTTCGCCGAGGAATTCGGCCATGTCGTGCGCACACTGCCGTTCCAGTTGCCGGAGAACTTCCTTCTCATAGTGAGGGCGATGTCGCTGACCTCCGGACTGTGCAGTTCACTCGACCCCGCCTTCAACATCTGGGATGCCGTCGAGCCCTACTCTGCCCAGCTCATTCGCACCGAGGGCGGCAACGTCGTGCAGGATCTCGCAAAGCAAGCGATGAACGTCGCGGGCACGCTCGCCCGCCTCCCCCAGCGACTCGACGACCTCACGACGCGCATCGAGGAGGGCAGGATCGCGCTGCAGACCCCTCAGCTCGATCGCCGCATCTCCGCGCTTGAGCGCACCGGCCAGCGGGTGATCTCGGCGGTCTTGTTCGCCGCACTTCTCATCGGCGGCATCCTGCTGCGCGCGGATGACGCGGTCTTCGGCACAGTGCTCATGGCACTCTCCGCCCTGCCCCTCGTGCACGCTCTCCTCGCCGGCGTAACACGTCGCCGCTAGTGCAAAACTAGAAGCCTCATGGAAACCACCCCCGACGAGCGACTCCGCAGCGCCCTGAGCGCGCCATCAGCGTCGGAGCGCCTGCAGGCCGCGATGGACTCGGGCACGCACCCGGATCCATCGTTCGT
>Ga0247813_10000668_pt1 | contig 29681 bp, 24 predicted proteins | sample UWRJL169409C1_FD_180719 | JGI IMG/M metagenome (GOLD analysis project Ga0247813, IMG submission 180719) | Plant litter microbial communities from Arlington Agricultural Research Station in Wisconsin, United States - UWRJ-L169-409C-1 | ecosystem: Environmental > Terrestrial > Plant litter >...
CCCTAGCGGTCCAATTCCCAGTCCCATGCTTATCGCCTTCAAATGCTATATGGCGTTGCCGCCGAATGTCTCGATGGGACCAGAGCCGCGCGCTTTCCAAAGCCGCAAGACACACAATCGGAAAGCGACGCTTGCCGTCACCATCCGGTCCAATATGCAAGCTTTCGCGTTTAGAATCGCAATGCTGCCCCATCAGTCCTGATTGTGAAGATAATTGCAGTGGGCCGCCATTCCAAATCACTGTTTCTTTCGCTTTGTTACGCGACGCACACCCGGTGCTTAGATATTGGAAGAATTCACTAATTCATAAAAAATGCCCGGGCGCAAACCCGGGCATTTCGGCAAGGAGGAAGGTGGGCAAAAAAATCAGTTCGACTGGCGGCGCAGGAATGCCGGGATTTCGAGCTGATCGTCTTCATGTACACGCGGCTGCGAGGCAGCGCGGGCACGGTCATCGAGAGGAGCAGCCCGGCGCGGCGCATAAACGCTGGCTTCGGGCGACAGCGGACGGCGCTGCTGCGAGGCGGCTGCCGGTGCACCGGCCGTCATGTCCGACGCGACATCATGCGTTTCTTCTTCGCGGCGCGCGAGCGAATTGGTGATTCGCTTGAGCAGACCCATCGGGCCGCGCTCTTCATGCTGAACCGGCTGTGCACGGTGCTCGGCTTCGGCTTTCACCATCGGCGGGAAGTCTTCAACCCGCGGCATGCGGACCTGTTCGGCCTGCTGGCGGATCACCGGAGCGATCGCCTCCTGGCGAACCGGAGTCTGGGCAACCGGCTGCTGGTAGACTGGCGTCTCGATAGCCCGCTGAACCGGAGCCGCCTGGAGGACAGGCTGCTGTTCTACAGGGGCTGCGCCTGCGAAAAGCTTGCTCTGCGGACGAAAATCGTCCTGGGCCTGCTGAACCGGTGCGGCTGCACCACCGCGCGGCATGGACAGGAACAGTTCGCGTTCGAGTTCGGCTGCACGGATGGCTTCGGCGATCGAATCGCTGGTCTGCTGGACCGGCTGGGCGGCCTGCTGCTGAACGGCAGGCTGTTGGGCGACCGGAGCCGGCTGCTGCTGAACCGCAACTGTCTGCTGGACCGGAGCGGCCGGGATGGCGATGGACGGGCGAATGATCGGCTTAGCTGCTACCGAACGAAAGTCAGCAGAACGGCCAGCCACCTCCGCGGCTGTCCGATCGATACCCGTTGCCACGACCGAAACGCGGATGAGGCCTTCGAGTTCTTCGTCGAATGTTGCGCCGAGAATGATGTTGGCGTCCGGATCCACTTCCTCGCGGATGCGGGTTGCAGCTTCGTCGACTTCGAACAGGGTCAGGTCACGGCCGCCGGTGATCGAGATCAACAGGCCTTGAGCGCCCTTCATCGAGGTTTCGTCGAGCAGCGGATTGGCGATCGCAGCTTCGGCTGCTGCCATTGCGCGGCCTTCGCCGGATGCTTCGCCGGTGCCCATCATGGCGCGGCCCATCTCGCGCATCACGGAGCGAACGTCCGCGAAGTCGAGGTTGATCAGGCCTTCCTTGACCATCAGGTCGGTGATGCAGGCAACACCCGAATAGAGAACCTGGTCGGCCATTGCGAATGCGTCGGCGAACGTGGTGCGGTCATTGGCGATCCGGAACAGGTTCTGGTTCGGAATGACGATCAGGGTATCGACGGACTTCTGCAGTTCCTGGATGCCCATGTCAGCGAGGCGCATGCGGCGCTGGCCTTCAAAGTGGAAGGGCTTTGTGACGACGCCGACCGTCAGGATGCCCTTGTTGCGGGCAGCCTGGGCAACGACCGGAGCAGCACCGGTACCGGTACCGCCACCCATGCCGGCGGTGACGAAGCACATATGCGTGCCATTCAGGTGATCGATGATCTCATCGATGCACTCTTCAGCCGCCGCGCGGCCGACTTCCGGCTGTGAACCGGCGCCCAGACCTTCGGTCACGGCAACACCCATCTGGATGATGCGCGTAGCCTTGGTCATGGTCAGCGCCTGGGCATCGGTATTGGCGACGACGAAATCGACGCCTTCGAGGCCTGCGGTGATCATGTTGTTGACAGCATTGCCGCCGCCGCCGCCGACACCGAAGACGGTGATGCGGGGCTTCAGCTCGGTGATATCCGGCTTTTGCAAGTTGATCGTCATTGTACCCGTTCCTTCCTGGTTTCTGGCCGCCTTGCCGAGCCGGCCAAATCACTAAATCCCGTATTGCATCCCGTCAGCGTGAAGCTGAAGGGCTCAAAAGCTTTCCTTCAGCCATTGACCCATGCGGGCGATACGGCTGTTGTTTCCTGCAAGCGACGAGAGCAGACCGCCCTGCGCCGCATGTGTTTCCATGTCCGCGACCTGCGGATAGATCATCAGACCGACGGCCGTCGAAAAGGCCGGCCCCTTGGCCGCTGCCGGCAGTCCGGAGACACCGAGCGGACGGCCGATACGGACATTGCGGGCGAGAATCCGGCGCGCTGATTCCGGCAGCCCCGTCAACTGTGCAGCACCACCCGTCAGAACGACGCGCTTGCCGACGATCGGCGAGAAGCCGGACCGCTGAATGCGGTCGCGGATGAGTTCCAGTGTTTCCTCGATGCGAGCCCGCACGATGCGCGAGACAAGTGCACGCGGCACATGGGTCGGCTGATCGCGGTCGTCTTCGCCGATCGGCGGAACGGACACGATGTCGCGCTCGTCGCCGCTATTGGGCAGTGCCGAACCGTGAACCACTTTCAGACGCTCGGCGTCCTCGATGCGAGTGGACAGGCCACGCGCAAGGTCTGTCGTGACGTGGTGACCGCCAAGGCTGATCGCATCGGCATGAACCAGCTTGCCCTCGGCAAAAACCGAGATCGTCGTGGTGCCGCCGCCCATGTCGATGGCAGCACAGCCAAGTTCGACTTCGTCATCGACCAATGCCGCAAGGCCGCTTGCGTATGGTGTCGCAACGATGCCCTCGACCGACAGGTGGGCGCGGTTGATACAGAGTTCGAGGTTTTTCAGCGCGGCGCGTTCCGCCGTTAGTACGTGCATATCGACACCGAGCGAATCGCCGAACATCGCCAGCGGATCGCGGATGCCGCGCTCGCCGTCGAGCGAAAAGCCGGTTGGCAGCGAATGCAGGATGACGCGGTCCTGACGCAGCGACTGCTGGCCGGCAGCGGCCAGAACCTTCTTCAGGTCGGCAGCATCGACTTCCTGGCCACCGAGATCGATGGAAGCGGTGTAAATATCGCTCTGCAGGCGGCCGGCGGAAATGTTGACGATCAGACTATCGATGGTCAGTCCGGCCATACGCTCGGCGGCATCGACCGCCAGACGGACGACGCTTTCGGCGGCGTCGAGATCGGCGATCACACCGTTCTTCATGCCGCGCGACTTGTGATGGCCGATACCGATGATCTCGATCGAATGGGTACGGCCGGGCAGGATGGCGCTTTCGGCCTTCGGCGTCAGACGGCCGATCATGCAGACGACCTTGGTAGAACCGATATCGAGCACGGAAACGACATGCGACCGCTTGGAAGAAAGCGGCTTCAGACGCGGCAGCCCAAAATTCGAGGAGCCGAAGATGCTCATGTACGGCCTTCCTTTTCCTGCTTCTTCAACATCTTCGTGCGGGCTTCCAGAACAGTCTGGCGGCGGGCAGCGGCTTCGGGGGTCAACTGGATCGTGGTGCGGTCCTCCAACCTCAGATCGACCGCTGCGATATCGCGTTCGAGCAACTGCTGGCCTTCTTCCATCGTCGACAGCACCTGCATGGCGCGGTCCAGATCGTGCTCGGGCAACTTGATGTTGATACCGTTATCGAGGATCAGGTCCCAGCGGCGGCCTGCAACGCGGACATAGGCTTTGACGCGTTTGCTGATTTCAGGCCACTGTTCGAAGCGGGCGTAGAATGCGGCTGCGGTGGTCTCGGCATCGCGGCCGACAAACAGCGGCAGCTCGGAAAACTTGTTGTCACGCAGCGGTGCAATCACGCTGCCGCTTGCCTCGATCAGCGAAAGATCGGAACCGTGCTGCCAGATGCCGAACGCCTTGCGTTCCTTGAGATTGACCTCGATCGTGCCCGGATAGACCTTGCGCACGGCAACGTCCTCGACCCAGGGCATTTCGCTGATCAGCTTGCGCGCCACACCGATATCGAGGGCAACCAGCGAGGTTGCTCCATCAAGACCCAGCTGCTGCAGGATGTCGATTTCCGAGGTTTGGTCATTGCCGGACACCTTGACGTCCTCGATCGCGAAACCGACGGCCGTTGTGGTCGTCTGGGCGAAATCCTGGCTATGGCCGCCGAGCGACATGCCGTAGAAACCGGTCGCAGCGAAAAACGCGAAGGCGGATACAGTGCCGGTATAGGGCACAAAGTGGATGCGGCCCGTTCCGAGACTGACAAGGAAGCGCACGACGCGACGAAGCGGCCGCGGCAGAACGCGCTGACCATCAAGATCAGCTGCCTCCAGCGGAGCCCGTCCCCGACCTGCTTTCCTGCCCTTCAACGCAAACACGACGCGTCCTCCACGATCCACTTGAGGAATTCACCAAACGTATGGCCAGCATGAACAGCCATTTCGGGCACCAGAGAGGTGGGCGTCATTCCGGGCTGGGTATTGACCTCCAGCCAGATGAGCTCTCCTTCTGCAGAGAAACGGTCGTCGAAGCGGAAGTCGGAGCGACTTACGCCGCGGCATCCAATCGCCTGATGCGCCATGAGTGAGAGTGTTTGTATTTTTTGGTAAATATTCGGTAAAATATCCGCTGGGATGACGTGTTTTGAGCCGCCTTTCACATACTTTGAATCGTAATCGTAGAAGGCGTGTCCCTGCGGTATCACTTCGGTGACACCAAGAGCCGTATCGCCCATGACGCCGCAGGTGAACTCGCGGCCGTACACATAACGCTCGACCATCACGCGGTCGCCGTAGCGCCACTCGCTCGAGGTGACGATCTGCGGCGGATGCGACTGATCTTCCTTGACCATCACCACACCAAAGCTTGAGCCTTCACGAACCGGCTTGACCACATAAGGTGGCTTCATCGGATGATCGGAGCCAAAATCATGGCGATCCATGACGCGCGCTTCAGCAACCGGGATACCGGCAGCACTGGCGACGAGCTTTGCCTGCGCCTTATCCATGGCCAGCGCTGAGGCAAGAACGCCGGAATGCGTGTAGGGAATCTGCAGATATTCGAGGATGCCCTGGATTGTGCCGTCCTCGCCGAAAGGGCCATGCAGGGCATTGAAGGCAACATCGGGATGAAGATCCGCAAGCACGGATGCAACGTTGCGGTCGACGTCGATTCGGGTGACGCGGTAGCCCTCGGCCTCCAGCGCATCGGCGCACGCAGCCCCGGAAGACAGGCTCACCGGCCGCTCCGAAGAAAATCCGCCCATCAGGACAGCTACGTGCTTTCCACTCATAAAAACCCCCGACATTACGCCAGCCTTACAAATCGCCGCTTGCGCCTAGCTTGTTCACGCACATGAGTCGCGTCCTTCAGGCACAGCTCCACTAGAGCGGCATTATAGTTAATGAACCGTTTACTTTGGTTAACCCTATCCAAGACATGGGTAAAATATTTCGCGCCGACTCATCCCGGCGCTCAGATTCATCGCTTAGAATCAGAGTGTTAATTACAGCGCAAGAGAAAAGGCCGGCGACAGGGCTGATAAAATGGAAAGGCCCCGCAGCAGTTTGCGCGGGGCCTTTCGTCAGCGAAGCATAGAAGATGGCAGCGTCTCAGTCGTCTTCGCCGACAACTTTCCAGATAATGGCGCCGATCGCGGCACCGACGATCGGGGCAAGCCAGAACAGCCACAACTGCTGCAACGCCCAACCGCCGACGAACAGGGCCTGGCCGGTGGAACGGGCCGGATTGACCGATGTATTGGTGACCGGGATCGAGATCAGGTGAATGAGCGTCAGGGTCAGACCGATGGCAATCGGCGCAAAACCGACCGGCACGCGGCCATGGGTGGCACCCAGAATGATGAAGATGAAGAAGCCGGTCAAAAGCACCTCGATGACCAAAGCCGAGGTCAGCGAGTAACCGCCCGGCGAATGTTCGCCGTAACCGTTGGCGGCAAAACCGCCGAGCTGGAAGTCAGCCTTGCCGCTCGCAACCAGATAAAGGGCCGCGGCCGCGACGATGCCGCCCGCCACCTGGGCAATAATATAGCCCGGAAGCGACGAGGCCGGAAACTTGCCGGCAACCGTCAATCCGACGGACACCGCCGGATTGAAATGGCCGCCCGAAATGCCGCCGACCGCATAGGCCATGGTCAATACGGTCAGGCCAAAGGCAAACGAGACACCGAGCAGGCCGATGCCGACTTCCGGAAAGGCCGCCGCCAGCACTGCGCTGCCGCAGCCGCCAAACACAAGCCAGAATGTTCCTAAAAATTCAGCAGAAAGCTTCTTGAACATAGTTTCCCCTTCACACGGAGCAATGCTCCAAAAGTGCCTGATGCGCATAGTCAGCGCCTCCGTCAGACCCCCTGAAGGAGACGCATACGCATCCCAGCCTGTTTGCCGCACCCGGTCGCCGAGCGCACAACCCAAGATTTGCCACAATTCGATTCTGGTCAAGGATTGCGCGCAAGGAGAACCGCCCCCGGACGCATTTTTGATCACCGTGATGAAAATCATTGCAATCCAACGGGGGTTTCAGCGACACTTTTGCGACAGGAAGACGGGAAAATCTTGCCGATAGTTGCGCTTGAAGGGTTTTATTGCCGGTTCGTCTACGTTAAAGCCGGGCGGCTGCCTCCCAAGACGCCAATAACATTCCCAATACGGACACATGACAATGAGCGACACAGTATCCACGTCGTCGCCGACGGCAGAGCCGTTGAACAAGGGCCCGCTCAATTCGCCGGCCCGCGTTCTCCTCGCAAGCCTGGTCGGCACGACCATAGAGTTCTTCGACTTCTACGTTTACGCCACCGCCGCAGTGCTGGTGTTCCCGGCGCTGTTCTTCCCGAACACCGATCCGACCACCGCACTTCTGGCTTCATTCGCCACCTTCTCGATCGCCTTTTTTGCACGCCCGCTCGGCGCCGTCGTGTTCGGCCATTTCGGCGACCGGATCGGCCGCAAGACCACATTGGTGGCGGCTCTTCTGACCATGGGTGTCTCGACGGTCATCATCGGCCTGTTGCCCACCTATGAGCAGATCGGCGTGATCGCACCGCTTCTGCTGGCATTGTGCCGGTTCGGCCAGGGTTTTGGTCTCGGCGGCGAATGGGGCGGAGCCGTCCTTTTGGCCACGGAGAACGCGCCGGAAGGCAAGCGCAGCTGGTACGGCATGTTCCCACAGCTCGGCGCCCCCGTCGGCCTCTTCCTGTCGTCCGGCGCCTTCTGGCTGCTGCTGCACCTGATGACCCAGGAGCAATTGCTCAGCTGGGGCTGGCGCGTGCCGTTTATCGCCTCGATCATCCTGATCGCCGTCGGTCTCTGGGTACGCCTGTCGATCAGCGAAACGCCGGCGTTCCAGAAGGCCATCGACAAGCATGAGCGCGTCGAAGTGCCTGTGATGGAGCTGTTCCGCAACCACAAGCGCAGCCTGTTCCTCGGTACCTTCGTAGCGCTGGCGACCTTCGTCTTGTTCTACATCGGCTCGGCCTATCTTCTGTCCTACAACGTCAAGGTCCTGAAGATCCCATTCCTCGACGCGCTGGAAATCCAGATCGTCGGTTCGGTCATGTTCGGTATCTTCATCCCGATCGCCGGCAAGCTGGCCGAACGCTTCGGCCGCCGCGAGGTCCTGATCGCAACGACGGTCCTGATCGGCATCTTCTCGTTCTTCCTGAACGGCCTGATGACATCGGGCGAAGGCGCCATCTTCGTCTTTGCGATGATTGCAATGGCCCTGATGGGCATGACCTATGGCCTGATCGGTACGGCGCTTGCCGCCCCCTTCCCGACCAATGTGCGCTACACCGGCTCGTCGATTACCTTCAACCTTGCTGGCATTTTCGGAGCTTCGCTTGCTCCCTACGCCGCAACCTGGCTGCAGGTGAACTATGGCATGGCCTATGTCGGTTACTATCTCGGCGCAGCAGCCGTGATCACGCTGATCTGCATCCTGCTTTCGGGCAAGGACGAAGTCTGAGATTCGGCAAAACGTCAAACACCAAAAAGCCGTCGCGGATCACTCCGTGGCGGCTTTTTCATTTCAAAGGATTGGCAGCTCAGGCCGTCAGTTCGCCCAAAAATTCCTTGACCTCGTAGCCCGGCATGAATGTGCCGATGCGCTTGATTTCCCATTCGAGCGAGATGCCCGAGGTTTCAAACACGCGCTGGCGCACGGTCTCGCCGAGATATTCGAGCTCGTAGCCGCTCGCCTGGCCGGTGTTGATCATGAAATTGCAGTGCATCGGCGACATCTGCGCGCCGCCGATCATCATGCCACGGCAACCGGCTTCATCGATCAGCTTCCAGGCGGAATGACCTTCCGGATTCTTGAAGGTCGAACCACCGGTCTTTTCGCGGATCGGCTGGACGGTCTCGCGATGCTGGCGCACCGCATCCATGTCGGCACGGATTTTCGCCTTGTCTTCGAGATATCCTTCGAAAACGGCATGCGTGAAGATCAGGTCCTTCGGCGCCGAGGAATGACGGTAGCTGTACCCCATGTCTGCATTCGACAGCACATGCGCGTTGCCCTTGCGGTCGACCGCATGGACCTCGACGACCCGCTCACGCGTCTCGCCGCCGTTGGCGCCGGCGTTCATGCGGAGCGCGCCGCCGATCGAGCCGGGAATGCCGTAATAGAATGCGAAACCGCCGATGCCGTGATCCAGCGTCATTGCCGCCAGATTCTTGTCCGGGCAGATCGCTCCGGCTTTGACCCGCGTCTCGGAGACGAGCTCGACATCGCCAAAGCCCTTAGCCGACAGCCGGATGACGACGCCCGGAATACCGCCGTCGCGCACCAGAAGGTTGGAGCCGACGCCCGCAACCATCACGGGCACTTGGGCAGGAAGCATCTTCAGGAACGTGACGAGATCATCTGCGTCATGCGGCTGGAACATCAGCTCGGCAAGCCCACCGGCGCGAAACCAGGTGACGCGATCCATCGGCGCATCCGGTGTCAGACGCCCGCGCAATTCCTTGACACCGTCCCCCAGAGAGGCCAGCAACTTTTCTCCGTGTACCTGTTTCATGCGGAATTTCCTGAAATGCCTGCGAGTTCCTTCGGAAGTGCGGCAGCCCAATAGGTGATGCTGCCAGCCCCCAAGAGAACCACAAAGTCACCCGGTTGTGCAATGGCTGATACAATCGGAGCGATTGCTTCCGGACCTTCGATGAACCGCGCGTCGCGGTGGCCACCGGCCTTGATGCGGGAGACGAGTTCCTGCGAATTGATGCCTTCGATCGGTTCTTCGCCCGCCGAATAGACCGGCGCCAGAAGGATCGTGTCGGCCTCGTTGAAGCAGGCGGAAAAATCCTCGAACAGGCTGTGCAGCCGCGAGAACCGGTGCGGCTGATGCACGGCGATGACGCGGCCCTGGCAGGCTTCGCGCGCAGCGCTCAGCACCGCCTTGATCTCGACTGGATGGTGACCGTAATCGTCGTAGACGCGGACATTGTTCCACTCGCCGGTGAAGGTGAAGCGCCGTTTGACGCCGGCAAAGGCAGCCAATCCCTTGGCGATATCCTCCGGCGAAATACCGAGGCGCTGGGCAACCGCGATTGCCGCGGTGGCATTGGACACATTGTGGCGGCCCGGCATTGGCAGGCGCAGATCCTTCAGCTGGATCACCTTGCCGGTGCGGCGGCGGCGGATTTCGACGTCGAACACCGAGGTGGCACCGTCCATGCGGATATTGGAAAAGCGCACGTCGGCCTGCGGGTTTTCCCCATAGGTGATGACCTTGCGGTCCTCGATCTTCGAGACCATCGTCTGGACTTCCGGATGATCGAGGCACATGACGGCGAAGCCATAGAACGGCACGTTCTCGACAAACTGGCGGAAGGCTTCACGCACAGCATCGAAATTGCCGTAGTGATCGAGATGCTCCGGATCGATATTGGTGACGACGGCGACATCGGCGGGTAGTTTCAGGAAAGTGCCGTCGGATTCGTCGGCCTCGACCACCATCCACTCGCCCTCGCCCATGCGGGCATTGGTGCCGTAGGCATTGATGATGCCGCCGTTGATGACAGTCGGATCGAGACCGCCGGCTTCGAGCAGCGTCGCAACCATCGAGGTCGTCGTGGTCTTGCCGTGGGTGCCGCCGATGGCGATGGCATTGCGGAAGCGCATGAGTTCGGCAAGCATTTCGGCACGGCGCACGACAGGCAGCAGCTTTTCGCGCGCCGCGATCAGTTCCGGATTGCTCTTCTTGATGGCGGTCGAAACGACGACCACTTCGGCCTCGCCGATATTCTCGGCCTTGTGGCCGACAAACACCTCGATGCCCTTGTCGCGCAGGCGCTGGACATTGGCGCTGTCGGACTGATCGGAGCCCTGAACCTTGTGGCCAAGATTGTGCAGCACTTCGGCGATACCGCTCATGCCGATACCACCGATACCGATGAAATGAACCAGGCCGATTGTCTGCGGCATCTTCATGAGCGTGTTTCCTTGAACTGTGCAATCGTCGAACCGCTGGCAATAGCTTCAACCATGGCGGCAAGCAAGCGCGCCGCATCCGGTTTGCCCGCCTGTTTGGCATTGGCCGCCATCGTGGCGAGCTTCTCCGGGTTGGTCATTGCCCCGGTCAGGATCTTGCTGAGTTTTTCCGGCGAAAGTTCGGCTTGGACGATCACCTTGGCACCACCGGTCGCAGCCAATGCTGCGGCATTGGCTGCCTGATCATGATCCAGCGCATAGGGGTAAGGCACCAGGATCGCCGGCCGGCCGATCACGGCGATCTCCGAAACCGTCGAGGCGCCTGAACGGCAGATGACCAGATGCGCCTTGGCGATCCGGTCGGCCATGTCGGTGAAGAAGGGCGCAATATCCGCATTCATCTCAAGCTTAGCGACACAGCCCTCGACCATTGGCATGTCTTCGGCGCGCGCTTGTTGCGTAATCCTCAGCCGCCGTCTCAAATTGTCGTCGAGCAGACTGATCGCAGTCGGTACGGTCTTGGAAAAATACTGCGCACCCTGGCTGCCACCGAACACGACAAGACGAAACTCCTCGCCTTCGCCGGATGGCTGATAGGCAACGTTTGCCGCTTCCAGAACCGCCGGACGCACCGGGTTGCCGGTCGTCACCGTCTTTGCCGCATAGGGTCCATCGGTCTCAGGCAGGAAACCACCGGCAATCGCGCGGACGCGGTTGGCAAGCGCCTTATTGGCGCGGCCCATGACGGCGTTCTGCTCGTGGATCATCGACGGGATGCCCATGCCGGTGGCAGCCAGCAACGGTGGGATTGTCGGATAGCCGCCGAAACCGACGACGACCTTCGGCCGCACCTTCGCCATCAGCCGGCGGGCAACGCGCATACCCGACCAGAGCGTCCACAGCGATGACGCGACTTTCAGCGGGTTCTTCGATCCGATCGTCGCCGACGGTACGACATGGATTTCGTCGGCCGGAAACTTACCCGCAAACCGTTCGGCGCGGCTGTCCGTCACCAGATGGATGGAATAGCCGAGCGCCTTCAATTCGTGCGCCAGCGCTTCCGCGGGAAACAGATGGCCGCCGGTACCACCGGCGGCGAGCATGATAATGCCTTTGGTCATGTTCAGTCCTTATTCCACCGGCCTATTCGGCCGGAACGCCCATGCCGGAACGAAACAGGCTACGCTCGACAGCGCGCTTTTCCGGACGATGGCGGGTCAGCGCCAGGATGAATCCTGCCGTCACACAGATCGCCACCATGGACGAACCGCCGTAGGAGATCAACGGCAGGGTCATGCCCTTGGCCGGCAGCAACTGCAGATTGACGCCGATATTGATCATCGACTGGATGCCGATCTGCAGCACCAGACCGGCAACGGCAAAACGGGTAAAATCGTTGCGTTCGCGAAACGCGTGGCTAAGGCCCCGCATGACGAGGAAGGCGAAAATCAGCACGATCACCATGCAGAAGACGATGCCGAACTCCTCGGCCGCGACCGAGAAGATGAAGTCGGTATGGCTGTCCGGGATGATCCGCTTGACGATGCCCTCGCCCGGTCCCTGGCCGAACCAGTCTCCGCGGATGATGGCCTGCAGCGCCGTATCGACCTGGAACGTGTCGCCCTCGCCGGTCATGAACCGGTCGATACGGCCCGCCACGTGTGGCAAGAGGGTATATGCAACCACAAGACCGCCGACCGCGGAACCGCCGAGCACAACGATCCAGAGCCAAGGCATGCCCGCCATGAAGAACATGCCGCCCCAGACGGCGGTGGTGAGAATCGTCTGGCCAAGGTCAGGCTGGGCCACCAGCAACGCCGCGACGATGCCGAACAAGAGGATGGCAAACAGGTTGCCGGGAATTTCGGGCTGGCGGGCATGCTCGGAAAACAGCCAGGCGCAGACAACGACAAAAGCCGGCTTCATGAATTCCGACGGCTGCACCGACAATCCGGCAATCGATATCCACCGGCGCGATCCCTTGACCTCGGCGCCGAAGAACAGCGCCAGAACCATCATGGCCAGCGACGCCAGAAGCAGGATCATTGCGGTGCGGCGCACCTGCCGCGGCGTCATGAAGGAGATGCCGATCATCACCGCCAGCGACGGTAAAAGGAAGGCCGCGTGCCGCTTGACGAAATGGAAGCTGTCGAGATTGAGCCGCTCGGCCACCGCCGGGCTTGCCGCGAAGGACAACATGAAACCGATGCCCATCAATAGAATGAAGGTCGCCAGGAAGAACCTGTCGATCGTCCAGAACCAGTCGGCCACGGGGCCACGTTCGGCACGGCTTACCATTTCTTCGTCCCCTTCAACGGCGCGTCCGGCGCCAATATCTCAAAGTCAGGGCCATCACCCTCATATCAGCATCATCACGCCGTCGATCGCAGCGACGTGGCTGACGAACGCATCGCCGCGCATTTCAAAGTTCTTATACTGGTCGAAGCTTGCGCAGGCCGGGGACAGCATGACGGCGGATTGTGCCGCCTCATCGCTGGCCGCGTCAGTTGCGGCATGGGTCACCGCCCGCTCTAATGTCCCGGAAATCTCAAATGGAACCGTTTCCCCAAGCGTCGCGGCAAAGGCCGGCGCTGCTTCGCCGATCAGGTAGGCCTTGGCGATCTTTGGAAAGAACGGCGAAAGCGAGGCGATCCCGCCCTCCTTGGGCAGGCCACCGGCAATCCAGTAGATCCGCTCGTAGCTCGACAGAGCGGGTGCTGCGGCATCGGCATTGGTTGCCTTGCTGTCATTGACGAAGACAACATTATCCTTGCGGCCAACCGGCTGCATGCGGTGTTTCAAACCCGGGAAGGATGACAGCCCTGCAAGGATCTCACTTTCGGAAACGCCGACGGACAGGCAGGCGGCAATGGCCGCCGCCGCATTCTGGGCATTGTGATTACCGCGTAAGGTCGCGATACCCTCGAGATCGGCAACAACGGTCGCCAGACCGCCCTCCGCGCGCATGACCCGCGTTCCATCCGCATAAAGGCCTTCGCCAAGCGCACGATGACGGGCAATGCGGATGACGCGGTGCCCGGCCAGCGTCGCACGGTCGGCGATTGCCTCGGTGTAGACGTCATCGACGCCGACGATCGCCGTGTCGCTGCCGGCAATCAATCGTTCCTTGATGGCAGCGTAATGCTCCATGCTGCCGTGCCGGTCGAGATGATCGGGTGTCAGGTTGAGCAGGATGCCGGCAGACGGGTTGATCGTCGGCGCCAGATCGATCTGGTAGGACGAGCATTCGACGACGTAGAACCGGTTCGGCGCCGGTGGGTCGAGCGTCATCACAGCGGTGCCGATATTGCCGCCGAGCTGCGTATCACGGCCGCTGGATTTGAGGATATGGGCGATTAGCGCCGTGGTGGTCGATTTGCCGTTGGTGCCAGTAATTGCAATGAATGGGCAATCCGGCGCATGCACCCGCCGCTCGCGCACGAACAGCTCAACATCGCCAATGATCTCGACACCGGCAGCATGGGCAAGATCGACAGTCCAATGCGGCTTTGGATGCGTCAGCGGAACGCCGGGCGACAGGACGAAGGCGGAAAATTCCGCCCAGTTCGCCTGATGGAGATCGCCGGTACCGATCCCTGATGCTGCAGCCTTGGCAACGCTGTCGGGATTGTCGTCCCAGGCGGTCACGAGGGCGCCACCGGCAACCAGCGCCTGCGCGGTCGCAAGGCCGGAGCCGCCGAGCCCGAACAGGGCGACCTTTTTGCCGCTGAATGTGGTGACCGGTATCATCTTCTCTTACCGCAGCTTCAGGGTCGAAAGGCCGACCATGGCGAGAATGACGGCAATGATCCAGAAGCGGATAACCACCTGGCTTTCGGTCCAGCCGAGTTTTTCGAAATGGTGATGGATTGGCGCCATCAGGAAAACGCGCTTGCCGGTGCGCTTGAACCAGAAGACCTGGATGATCACCGATAGGGTTTCCATGACGAACAGGCCACCGATGATGACCATCACAATCTCGTGCTTAGTGGCGACGGCAACCGTACCAATCAGGCCGCCCAGCGCCAGCGAACCGGTATCGCCCATGAAGATCGCCGCCGGCGGAGCGTTGAACCACAGGAATCCGAGCCCGGCCCCAATCACCGCTCCGAGGATGACGGCTAGTTCACCGGTTCCCGGGACAAAATGAATCTGCAGATAGTTTGCAAACACCGCGTTGCCGGCGAGATAGGCGATGACACCGAAGGAGGCGGCAGCAATCATCACCGGCACGATGGCGAGACCATCAAGACCGTCGGTCAGGTTGACGGCATTGCCGGCGCCGACGATGACGAACCCACCGAACAGAATGAAGAAATAGCCGAGATTAAGCGTGAAATCCTTGAGGAACGGGAATGTCAGCGACGACCCGAAGGTCGAGCCGGCGACACCCGCCGAAAGAGCCGTCCGCATCATGAAGAAGACGGCAATGCCGGCGACCAGGAATTCAATCCCGAGCCGTGCCTTGCCGGAAAAGCCCTTGTCGGACTGTTTCGTCACTTTCAGATAATCGTCGTAAAAGCCGATGGCGCCGAAACCCAGCGTCACCAGCAGCGTCGAGACGACGTAGACGCTGGAAAGGTCGGCCCAGAGCAGCGAACTGCCAACGATGCCGGCAAGGATCATCAAGCCGCCCATGGTCGGCGTACCGGCCTTCTTGAAATGGGTCTGCGGACCATCGGCACGGATCGGCTGGCCGCGTCCCTGCCGCACGCGCAGCGACGAAATCATTCGCGGTCCGAACAGGAAAACGATCAATGCCGAGGTGAACAGGGCGGCGCCGGTCCGGAAGGTGATGTACCGGAACAGGTTGAAGAATTGAAAATGGTCCGCCAGTTCGACAAGCCAGATGAGCATGAGGGACCTTTCCCCAAAGGTTCGTTGCAGATTCATCCATCAGAATCACCTGATGGAAGGATAACTGCGTCCTATCAAAAGTGTCAGCATAGAACAGCGGCGAAGAATGCCTTGTCCTGCCTTTATTCAGCGCGTTCCGTACCTGCAGAGGCCGGATACGTCTCAAGAAGAGCCGAAACGATCCTGCCGCAGCCGGTCCCCTTCGACGATTTGATCATCACCACATCCCCGGCGGCGATGGCGCCAAGCGCAAATTCCTTCAGTTCATCGACCGACAGACGGTATTCGACACGCGAGCTGTCCGGCAGTGCATCGCGCAGATGCGCCATTTCCTCACCGGCGAGCCAGATATCGGTGATACCGGCCTCGACCAGCAGACCGGCCAGTCCGGCATGGATTTCGCTAGTGGATTCGCCCATTTCCAGCATGTCGCCGAGAAGGGCGATCCGGCGCCCGCCCTCAGGCAGGACCGTATCCTTCAGCAGCGCGATCGCGGCCCGCATTGAAGCCGGATTGGCGTTATAGCTTTCGTCGATCAGCACAAACGTTCCCGACCCGATCGCCAGGCGGTGGCGGGCACCACGCCCCTTCTCGGGCTGAAGCGTTGCGAGCGCGGCAAGGGCTGCATCCATGTTCGCGCCGACAAGGCTGACTGCCCCCAGCGCCGCCAGTGCATTCTCGGCGATGTGGCGTCCGGGCGCGCCCATCGGGATTTCCAGCGTCTTGCCGTCAAGCGCTGCCCACAGCACGCCGCCTTCCGAACCGCCTGCATATTCGACCATGCGGAAATCGGCCTTGGCGCTACTGCCGAAACTATGAATATGGGCGACCCCCAGTGTGGTTGCGGTTTTCTCCAGCCCGTCGAACTGCTCGTTGTCGCGGTTGAGGATCACGTGGCCATCATCGACGAGGCCTTCCATGATCTCAGCCTTGGCGGCAGCGATCTCCTCGAGATCCTTGAAATTGCCGAGATGAGCGGCAGCGATGGTGGTAATGATGGCCACATGCGGCCGCACCATCCTGACCAGCGGCCGGATTTCGTCGGCATGGTTCATGCCGATTTCGAAAATGCCGAAATCGGTATTTTCGGGCATGCGCGACAGGGTCAGCGGCACGCCCCAGTGATTGTTGAACGACGCGACAGACGCATGCACCCGGCCGGATGGCTCAAGCATGTGCCGCAGCATCTCCTTGGTCGTGGTCTTGCCGACGGATCCGGTAACGGCGATGATCTTGGCGGCACTGCGATCGCGCGCAGCGCAACCAAGCCGTACCATTGCATCCAGAACGTCATCGACGACGATCATAGGTGCATTCACACGCCCCAGCGCTGGAAGCTTGGCTTCACTGACAACCAGAAGCGCTGCACCATTGGCCATCGCGATGCCGGCATAGTCATGACCATCGACCCGGTCGCCCTTGATAGCGAAGAAAGCCTCGCCCTTGCCGAGCGAACGGCTGTCGATCGAAATGCCGGTGATGCCCTCGGGCAGATTGCCCCGCGGGCGGCCGTGCATGGCCGCCATCAGGTCGCTTGTTGTCCAGAGAAAGCTCAAATCAATGCCCTCCCAATGCCTTGCGCAACTCTGCGTGATCGGAGAACGGCAAGGTAATGGAGCCGACGGTCTGCCCCTCCTCATGCCCCTTGCCGGCGACGATCAGCGTGTCGCCCGATTTCAACATATCGACTGCGGCCTTGATCGCCTCGGCACGGTCGCCGATCTCGGTGGCGCCCTTGGCCGCAGCCATGATTTCGCTGCGAATGACGGCGGGCACTTCCGAACGCGGGTTATCGTCAGTGACAATCACCACATCGGCCAGCCGCATGGCGATCTCGCCCATGATCGGACGTTTGCCCTTGTCCCGGTCGCCGCCGCAGCCGAAGACCACGATGATACGGCCGGTGGTGAACGGGCGAACCGAGGTCAGCACGTTTTCCAGCGCATCCGGCTTGTGGGCATAATCCACATAGGCAAGCGCGCCCTCCTTGGTATGGCCGACCAGTTCGAGACGGCCCGACGCACCCTGCAGCTTTTCAAGTGCTGCCATCGTCGCCCGAGCGCTGACGCCGGTTGACATGGCAAGACCGGCTGCGACCAGCGCGTTCGATATCTGGAAGTCGCCGGCGAGCGGCACATGCACTTCAAAAATCTCGTCGCCGACATGGATTTCGGCAATCTGCTTGTGACGGAAATGCTCGACGCGCTTGAGCGACAGATAGTCGCCCTTGCGGCCGACCGTCAAAACCTCGTGTCCGCCTGCCTTGGCAGCAGCGATCGCCTGCGCCGACCAGGGATCGTCTGAGAAGATCACCGCCGGCGAGCCCTTCGGCAAAACACCGTCGAACAGCCGCATCTTCGCAGCCATGTAGTCCTCGATGGTCGGGTGGTAGTCCATATGATCGCGGCCAAGATTGGTGAAGCCGGCAGCGGCAAGCCGAACGCCGTCGAGCCGGTTCTGATCGAGCCCGTGGCTGGAGGCTTCCATCGCCGCATGGGTGACACCGGCGTCAGCCAGCTCGGCCAAAAGCTTGTGCAAGGAGACCGGATCCGGTGTCGTCAGCGAGCCGTAATCGTTACGCCCGGGCGCAATCACACCGGTCGTGCCGATCATCGCCGCCGCAAAACCGGCATGCGCCCAGATCTGCCGGGCAAAGGAGGCAACTGAGGTCTTGCCGGCCGTACCGGTGACGGCCACCATCGTATCGGGCTGGCGGCCATAAAAATTGGCAGCCGCAATCGCCAGCACGCGGCGTGGCGTGAAGGCGGACAGAACCGGAACTGGTGTATCGCTCGCAGACTTGACCCCAGTGACGACGGCAGCCGCCCCGCGGGCAATCGCATCGTCGATGAAAGCCTTGCCGTCGGCCTTGCTTCCCGAGAGAGCCACGAACAACGACCCCGGAGCGACCTGCCGGCTGTCGGCAGTAATGGCAGCGATATCAATATCACCGGCCGCATTGTCCAGCTGTGACGCAATTTCCGGGAAATCCTTCCCGATCAGGTCTTTGATCTTCATGGATGCACTTTTCAGTTTAACCGACGCGCCGGGCGGCGAATCCTCCAGATTGTCATTCCATGGTCAATAAGACACAAGCAAGGCAGAACCGTCTTCACCGAACTTCGGCTCGACACCGAGAAGCGGCGCCGAACGGCTGATGATATCGCGCACCATCGGTGCTGCGGTATTGCCAGCCAGTGCCGCACCATTGCCCTTGTCGGTTTTGGGCTCGTCGATGAAGGTCAGGACCACATAGCGCGGATCATCGATCGGGAAACCGGCCAGAAAGGCGTTGAAGTTAGCGTCGTTCGAATAGCGGCCATTGACGACCTTGTCGGCCGTGCCGGTCTTGCCGCCAACATTGAAGCCCGGCACGCGGGCATTGCGGCCCGAGCCGTTGACACCATTCCAGCGGAACAGGAAGCGCATGTCGTCGCTGGTCGATTTCTTGATGACCTTCGTCGAGGCAGCCTCTGCCTGTTCCACCGTGCGCGGCAGGAAGGTCGGCTCGATCAGATTGCCGCCGTTCAACAGAGCGGCACCAGCCACCGCCGTCTGCAACGGCGTGGTCGAGACGCCGTGGCCGAAGGAGATGGTGATCGAGTTGATCTTTTTCCATTCGCGCGGCTGGCTCGGCGTCTTCACTTCCGGCAGTTCGGTCGGCATTTTTGTCAGCAACCCAATGCGGGTGAGGAATTCCTTATGAGCTTCAATACCGACGATATCAGCCATCTTGGCAGTACCGATATTGGACGAATACTGGAAGATTTCCGGCACGGTCAGGACGCGGCGCTTGCCGTGGAAGTCCTTGATGGTGAAGCCGCCAATGCGGATCGGGTTGGTCGCATCAAAGCTGTCGGTGAGCTTCACCTTGCCTGAATCGAGCGCCATCGCTGTCGTAAAGGACTTGAATGTCGACCCCATCTCGAACGTACCGTTCGACATGCGGTTCATCCAGCCTTCCTTGGCGCCATCGGCTGGCTTGTTGGGATCGTAATCGGGATAGGACACCATGGCGAGGATTTCGCCGGTCTTCACATCCATCACCACGCCGCCTGCGGCCAGCGAGCGGAATTTTGTCATCGCATCGACGACGACATCGCGCAGGATATTCTGAACGCGCAGATCGATTGACAGCTTGACCGGCTCGAGCTTGGCGTCGCTGGTCATGCCAATGGCGGCGAGATCGGCGAGCCCCTGGTTATCGATCCAGCGTTCCATGCCGGCGATGCCGCGGTTGTCGACATTGACGTGGCCGACAATATGCGAGGCGGTGGCGCCGCCCGGATAGAAACGGCGTTTTTCCGGCCGGAAACCAATGCCGGGAATACCAAGCGCCAGAATTTCGCTCTGCTGCTTCGGCGTCAACTGCCGGCGCAGCCATTGGAAGCGCGAGGGCGATTTCAGCTTGTTGTAGATGTCGGCAACATTCAGACTGGGCAGTACAGTGGAAAGCTGTTCGACCGCTTCGTCGGCATCGACGATCTTGTGGGGCTCCGCATAGAGCGAGACCGTGCGGATATCGGTCGCCAGAATCTCGCCGTTGCGGTCGAGAATGTCGGGGCGCGACGCCATCAGATTGTCGGCACGGCCGATGCTGGAGACGGTCTCCGGCTGGGCCAGACCATATTGGATCAGACGGCCACCGATGATGCAGTAGACGGCCGTAAAGCTGGCGATGACGATGCCAACCCGGCTTTTTGCCTGGTTGCTGGTCCGCTTGCGCGTACCTTCGAACGGCCTGCCGAGATCGCCGGGATGATTGTTGCCGCCTGCGGAGAAATGCGCCTTGCTCTTGACGACCATGATGCGGGAGAGAAAAGACATCAGCGCGCCACCGAACCCGTTGCGATATCGTCCGTATCAACCACCGGCTTCTTCGGCTTGCCATTGCTCTTGGCCAGCCCCATCGCCTCCAGAACATCCGCCGGCGGCGGCAGGTCGGCCTTCAGCATCGGCAACTCTTCCGGACGGGCAAGCTGGGTCGGGTCGGTGGGAGAAAGTTGCAGATCATGCTGATAGACGCCGACCAGTTTCTCCAGCCTGTTCGGCTGGGTCAGCAGCGCCCAGTCGGCGCGCAGGAGATCGATCGTGTCTTCCTCAAGCTTGATCCCGGCCTCCAGCTTGCGAACTTCTTCGAGCTTGTTCTCGGCCTGATGCTTGATCGTGTAGGTGACCGTGGCAGCCGCGGTCATGACGACGATCAGGACGATGTCAAAACTACGCAACATGACTTAGCCCCCCATCTTTCCAAGGCTTGCAAGGTTCGGCAGATCGAAAATGGACAGATCATCTGCCTCAGGCGGAGCATCGGTGCGGGCACCAACCCGCATTTTGGCGGACCGGGCGCGTGGATTACGGGACGCTTCTTCTTCGCTTGCCGCCACCATAGATTTCCCAACTGGTGCGAAGGTTGCGGCACGTTCGTGAGCGATCGGCAGATGCCGCGAGCCTGATGCTTTGCCAGCGCGGTCCTGGAAGAATTTCTTGACGATGCGGTCTTCCAGCGAATGGAACGTGACCACTGTCAGCCGCCCGCCAGGCTTGAGGGCACGCTCAGCCGCGAACAGCGCGCTGGCCAGTTCCCCGAGTTCGTCATTGACGAAAATGCGCAGAGCCTGGAAGACACGTGTGGCGGGATGAATCTTGTCCTTGGCCTTGCGCGGCGTCACAATCTCGATCAGGCCGGCAAGATCGCGGGTCGTCACGAACGGCTCTTCAAGCCGGCGCTTTTCGATAGCGCGGGCGATGCGGCCTGATTGCGGCTCTTCGCCGAGAAAGCCGAAAATGCGGGTCAGATCAGTTACCTTGGCGCGATTGACCACATCGGCGGCAGAAACACCATACGACGACATGCGCATGTCGAGCGGCCCCTTGCGCTGAAAGGAAAAGCCGCGATCCGCTTCGTCGATCTGCATCGAGGAAACACCGATATCGAGCACGACGCCATCCAGGCCATCGGCCGGGGCATGCTGCGCCAGATCGGAAAACTGGGAATGCACGAGCGTGAGATGACCGGCGCTCGCCTCAACCAGCGGCTGACCGCCGAGAATAGCCGCAGGATCACGATCCAGCGCGATAACATCGGCACCGGCAGCGAGGATCGCCGACGTGTAACCGCCCGCACCAAACGTACCATCGAGAATGATTTTGCCTGGAGCAAGATCCAGACTGGCGAGAACCTCTGGGAGAAGAACCGGAATGTGACGGACCGGTCCGCCTTCGGCATCGGTAAAACCTGTGCCTTGATCCGTCATCATTCCGCCTCTCCACTCTAGCCCGAACGCAGACCTCGCAATCTGCGCTCTTCTCTTGCCGCTGCCTGCGTTTCCGCAAACACGTGCGGCGCCCACAACTGAAAATGATCCGCCCGCCCCACGAAAGTAACTTCCGTGTCGATGCCTGTGAAATCGCGGATAAAATCCGTGACCATCAACCGGCCTTCCTGGTCGAGCTTCATGAAGACCCCGCCCCCATGAACCAGGAGCGACATCTGATTGGCCTGCAGCGAGAATGGATCCTCGCCACTGATTTGCTTTTCGAAACGGTCCAGCAACTCCGGACCGCCGGCGCTGATAGCCGGAAAGACGAAATCCTGAAAGCAATAAAGCTCCCGAATATCGAGCGCCGACAAGACAGACCGAAACATCGAGGGAACGGAAACCCGCCCCTTGGAATCGATCCGGTTTGTCGCATGCGAAAGGAAGCGGTTCATGACGCGATACAGCCGTTCCCGGTGGACATGCCAGCCCCAACAGCCCACACGCACCATCAAAAGGACGCACAGCACCCCGCAGCCGGGCGACATGCCCGATCGAAAACCCCTTACGGAGCAACTCCGAAACTTGCGGTGAGTAGGCTTGAATCAGCCCGTGTGCAGTGCATGACTGGGATAACATGGGACCATATGGGCGTCAATGGGATTTGCTCTATTTCAGCACGCGTCGTTGGCAAATATTGATAGTCCGTTAAGTTTAACAAATGGTTACAAAGACGCAGTCAAGACTTTGGATTCACCGTCTAATCGCTCCCCGCGGATTCCGTGTATTATATTTTAGTAATTCCTAATTGAAATAGGTGTTCAGACAGATGCGCGATTTTGAAGGCCGCCGTCTGCAACTTTGAAAAATAAGGGAAATTTGCCAGTTGGCCTGTAAGCCGGGTTCTGTATGGCTCCGGCCCGAAAGCCGGAACGTGGCAGCCATTCATCTGGGACAACGCTTGCGCGCTGCCTCCTGCAACCCACCCGGATGACTGACCCGGAAAAGGCCGGAACGCTTGCGCGAACCACGTCATCCCTATTCGGTTTTGCTCCCGGTGGGGTTTGCCTTGCCACCCATGTTGCCATGCGTGCGGTGGGCTCTTACCCCACCCTTTCACCCTTACCTGCCGAGGCAGGCGGTATTCTCTCTGTGGCACTTTCCCTGGGGTCGCCCCCGCCGGACGTTATCCGGCACCGTTTTTCCGTGGAGCCCGGACTTTCCTCCCCCCGCAACCTTTCGGTCCTAGCGGAGCGCGGCTGCCCGGCCAACTGGCAGGCGGTGCATAGCCGAGGTCTCCGCCAATTGCCAGTGACAAAAGCAAAAAGTGTGTGATCCGGCGCGCCTACCGGAAGCAGACTGCAAAATCTGTATCATATTCGGGCGCATCGAGCACGCCGTTCAACAGCAGCGACGCGCCGAGCCGGCCGATTTCGTCCGAACTCTTGGCCGCAGCACCATTGCCGCCGGTCAAAACGGCGATACGATCCGTATCGGCAAAGCCGATATAGGGATAGCCGTGGCGGGTGAAGGTCGTCACACATGGGCTCCACCGCAGCGAAGCCGGCGCAAACGACGGCATGACGTGCGACAGAAGACCGGACATATGATCGGCTGCAGACCGGTTGGCTTCGCCCCGGAACCAGGCGCGGACCTCGGGCTCGGAGCCGATATTGATGTCGCTCGGATCGCCGCCGATCTTGATGTAGAATTTTCCGTCGGGATAACGGATGGGGGGCAAGAGATAATAGCTCTGGTCCTGCTGAAGTGCCGAGCCGATCAATGACGGCATCCCGGCAAACCTTTCCAGATCAGCCTGCGCCACCTCGGCAAACAGCACGGTGCGCGCCTTGACAGTGAGATCGAGCGGCCGGGCGAGCAACTGCCCGGATATCGAAAATCCGCCGGCGGCGATGACCGCACGGCCGCCCCTGAAGATCGCGCCGTCAACCGTTCGAACATTCACACTGCTTCCGACACGGGCAACTGCCGAAACCTCTAAGCGGACGATCGTAACGCCGGCTTGTTCGGCAAGAATGACCTGCGCCTTGACCAAGGCACGCGGATCGATGTGGCCCGCATTGCGAGGTTCGAACACGCCGCCATAGCCTCCCGGAAACCGGAACCAGGGAAATTGATCGGCAAGATCCTGCTCGCTGACAAAAGGCGCCTCGACACCCAGACGATTACGGGCGGCAATCACATTGTCGAGCGTGTTTTCCTCGCCGCCCGGCAGGGGAGCTGCGATCAGGCAGCCAGCCTCGCTGTAGAAATCGACACCGCTGCCCGTTTCGATAGCCGCATAGCGTTCGATCGAGCGTTGCGCCAGAAGCGCCCAGACCGGGTCGGGATCGATCGTGCGGGTGATGCGGCCATTGTCGTGGTGGCTACTAAAGACCCCACCATGGTTTGCCCAGTTTTCCGGCTCATCCGGCCCGATCAGGGCGATCTTGGCGCCGCTCTTTGCCAGATGCCGGGCGGCGGCCGCGCCCATCATGCCTTTGCCAACAATGATGAAATCGAATGTGCCTGCCATGCTGCGTCCTCAGGAAACGATCCTTCGGAATATCATGGCATTGGCCGGCTGACATCTGCGAACTTGAAAAATACCAGTGCCGGAAATGCTCTCCGGCACCCCTACGGCATCAGTTGATGATCGCTTGCACCTTGCCGCAATAGCGGCGCGACACCGGGTTCATCTTCTTGGCACCGTGACCGGCGTTGTAGCGCAGGATCGTGCCGCAGGTGAAACCGCCGGACAGTTCGTGCGCCATGGCGAGATATTTCATGCCGAACTTGATGTTGGTCTCGGGATCGAACAGGCCGTTCTTGCCGCCGGAATAGCCCATCATCCGCGCCGTCGCCGGCTTGATCTGCATCAGGCCGACTTCACCGGCGCTGCCACGGGCCTTGGGGTTGAAATTGCTCTCGACCTTGATCACCGCATGGGCAAGATCGACCGGCACGCCGTATTGCTTGGCATAGGTCTGAATCAGGCCGCTATAGACGGAAGATTTGAGCGAGGTGACGCCCGGTGCAGCATAACCGGTCGTTCTGGTCACTGGCGTGATGGAGGACGTGATGGTCTTGTCGGTGCCCCCGGCATACGACGTTTCAACCCCGGAAAACAGCATGCAGAAGCATGCCGCCGCCGCAGCAAGATGCGATATTCTCATTTAGTTTGAAGTCTCCACTTTCGGGCGCCACGGCCATGTGGGCGCACCCCGCCCTGCCGTCTCGCATCCCGATTTTCGTCATCAACAGGAAGGGCTGGAGGCCTGAATTCCCTGCGGTTTGGTATGGCCGCAAAAGACCCCGGCATCATGGTGATGATGTGGCAGTGCACAAAATTAGTTAGGAGACAGCCTGAAAAGCCCCTTGGAATGGCTGGCGCAACCGCCGTTCAGCGGCTGAAATTCGGCAAGGCCGAAAGCAGTCTATGCAGCGTGTCCAGCGTTGAAATATCGGCGATGCCATCCACCTGCAATGAGCGAAAATGGCGCTGGAATGCAGCCACGGCACCTTCCGTCTTCTCGCAGAAAACACCTGTCACTTCAATTCCGTAGCCATAGAGCGACAGCATCGTCTGCACGGCCTCGACAGGCTGGCCCTGGTCACCGCGCTGGAAAAATCGTCCGCCACCGATCGGGGCCGGTGGAACCCAATGCCCGACACCCCCGGCATGCAGCCGTTCCCAAGGAAATTTTTCTCCCGGATCAACCTTGCGAATAGGAGCGATATCGCTGTGTGCCAGCACCCTTTCAGGGGCGATCGACCACCGTTCGCCGCAGTTTCGACACAGTTCGACGACCGCATCGATCTGTACAGAGGGGAAATCCGGTAGTCCCCCGGGATGGCCGGCATTGGCAATTTCGATGCCGATCGAGCGCGAATTGATGTCGGTCTCGCCCTTCCAGTTGCTCTTGCCCGCATGCCAGGCGCGCCGATCCTCGGCGACCAGCTGATCGACGCGGCCATCCTCATGGACGAAATAGTGACTGGAAACCTGGCTTTCCTCGCGACAGAGCCAATCGAGCGCAGCGGCTGCCGTTTCCATGCCGGTATAATGCAGGATGATCATGTCGGGCTTCAGCCCACCTGCCCTTTCGCCATGATTGGGTGACGGCACACTGTGTGCAGCAGGGTAGTCACAAGCGAAGTCCGTCATGCGGCGCGACGTTCTTTCTCGATCGCCTCATAGGCGGCATTGAGTTCAGCCATGCGATCGTTGGCAATCGCCTGCAGCTCCTGCGGGACACCACGGGCAACCAGAATGTCAGGATGGTTCTCAGACACCAGTACGCGGTAACGCTTGCGAATGATCGAAAAATCGTCTTTGGGCGAGACACCGAGGATCTTGTAGGGATCGGCGCCGGCGCTGTGCACGTGGCGGGCCATGATCTCCTGAAAACGCTCTTCCTTCATATGGAAGATCTCGGCCACCCGCGTGAGAAAGTTCAGCTCCTTCTCGTGAACGGCACCGTCGGACTTGGCGATATGAAAGAGCCCGTCGATGATATCTTCCAGCACGGGGCAATTCTGATCGCAGGAAACGCAGAGCGATGCCAGCTTCTCGGCATAGGATTCGTAGCCGGCGACGTCCTGGCGGGCCAGATTGTAGAGCCGGGCGACGTTCTGTGCCTGGTCGTCGGGAAACTTGAAGATATCGCGAAACGCCGACACTTCGGCCTCGGTGACGATGCCGTCGGCTTTTGCCATCTTGGCGGACAATGCAATCATGGCAACGGAGAAAGCCACTTTTCGGCGCGTCTCCGGATCGCCTTCAAACAGCGTCCGCACAGCCTCGATAACACCGGCGAGCGCATTGCCCGTCGCGGTGACGATGCTGAGGATGCTATCCCAGAATGACATAGGCACGTTCTTTCCCATAGTCGGCTGATCCACGTCGTTGAGGTGGGGATGGCACGGGCAAAACGTCCATGCACAAATGCAAGGTGGCTCGCACGGCTGTGCCGCCACGACAATCATGCAGCTCACCAAACAGCATGACCAGATGTTGGAACGGATTGCAAGACGCCAGAGCCGCGCATTCGGCTCAAATGACAAATTTGTGATGGCACCTCACTATTGTAGCATTCGTTGCCGTGATCATCCAATCATGCAAATGAATTTGACTTCGAACCGGCCAGGGTGCGACCGGACAATCCACTTTCCGTTGGAGTCCCGATGCGCATTTCCACCCACCCGCAGGCCATGGGCATGGCACTCGGCTTGATCGGCGTCACCATTTTCGGCGTTACCCTGCCGATGACACATATCGCGCTTGGCGGTTTTTCTCCCCTTTTCATCACCTTTGGCCGAGCAGTGATCGCCTCGATTGCCGCGGGTTTGACGCTGCTTTTGATGCGGAGAAAATGGCCCAAGGGACAAGGAGCGATGCTGCTCGGCGCCGGTATCTGCGTCGTCTACGGCTTTCCGATCTTCTCCACTACGGCCATGCAGACCATTCCCGCCAGCCATGGCGGCGTCATTCTAGGCATCCTGCCACTGTTGACCTCGATTTTCGCCGCCCTCGTCGATGGCGAACGGCCTGGCCCGGCCTTCTGGGCCTACGGTCTTGCCGGAGCAGCACTCGTGGTGTTCTTCTCCATTCGCGATAGCGGCTTTCACCTGCAGGCCGGCGACGTCTGGCTGTTTCTCGCAGCCGTCACCGCCTCGCTCGGCTATGTATTGTCCGCTAAGGTCTCGCGCATCATTCCCGGCTGGGAAGTAATTTCCTGGGCATTGATCATCACTGCACCGCTCTCCATCGTCGCCACGCTTTTGGTCATGAAGGACGGAATTCAAACCCCGACAGCCGCGGAACTTGGCGCCCTCTCCTATCTCGGCCTGATGTCGATGTTCTCCGGCTTCATCTTCTGGAATGCCGGGCTGGCACTCGGCGGCATCGCCCGCGTGGCACAAGTGCAGTTGCTGCAGACTTTCGTCACCCTTGCCGTCTCCGCCGTGCTGCTTGGCGAAGTCATCAGCCCGTCGACAATCGGCTTTGCGGTTGCCGTTGCCCTGGTCGTCTGGCTCGGACGAAAAGCGCGCATTGCCTGAGCCGTCCACCGCCATAACTGCAGCATGTCATTTAACTTCCGTGGGAATTGCGCTAGAGAGACCGCGAACGATCTTGCCGCAATCTCCGAGGAGGACACCATGGCCAAAAAGAAAGTTGCAATGCTGACCGCAGGCGGGCTCGCGCCATGTCTGTCTTCTGCCGTGGGTGGCCTGATCGAGCGCTATACCGACATTGCACCCGACATCGAACTGGTGGCCTATCGCTCCGGCTATCAGGGCCTTCTGCTCGCCGATCGCATAGAGATCACCCGCGACATGCGGGAAAAAGCCCACATCCTTCACCGCCACGGCGGTTCGCCGATCGGCAACAGCCGGGTGAAGCTCACCAATACTGCCGATTGCATCAAGCGTGGCCTGGTCAAGGAAGGCCAGAACCCGCTGCGGGTTGCAGCTGAACGGCTGGCTGCCGACGGCATTACCATCCTGCACACGATCGGCGGTGACGACACCAACACGACGGCTGCAGACCTTGCCGCCTATCTCGGCGCCAACGGCTACGACCTCACCGTCGTCGGCCTGCCGAAGACCGTCGACAACGATGTCGTGCCGATCCGCCAGTCGCTCGGCGCCTGGACCGCTGCCGAATACGGCGCAAAGTTCTTCGACAATGTCAGCAACGAACAGAGCGCTGCACCGCGCACACTCGTCGTCCACGAAGTCATGGGCCGCCATTGCGGCTGGCTCACCGCCGCCACGGCCCGCTCATACATCCAGCATATTGACGACCGGGAATTCGTCGATGGTTTCATGATGAACCGGCAAATGAAGAATATCGACGGCCTCTATCTGCCAGAGACCGCATTCAATTTGGAAACCGAAGCCGAACGGCTGCGCGCCGTCATGGACAAGACCGGCTTCGTCACGCTGTTCGTCTCGGAAGGCGCCTGCCTCGATGCCGTCGTTGCCGAACGCGAAGCAGCCGGTGAAGCCGTCAAGCGCGACGCCTTCGGCCACGTGAAGATCGACACGATCAATGTCGGCGGCTGGTTCACCAAGCAGTTCGCTGCCCTTCTCGGCGCCGAGCGCTCCATGGTGCAGAAGTCCGGCTATTATGCCCGCTCCGCACCGGCCAATGCCGACGACCTGCGCCTCATCCAGGGCATGGTCGATCTCGCGGTCGAAAGCGCGCTCAACAAGGTCTCCGGCGTCACCGGCCATGACGAAGATCAGGGCGGCAAGCTGCGCACGATCGAATTCCCGCGGATCCGTGGCGGCAAGCACTTCGACACCTCGGTGAAATGGTTCGGCGAAGTCATGGACGCGATCGGCCAGAAGTGGTCGCCGGCAAACTGATATCCGGCTCATAAAAGCCTATTGACGGCTCCGTTTGCGCATGGCTTCCTCGACCGGACGCCACACCCAAACGGAGCCGTTTTCATGTCGATCGAACACTGGCTGGCCTTCGTCGCCGCCTCCGCCATCCTGCTTGCTATTCCCGGTCCGACCATCCTTCTGGTCATCTCCTATGCGCTCGGACATGGACGCAAGGTCGCAAGCGCTACGGTCGCCGGTGTGGCGCTGGGTGATTTTACCGCGATGACCGCTTCGATGCTCGGCCTTGGCGCACTGCTCGCAACATCGGCTGCGATCTTCACCGTCCTGAAATGGGTTGGCGCCGCCTATCTGATCTGGCTCGGCATCAAGCTGTGGCGCGCACCGATCGCTATTGAGGGTGCCGACGGCACAATGTCGGTGCCGGCAGAAAAGCCGCTGCGGATCTTCCTGCACACCTATGTCGTCACGGCGCTGAACCCGAAGAGCATTGTCTTTTTCGTGGCCTTCCTGCCGCAATTTCTCGATCTCAGCCGTCCGTTGTTCAACCAGATGCTGATCTTTGAAACCACATTCCTGGTGCTCGCAACCCTCAATGCAACGCTCTATGCGCTTATGGCATCGGCTGCCCGCCAC
>Ga0247813_10000669_pt1 | contig 29632 bp, 27 predicted proteins | sample UWRJL169409C1_FD_180719 | JGI IMG/M metagenome (GOLD analysis project Ga0247813, IMG submission 180719) | Plant litter microbial communities from Arlington Agricultural Research Station in Wisconsin, United States - UWRJ-L169-409C-1 | ecosystem: Environmental > Terrestrial > Plant litter >...
AACCAGACATGGTTCTCGAACGGCAGTCCCAGAGCCACGAGTATGCCGTTCAGCAACCCGGCGCCCGGCTGATAGATCCAAAGCCAGATGACCGAATTGACGACGCCGGGAAGAGCCCAGGGCAGGATGACTGCCGCCAGCACCCACTGACGCCCGGTCTTGATCTGGTTGATCAGGGCTGCCGCCAGAACACCGAGAATAATTTCCGCAAGAACGGCAAGGACGACATAGGTGAGCGTGTTGCCCCAAGTGGTTGCAAGCTGTGCGTCGGACAGCATCCGGCTGTAATTCTCCAGACCGACAAACGGCGTGCCGGCCTGCATGGGATTGACCCGGTGGAGACTGTCCCAGACGGTTCGTCCCATGGGGTAGAAGACCAGAGCCACCATCGTGATGACGATCGGTGACACCAGCAGCAAGCCAAGTGTGGTGTCGGCGTTGAAGCCGACCCCACGCTTGCCAGCAACATTGCCGGATGCAACCACGCTCACTGCGCCATCGCCTGCTTGGCGGCAGTGGCAATAGCCTCCATTGCCTGGTCGACGGTCATCTGGCCCTTGGCGGCGCTATTGATCGTGGTGTTGACGCCGCTTGAGAACTGCGGATACCAGGGTGGCGTGCCCTGCGGGAACAGCGCTTCGACAGTCTTCGACTGCGCGACGAGGGCGTCACCGCTGTTCAGCTTTCCGGCTTCATTGAGTTCGGCCAGCGCGGATGTCCGCGTCGGCAAGAACCCGTTGACCGCGTTCTTCTTCTGGAACTCCCTGCTCGTGAACCATTTGACGAAGGCGACCGCTGCCTCCTTGTTTTCGGACACGTTCGGAATGGCCAAAGCTTCCGGAAGACCGAAACTGCGGGTCTCGCCGCTTTCTGTCGGCACCAGGATCGCTTCAACCTGACCGGCGACCTTCGACTGCTTGGGGTCGTTCATCTGGCCAAGGCGTCCGGGTTCGCCTGATATCATGATGCTGGCGAGCCCTTGCGAGAACATGCTCTCATTGATCTGGCTGTCTTTCAGGCCGGTCGAGGCGGGATCGACGAGCCCATCCTTCAAAAGCATCAGTTCGAACGCCAGCGCCTTGTAGCCAGCCGAATCCGGCTGCAGGAACAGAGGATTGAAATCCTTGTCGAAGAGCTCGCCGCCAAAGGCCTTCGTCAGCAGGTACCAGCTGGTTGAAGCGCCTTCCGTGGCCGAAACCGGCAGGCCGATAGGATATTCGGTAATGCCCTTCTCCTTGATCGCCTTGGCCGCAGCCACCAGATCGTTCAAAGTCTTCGGCATGGTTGAGACGCCTGCGTCGGCAAAATGCTTCTTGTTGACGAGCATGACGCGGAAGTCGTTGGTGTAGGGAATGCCGAGCAGCTTTCCGTCAACAGTGAAGATCTTTGCAACACCGATATCATTGAGTGTGTCGGCATCGATGACGTCGTTGAGCGGCATATACCATCCCGCCGCGCTGAACTGTCCTGTCCATGACCAATCGAACTCGGTCACATCAGCCGGGGCGGTTCCGGCAACCAGAGCCGTGACCAGTTTGGGCCGGATATCGTCCCAGGACAGCGTCTGCAGATCGACATGAATGCCGGTCTCGGCCTCGAAATCCGAGGCGATATTGGGCCCTTGCGGCGAGGGCATAAGGACCGTGATCGATTGGCCGGCGAGCGGTTTTGCTTCTTGACCGAAAGCCGGCATGGCGATCGCCAGGGCAGCAGAAGCAAGTAGAGGCAAGATGAATTTATGCATGTTCCCATCCTTATTTGTTCTTGAGCTCAATTCACTTGGATGCGCGGTCACCGCCTTTTGCCGTGGCCGCGATGTGCCCGAACCAGCCTTCTTCCAAGGGCCAGTCGAGACGTTGGGCGGCCGCGAGAAGCGCGCCGCCGATCGGGGGAAGTTTCGGCGGCACTGGGGGGCTGCCGATGCGACGCTCGAGCGCGTCGAGGAGGATATGGCTTGAAAACGTGCCACCAGCATACGTCCAGCCGGCATCGGGATCGCAATGTCCGGCAACCGCGCGATAGTGTTTGGCGAGTTCGTCCGCAGCCCTTCCGAAAAGCCCGGCCGCACCTTCGTCGCCCCTCATGGCAATCTGATCGACAAGTCGCGAAAGCGCTGCGATTTCGGCGCGTGGATTGGTGAGTGCGCTGACCCATGCGCCCAGTGCGTTCATTGGGTCAACATGGTCGAGACACAAATGATCGAGCAGCGCTGTCGCAAGCGCGGTCGGCGGAGCGCGCCCGTCCAAGCTTTGACTGACCAGGCTGAGCGCTTGCCGCCCAATCCAGTGGCTGCTTCCCTCGTCGCCGATCACATCGCCCCAGCCGCCGCTCCGTGCAGACACACCCTTGGGGTTACGCGCCCAGACCATGGATCCCGTCCCGGACAGGATCAGGACGCCCGGCCGGCCGGCAAAGGCTCCCAGATGCGCCGCATCGACATCATTGAGAACCTGGTGGGAAATACCCGGGAAAGCCTGATCGATCGCGTCACGCTGAAGATCGGAGAAATGCGACACTTCACCGTAGGCGGGCAGCGCGGCAGCAACGGCCGACAGCCCCGCTTCTTTGCGGAAGGGCTCCAGGTGCCGCTCCAGTTCCTGCCGCCAATTCGGATTGTCCATGGGATTGACCCCACCACCGGCGGACGTCCGCAGGATCCGACCGCTGCGGTCCGCAAGCGCCACCAGCACTTTGCTTCCACCACCGTCGATACCGAGGATCAGCTCGCCGCTCACGCCTTGCCCCCCAGATCCGCGATCGTCATATCGACACCGACTTTGGTCAGCTCGTCGCGCCAGTGCCGGGTCAGGCCGGAATCGGTGATGACCTTTGCGGCATTGAGCGGCGCCACCTTGTAGGTTGCCATCGTCCCGAACTTAGAGGAGTCGGCCAGAACGAACCGGTTGGCCGATCGCGCAAGCATGCAGCGGTTGAGACTGGCTTCCGCGCTATCGACGCTGTAGATCGCGCCGTCCGGGCTGATTGCGCTGGCGCCGAGAAAAAGCTGGTCGAACCATATCGTTTCTAGCATCGCCTCGGCTTGCGGCCCGACAAGCGACGCATTTTCGCTGCGCAGCTGACCACCAAGGACCACCACCTCCAGATTGGGGATGTTGAGGAATTCCTGAGCGACCGTCAGGCCGTTGGTGAAGATGCGAAGCGGCAAGGGATTGATACGAATGAGGCGTGCCAGCTGGAGGACGGTCGTTCCTGCATCGAGAAAGATGGCTGTTCGTGGATGAAGCAGGTCGTAGGCAGCGGTTGCGATCGCCCGTTTGGCCGAAAGATGGCGCTTTTCCCGCTCCTGAAATGCCACCTCGACCGAGGATCCCTCGGCGATCCGTGCGCCGCCATGTACGCGGTCGATCGCGCCTTCCTGCTCCAAGATCTGCAGGTCTCTCCGAACGGTGGCTAGCGACGCGCCAATCGCATCAGCCAGCGCCTGGATGGTAGAAAAACCGTGCGCATAGAGGTGGCTTCGAATGGCATCGCGGCGATCGACTTTCACTTCCACCACCTGACTCATTGAAGGCTTTTCCCGCCTGTTAATACCCAACTTCAATCACATTTCCACTCGATAACATCAATGTCAATCATATTTTTGACGTTTTGTGATTTTTTGAGGATGAAGAAGAAGGCAGAGGTTGGCCATAAGGCGCGCCTCGCCTCAGACATTGATGCGATGGTTCAGTGATATTCGGGCAGAAGGTCACCATGCCGCTCGATCAGGTCGTCCACCAACCTCCAGATCTGATCAGGCGACAGCTGGGCAGACGTATGGGGATCGAGCAGTGCTGCCTGGTAGATGCGGTCCCGGTTCCTCGTCAAAGCTGCCTCGACTGTCAGCTGCTGTACCGAAATGCTGAGGCTCATGACGGCAGACAATTGCGATGGTACCCGGCCGATCCGGATCGGCTGAATTCCATTTCTGTCGACATGGCACGGCACTTCGACGATGCACGCATCGGGAAGATTCTCAATCAATCCGTTGTTCGGCACATTGCCGTAGATCAACGCCGGGCTACCTGTCACTGCGGCATGAATGATGCCTGCGGCATATTCGTTGCTGCGGCAGACCTCGATTGGCTTGTCACCTTCCAGGTCCTTGCGCAGGGCATGCCATTCGGTGATCTGCTCTTCGCACCGGCGGATATATTCATCCAGCGGAATGTTGAGCTGCTCAATCAGATCCCCCCGTCCCTCCTTGATGTACCAGGAGGTATATTCGGCAAAATGTTCACTCGATTCGGTCACGAAGTGACCGAGCCTTTTCAGGACGTCGAAACGCACCCGATCGCCCTTGGGAACGTGGCCTTCGGCAGCCAGGGCTTTCAGCCGGGGGTAAAGGTCTTCCCGCTGGCCATCGCGGTGCAGCTTTTCGTATTTCAGGAAGAACGCGACGTGATTGATGCCGGCCGACACGTAGTTGACATCGGCAACGTCCTCGCCGAGGCACTTTGCGAGATGGCTGGCCGTGTGCTGCACGCTGTGGCAGAGACCGACCGTCCGGATTTCCGGGGCAAGCTCCTTGATTGCCCAGCAATTGATAGCCATCGGGTTGACATATTGCATCAGAAGCGCCTGCGGGCAGACGTCCTGCATGTCACGGCAGATCGCCTCCAGCACCGGGATCGTCCGCAACCCCCGGAAGATGCCGCCGATCCCCAGCGTATCGGCGATCGTTTGCCTCAGACCGTATAGTTTCGGAATCTCGAAGTCGGTCACGGTGGCCGGTTTATAGCCGCCGACCTGCATCATCAGGATCACGAAGTCGGACCCGCGCAAGGCTTCACGCCGGTCAAGCGTCGCCTCGACGGTAATCCCAGAAAGATGAAGCGTTTCACAAATCCGCCGCGCGACGATTTCCGAGGTTTTCAGGCGTTCGGAATCGATATCGAACAGGCTGATGACATAATCCTCTCCCACTTGGGACGACAGGACGTCCCCCAGGATGTTCTGAGCAAAAACGGTGCTACCGGCACCCACCAGACAAATTTTCGGCATTGCAATCTCCAAACCAGTTGTGATTGAGTAATGCTCCTTCCAAATCAGAGTTTCTTCCTGATATTGGACTATTAACTCCGGTATTTGAGCAGATGGTGTTGGCAGACAAGCGTCAGGAATGGATCGGAGCCAAGGGCGAATTCCTGATCGAACGTCACACGGCAGACACGATGACGACAGCGCACTGGCACGATCACATCGAAATAAACCTGCTGCTGGAAGGCACCATGACCTATCTTTTCAATGGCAGGCAGGAACAGGTCGATGCAGGGCGTTTGATTGTGTTCTGGGCAGCCATTCCCCATCAAACCATTGCTGTCAGCAACAATGCGCCACTTGTCTGCATATACCTTCCCCTCGCCGACTTTCTTTCCTTGCCAATCGACCGGGACGCACGACAGTTGATTATGCAGGGACGATTTCTTGTTGAAAGAGCTCTTGGAACGACGGATTCTGTATCTGTACCGCGATGGGAGACCGAATGGCGGTCGGGCAGCGCCACGCGGCGAAGATTGATCGCAGAGGAAGTGAGACTGCGGATGCGCCGTCTCATATTGGATTATACCGAGACGAAGAGCGCCGAGACGACAGCCTCGCCGGGCTCTCTGGCAAGCCATGCAGTCCGGCATGTCGAAAAGCTGATTGATCTTATCAATTCCCGCTATGCAGACCCGATCAGCGTGCCCGATCTGTCAGAGCTCGCTGGTATGCATCCAACAACCGCCAACAGAGCCTTCCGTAAGGTTTTGGGGATGTCCGTGAACGAGTATCTGACGCGATATCGTGTCACCAGAGCGATGCAGCGCCTGACGGATACCGACGACCCTATTTTACAAATCGGCTTCGACTGCGGTTTTGGTTCCAGCAGCCACTTTTACGAGATTTTCAAAGAACGAACAGGCACCACGCCACGTCATTTTCGAGAATCGGTGACCCCCACTCAACCTCCCTTGCCTTAAGAGGCAAGCGAACCGGCGACCAGTCACGTTCGCAGCAATTTCTCCGTCAACAGAAGGTTGCAGCCGCACCTGGGATAAACATTCGCCGGCGCGCAATATCGTCCCCATCGGATCGCCGCGATTTCTTTCGTCACATCACCGATGCGCTGTTTGCCTTCGCAATCACGATGCAACGAAGACATGCGCGCTGGCTGGATCGAAACCGAGCGTAATGGCATCGCCCCGGCTGATCCGAGATGCGGCTTCATGACCGAAAGGCAGACGCACGGACAGTGCCTCGCCAGTCTCGGCCGCGGCGGCTACATGGATATTGCTGCCGAGAAAGGTAATGTCGGTGACAGTGGCCGCGAGATTGGCGCCACCCTGCGCGCCCGCTCCGCGCGTCAGGGAAAGCCGCTCCGGCCGCAGCATCAGCGCCGCCGTTCCGCCAGCAGCCCCCGGCCCATGCAACGGCACGCCGCGGATGGCGCTGGAGCCGATGGCAATATCGGCGCGCCCGCCTTGCGCGGCGACAATCCGGCAACCAACAAAGTCGCTATCGCCGACGAACTCGGCGACAAAGCGGGTGGCCGGATTTGCGTAAAGCTCCGGACCGGTCCCAATCTGGTCGATCACGCCCCTGGAGAAAACCGCGATCCGGTCGGACAGCCTGAGCGCCTCCTCCTGGTCGTGCGTGACATAGAGGATGGTGACCTCGGTTTCCTGGTGAATGCGGCGGATCTCGTGCTGGATTTCCTCGCGCAGCTTCTTGTCCAGCGCCGACAAAGGCTCGTCCATCAAAAGCACCGGCGGATCGTAGGCCAGCGCCCTGGCCAGCGCCACACGTTGCTGCTGGCCACCGGACATTTGTGCGGGCTTGCGATCCTCGAACCCTTCAAGCCGGACGAGCTTCAGCATTCTTGCGACCTTCGCATCGATCTCGGCCTTGCCAAGCCGGCGGACCTTCAGCGGAAAGGCGATGTTTTCACCGACCGACAGATGCGGAAACAGCGTATAGCGCTGGAACACCATGCCGATATTACGCTTGTGCGAGGGGGTCGAAATCAGGCTTCGGCCGTCGAGCAGGATATCGCCGGCCGTCGGATTTTCAAAACCGGCGAGAATGTAGAGCGTTGTGCTTTTGCCGGACCCGGAAGGTCCAAGGAATGTCATGAACTCGCCGCGCTCGACGGTCAAATTGACCTCCTGAACGGCGGTGACAATGCCATAGTCCTTTCGCAAGGCCTGGATCTGCAGGAAGGGTTGGCTCATGATTTCAATCCTTTGCGCAGCAATGCGACCAGCAGCATCAGGGCGATGGTGACGACGATGAGAAGGGTGGAGGCAGCGGCGATAACAGGCGTCAGGTCCTGGCGCAGCGTCGCCCAGATCTTGACCGGCAGCGTCTGCAGCGTCGGGCTCGCCATGAAGATGGCAAGGACGACCTCGTCCCAGGAGGTCAGAAACGAAAAGACCGCCGCCGAAAAAAGCCCGTGGCTGATCGACGGCAAGGTGACGCGGATCTTGGCTTCAAGCGGCGAGGCGCCACACAGCACCGCCGCATCCTCGATCGATTTGTCAAACCCTTCCAGCGCATTGGTGATCGACAGGATCGAAAATGGCAGGGCCACGACCAGATGGGCGATGACGAAGCCGGTCACCGTGCCGTTCAGCCCGACACGCAAAAAGAAGGCGTAGAGCGCCACGGCCAGCACCACCACCGGCAGGATCATCGGCGTCAAAAACAGCGCGCGAAGTCCCTCCTTGCCAATGAAGCGGCCGCGCACCAGCCCGAATGAGGTGACAAGGCCGATCAGCACGGACAGAACGGTCACGATAGCAGCGATGTAGAAGCTGGTCCCGGCAGCCTCGAGCCAGCGCGGATCGGCAAAGAACATGGCATACCATTTCAGCGTCCAGCCGGGCGGCGGAAAGATCAGCCATTGCGACGAGCCGAACGACAGGGCCGCGATGAAGAAGATCGGCAGGATGAGAAAGGCTGAGGTCATCGCAGTGATGCCGAGAAGCACCCATTTCCAGCCGCCGAGACGATCGAAATTCAACAGCATCTCAGCGTCCCTCCATCCGGGCCGTGCCGAACAGCTTCAGCTGGATGGCGTAGAGTGTCAGCGTCACGACCAGGAGAACCAGCGCAGCCGCGCCGCCCATGCCCCAGTTTACCAGTGACTGCACAAACTGTGCGATCAGCTCGGCGAGCATCATGTTGGCCGTGCCGCCAAGCAGCGACGGCGTGACGAAATAGCCGAGCGACATCACGAAAACCATCAAGGCGCCGGACACCATACCGGGCGTGGCAAGCGGAATGAGGACGCGGGTCAGGGCCTGCCAGCGTGTCGCGCCGCAAAGGGCTGCGGCCTGCAGAATGGCCGGGTCGATCTTGCGGATGACGCCATAGAGCGGCAGGATGATGAAGGGCAGCATGATATAAGTCATGCCGATCGTTACGCCCGTCAGGTTGTTGACCAGCGGCAACGGTTCGCTGATCAACCCCATTCCCATCAGGGCTTTGTTGATCACGCCGGTGCGCTGCAACAGCACCATCCACGCATAGGTCCGCGTCAACAGATTGGTCCACATCGACAAAAGCAGGATTGCAAAGACGATCGATGACAGCCGCGACGGCATGATGGCCAACGCCCAGGCGACGGGAAAACCGATCGCCAGCGTCACCGCCGTGACCAGCGCCGACACGACGAACGTGTTGAGGAAGATCTTCAGATAGGTCGTGGAGCCGAGCAAAGCCGCGTAGTTGCCAAGCCCCGGCGCCGGTTCCAGTACGCTGCGCAGCAACAGCGACAGCACCGGCAGAATGAAAAACACCACCAGCAACAACAGCGCCGGCAGGGTCAGGGCAAAGTTCACAGGCCGCAGACCGCGTGGCTTTGCCGCCAATGGTGGATTGTCTTGCGCAGTCAGCAAGGCCATGCCGAAAACCCTTCCGCCGTTCCGTTGAGACATGCGGGCACGGCGATGCCGTACCCGCGACGATGTTACTTCGCCTGCCAGGCGTACCAGCGCTCGCCGATCGCATCGCGATTTTCAGCCCAGTAGTTCATGTCGGCATTGACCTGTCCTGCCGTCTGCTGGTCCGGCAGGGTCTTGGCGACCTCCGGATCCATCAGCTTGGGTGAATCCAGATTGACGGGCGCGTAGCCGGTGCCTTTAGCCATGTCGGCCTGTGCTTGCGCAGAGGTCGCCAGCGCGATGAATTTCATCGCCGCGTCCTTGTTCTTGGCGCCTTTGGGAACCACGAGTGCGTCGGCCGCCGTGATATTCTGATCCCAGGAGGTTTCAACGGTCACACCGGTCGCCGCCAGCGCCGTCAGACGGCCGTTCCAGAACGAGCCGAAGGGTGCCTCGGCAGATGCGAGAAGCTGTTGCGACTGCGCTCCACCCGTCCACCAGATGATATCGGCCTTGATCGTGTCGAGCTTCCTGAAGGCGCGGTCGAGGTCGAGCGGATAGAGCTTATCCGGCGCCACGCCATCGGCCAGAAGTGCCGCCTCGACGACACCCGGGGCCGACCATTTGTAGAAAGCGCGCTTACCGGGGAATTTTGCGGTGTCGAACACATCGGCCCAGCTTTTCGGGCAAGCCGAAACCGCGTCCTTGTTGCAGCCGATGACGAAGGAATAATAAAAGCTGCCGACCGAATAATCGGTGACGAAGCGCGGATCGAGTTTGCTTTTGTCGATGATCGCAAAATCGAGTTTCTCCAGCAGCCCGGCCTCGCCTGCCTGGACGGCATAGTCACCCTCGACATCGACGACATCCCAGGTTACGCCGGCCGCCTCGACCATGGCCTTGATCTTGCCATAGTCCGTGGGACCGTCCTGCAGAACGGTGACGCCGGATGTTTCCGTGAACTTATCGGCCCAGGCGGCCTTTTGCACGTCCTGTGTCGTGCCGCCCCAACTGGTGAAGACCATGTCTTCGGCCCGCACCTGCGTGGAGACGCTCAGTGTTGCAGCGATCGCCGCGATGATCAGTCTGTTTTTCATGTTCCCTTGCTCCGTTTGTCTGGACTGTTTTTCTTGATTTCAGAACAGCCGCCGGCTGTCCGTCCCGGGTTCTCCTGGAAGGTGGCAAATCCCGAAATTTCGTCTGTATCGAGCCGGTGGCTCTGCGCCGGGGTTGTCAGACCGGCCGTTTTCCCCCCACGGGTGAAAAAGGTGCAGGCTTTAGAATCTTGTTTTCAGCGATGTCGATCAGATCGCGGATTTTCGGCAAGAATGCCTGCCAGGCCGGATCCGCCATCAAGGCATTGCGGCGAGCGTCACGGTCATCAAGGCTGGAAAAACCCCAGATGTGAACGATCTCGTTGATCACGCCGATTTCCGAGAAGAAATAGCCGACAAGTTCGCCCAGGTGCCGCTTCTGGATGGCGATGCCCTCGTCCTCCACCACCTTGAGATAGGCGGGGATGGCTCCGTTCTTCAGCCGGTAGGTTCGCATCTCGTAGACCATGGCCGTCACCGCATCACAAACGGGTCGGGGATCGGATCATCGGAGGTGCGCAACCATATGGTCTTGGTGCGGGTATAACCGAGTGCCGCGGCCATTCCGCCTTCGCGTCCGTCGCCGGAAAGCCCCGAGCCGCCGAACGGGGCAATCGGCGACACTGCGCGATAGGTATTCACCCAGACGATGCCGGCCCGGATCGATTTCATCAGCCGATGCGCCCGCGTCAGATTTTGCGTGAAGATGCCGGAAGCCAGCCCGTAGGGCGTGCTGTTGGCCAGCTCGACCGCCTCGGCTTCCGTCTCAAAGGACATGACAGAGAGGACCGGACCAAAGAACTCCTTTTCCAGGGACGGCGAGCGCGTCCCATCGCAATCGAGGATGGTCGGCAGGTAGAAATAGCCGTCGCCTACCGGTGCCGATCCGCCGGTAACGAGCCTGGCTCCGCTTTCCAACGATGCGGCAACCAGCATTTCGATGTGACGGCGCTGCCGCACGGTGGCGAGCGGCCCGACCTCGGTCTCCATGGACAGCGGAGAACCGATGCGGATGGCTTCCGCCTTTGTCTTCAATATATCGACAAACCTGTCCTTGACGCTGCGCTCGACGATCAGCCGGGAGGCGGCCACGCAGCTTTGACCGGTTGCTGCGAAAATGCCTGCGACCTGTGCATTGGCGGCACTTTCCAGATCGGCATCGGCGAAAACCAGTAGTGGCGACTTGCCGCCCAGTTCCAGGGATGTCGATGCGAGGTTGTCAGCCGAGCTGCGAACGATATGGCGGGCGGTCTCGGCGCCGCCGGTAAAGGCGATATGAGCGACGTTCGGATGGGCCGTCAGCGCCGCACCGCAGGTCTCGCCGAAACCGGTGATCACATTGACGACACCGGGCGGGAACCCTGCTTCGTCAACGAGCCGGGCAAATTCCAGCAAGGGCGCCGGACCATCCTCGGATGCCTTGACGACGATCGTACAGCCTGCAGCAAGGGCCGGGCCGATCTTCACCGCAGCCAGAAACAGCTGGCTGTTCCATGGCACGATGGCAGCCACGACCCCGACCGGCTCGCGCCGCAGCCAGACATCCATATCGGCCTTGTCGATCGGCAGCGACGCCCCTTCGATCTTGTCGGCAAGCCCGGCATAATACCGGTAATAGTCGGCCACATAGGCGATCTGCGACGCGGTCTCGCGGATAATCTTTCCGGTGTCGCGGGTTTCGAGTTCCGCCAGTCTCGGCACGCTCGCGGCAATCAGATCGGCAAGACGATAGAGGAGTTTGCCGCGCTGTGTGGCGGTCATACGCGCCCAGCGTCCGCCGCCATACAAAGCCTGATGCGCGGCTTCGACGGCCTGATCGACATCGGCCTGCCTGCTCTCGGGCATTTCTGCCCAGGCAGCGCCTGTTGCCGGATCGACGCTTTGAAAGCGCGCCTCGCCATTTCCGAATCGTCCATCAATGTAGCATTGGAACTGCTGCATCACCCTACTCCGCAAATGCCGGCATGACCGTGGCGATGAACCGTTCGAGCGATGCCTTCTTGCGCTCGAAGCTCATGCCCGTGTCGATCCAGAAGGAATATTCGTCATAGCCCATCGCCTCGTAGGCCTTCAACCTTGCGATGACATCATCGGCATTGCCGACCACATTGTTGCGCCGCATGATGTCAGCGGAAAGCATTGCGTTTGCGGCAATGTCTTCGGCCGCAATGCGCTCGATCAGGCCCTGATGGATCGGCTTTTCGTTCTTGAACCAGGCGAAAAAGTAATTGTAATAGACGCTCATTTCATGGGCGGCTTGCGCGATATCGCCCTCGTCAGAGCCAACATAGGTGTGGCGCAAGAGCATGATCTTCGGCCGCTCGACGGACGCGTTCTTGCCGCAGGCTTCGTTGAAACGTGCCATCAGCGTCTCGACTTCGTCATCGCCCTGCCAGAGCGGCGTCACCTGTACGTTGCAGCCGTTGGCAACCGCGAATTCGTGCGAGTTCGGATCACGGGCCGCGACCCAGATCGGCGGGTGTTGCTGAACCGGCTTGGGCGCGGAGGTGGTGGACGGAAACTGATAGAACTCGCCGTCATGGGCATAGTCGCCTTCCCACAGTTTCTTGACAGCGGGAATGAGTTCGCGCATGCGCTGGCCAGCGCCCCAGGCGTCGAGCCCGGGCAGCAGGCGCTCGTATTCGAAAGAATAGGCACCCCGCGCGATGCCGATATCCAGGCGGCCATCGCAGATGAGGTCGGCCATCGCCGCTTCGCCGGCCAGCTTGATTGGGTGCCAGAAAGGCGCGATCACCGTGCCGGTGCCTAGTCTGACCTTGCTGGTGCGACGCGCCAGATCGGCGATCGTGATAAAAGGGTTGGGCGCGATGGTGAAATCCATGCCGTGATGCTCGCCCGTCCAGATCGCATGCATGCCGCCCTTGTCGGCGATCTCGCAAAGCGCCACGAATTCCGCATAAAGGGTCCGGTGATCCTGCGCGGCGTCAAGCCGTTCCATATGAACGAAGAGAGAGAATTTCATCGCGCTCAAGCCTTCCTTGAAACCGGGTGTACTTTGCCGGCTATCTCATTGCCGAAGTAAACACCAAAATTCCCAATTGAGTTTTCCAGATCAAACCGCCGGACGATATCGGCTGTCGCGGTGCTGTCGAATTTTTCCTGCAGCGCGGCGGCGGGCGCCCGAAACCGGCCGGCAGCGGGCTCCCCGCCGCTTGCCGTCGCACGGTAGACAATGTGCTGACGGTTGTCGGTGCGGCTTTCGTAGACGGAATAAAGAAATCCGATCGAAATGCTTAGTCCTGTCAGCCGCTCAAGATGGGCGCGCAATGTCTGGGCGGGCTCACCGCTTTCCATGGCGCAGGCCGGAAGGCTGAGTATGTCACTACCCAGGAAAAGCAGATCGCCGTCGCGTTCGATCACCGCGCTCAGCTGTGCCTCCCCTTCCGCTGCTGCGGAGACGGCCTTGCCGGCCAATGCGGGGGAGAAATAGCTGCCACGGGCGTAGCCAAGACCATTTTTACCGCTGTTGTCGAAGGCTCCGACCCGGCCGGTCATGATGACATGATCGCCAGCGTCCAGAACCTGCTGAGTGGAACAATCAAACCAGGCCGCGACATCGGCGAGGATCGGCGACCCCTCTGGCCCGGCTTTCCATTCAACGGCGGCAAACCGATCTTCGACGGGCCGTGCAAACGTGTTGGAAACCTCTTTCTGAGTTTCCGACAGGATGTTCACGGCGAATTTTCCAGCCTTGGTTATCGTCTCGAAATTCCGCGACGTCTTGGCCAGACAGACCAGCAAAAGCGGGGGATCGAGCGAGACGGAGGTAAAGGAATTGGCTGTAAAGCCGACCGGCCGGCCGGACGCGTCATGCGCGGTGACAACGGTGACACCGGTCGGGAAAGCGCCAAAAGCGTCGCGCAAGGCGCGCGCGTCGAAACTCGTTTCGCTCATTGTGTTTCCTCCGGTTTCGCCAGCCAGTTCGCAAGGATTGTATTGACCTCTTGGGGCGCTGTCAGATTGACCATGTGCCTGTGCCCCGCAATCAGCACGGCGTAACCATGGGGGGCAGCTTGCGCCATCGCATGGGCCATTGCCGGCGTGGAGTTGGGGTCGTCTGCGCCGGTGAGAAACAGGGCCGGGCAGCGAACCTTCTTCCAGCCATCGGCATAGGTGTCATCTCCACCGGCAAAGGCGGCATAGGCCGTGGCATAAGCGGCGCGATCGACGCCGGACAACCAGCTTCGGGTCAACCGGTAGGTCTCGCTCCCTTGGGCGTCCGCGCCGAACCAGCGCAGCAGCGGCCCGTCAATATCGACCTCTCCATCCTGGATTTTGCGGGCTCTGTCGATGACTGCGGCGCGCGCCGCCGGATCCCGGCGATAGACCGCATTCAAAAGAGCGACCCGGGACACCCTGCTGCCGAAGGTGGCGGCAGTGCCGCCAGCAATCAGGGCACCCATTGAATGTCCGGCGACATTGGCCTGATCAAGCTTGAGGTCGTCGAGGAAAGACCCCAGCCAGTCAACGAACGCATCGAGCCCCGCCCCCACCGGCAAGGCCCGGCTTTCGCCGTGGCCCGGCATATCGACGGCGATCACGCGATGCGACCTGCTCAGCACGGTCATTTGCGGCGCCCAGGCCTCCAGACGCATGCCGACCCCGTGGATCAGCACCAGGGGCTCGCCCGAGCCCTGCTCCAGATAGGCTGCGCCGTTTCTCGTGTGCGATCGCCGGACGCTGGCCATATCAGACAGCTGCCGGATTGGTGGCGTCGTTGCCGAGATCCTTCAGATCCTGGTAGCGGTCGCCGATACGATGATGTGGACGGCCACCGACCGACGCGCCCAGAGCAACGAGAATTTCATTTGCCGCCGGCGCATCGCCGATCGAGGCCTGGATGGTGAGATAGTGCGAGCGCCGGCCTTCGTCGTTCTTGTCCATCAGCGGGATCATCACCGGCGCGTTGGCAGGCCCGCGGGTGTTGCAGAAGGCGAGATAGGATTTCGCGCCGACGGCGCTGCGGTAATGGTTGCCGAACCGCAATGTATGGATAAGGGCGGATGCATGTTCGAGTTCGCCATCAAGCCCGACGACCGCAGCCTTGCCGTAGGCTTCGACGTCCTCGCCGGAACCGACAGCGTCGATAATCATCCGCGTCAGGAGTTCGCCGAGCACCGGCGCCGCCGCGTGGATTTCGGGCTTCAGATCATCCACAAAACCCTTGCCAGCCCACGGGTTCTTCACCACGGCCATGGCGGCATAGAGCGTAAGCGGCGTTGCGGCGGCCCTGCCGCCCTCGATCAGCACGGTTTCCACCTGTAGGAGCGTCTTGCGAATTTCGATAGTCACGGCCGGTTTCCCTCATTAAAGTCGACATGTCATATGATGGTATACCATAAGACGAAGTGTCAAGTCTTGTTTGGAATCATTTGACCGGCTATGAAGGAAAGCATGAGCCAGAACTATTCATCCCAAGCCGCCGCCGCCCCGAACCTGGAATCACTGCGGATCGACACGCCGCCACTCACGCTTCGGGAAATGGCGCTTGAGAGGCTGCGCAACGCCATCATCGCCGGCCTTTTCAGCCCCGGCCAGCGCCTGGTCGAACGCACCTTGTGCGATCAGCTCGGCGTATCGCGCTCGGTCATCCGCGAAGTCCTGCGTCACCTGGAGACGGAAGGCCTGATCGAGACCGCGCCGAAACAAGGGCCGATCGTCGCGGTGATCGATTGGCATCAGGCACGACAGATCTATGATGTCCGTATTGCTCTTGAGACCACTGCTGTGGCCGACTGCGCCCGCAATGCGACGTCAGCGACAAAGGAAAGGCTGAAAGCGGTGCTTAAGGAGCTGGATCGCAACTCTCGCAAAAACGATCCTTTGACGATCCTTGCAGCGACCACGCAGTTTTACGAAACAATCTTCCTGTCGGGTGGCCACGAAATCGCATGGGATATCGTCAAGCGCTTGAACAGCCGAATTTCCCGTCTTCGCGTGATGACACTTGCCACGACGAACCGCACCGTGTCGGGTCCAGCACGCATGCGGGAGATCTTTAACGCAATTGAACGAAACGATCCCGAAGCCGCCGACGCAGCCTGTCGTGCTCATATCTCGGAGGCAGCGGAAATAGCGCGAATGCTGTTGGAATCGGAAAACCAGCCTGGCGAGAGATGGTGACGGTCCCGTCCGGGCTTCTGCCTTGGGCGAGCTTCAAGCAGCTTCGATCGACAGCCACATCGTCGAGGCGCGCCTCGTGCGTGCTCAATGGTCAAACGTCTTTCACCCGAGGAAGACGACAATTGACGGATTGGACGGGAGCGGAAAACGCTGATTGCGGAACGTATCGTGCGCGGCAATCGCAGGCAGGTGCCGTACCTCACACAGGCAATTTGGGATTACAAACCTGTCAATCGAGATCGCCGCCAGCGCCTGGACGACTTCGGACTGGTGGTGGTCGGCCGCTCCCCAGACATTTGGAAGCGGAAATCTGCAAAGAACGGCATCGCCTCGAATTGTTGCTCGCGCAAGGCAGGGGAAGCAGAGCAAGACGCCTCGATCGTCCAGACCACCTCAAAAACGCCGAAAGGAGCGACCGCTCTATTTGGCATGGGAGGAATTGGGCCGGAATTCGCTCCAATAGTGCAAATCAAACACCATTGGTGCGAACGAAACCGCCAAGATTTCGTGACCGATCTGCATTGAGCTTGCCTCAATCGCAAATGGTGTCCCGGTTGAACTTTGACTGGAGCGGCGAATTGTCGATGCGGCCCGTGTTGGCAAATGCCAATCTGTTTGTTACATCGACAAACCTAAATCAAATTTATATATTTTTTCTAACGTCTTGACTGAATTGGGGAGATTTTGCCCTGCGTCCAAAATTGCATGAAGCACTTGCGTTGCGTTAGGCAACATGCGTCAAAATTCAATTGATTAAAACTCCCCTCTAATCGCATTTCAGCACCGAGATTTCCTGAGGCAACCTTCAATGACCGTCGACGCACTCAAGCTTTATGATGCATCCAGCCGACTCCAGGATGCAGTCCTTGAACCCGGTCTATGGAAGTCGACCATCGAGTCGATCAGCGAAGCAAGTGGCGCGCTTGGCGTCAACATCATGCAAACCATCGGACAAAACGCCATAGGCGGTGTCCTGCTCACCCAGAGCCTCAGCGAACCCATGGAAGCCTATCTCCGCGAAGAATGGTATCTTCGAGAACACCGGCTTCAATTCCTTCCCATTATAAAGCGCCTTGGGGTCGCACTGGAGGAACACTTCACACACCCCGAATGGTTCGACAAACTCGAATATTACCGGTTTCTCGCCAAGTACGGAATGCGCTACACCGCGATTATAGACGTTCCTTCCAATGACAGTCAGTTCTTCTTCATTCTTCAGAACCGTCTGGCAGACGGTCCATTCACAAAGACGGACGCGAAACATTTTTCCCAGCTGCGCGAGCGGCTTCTCTCCACGATACAGCTCACCCAGATATTATCAGACACCAAGGGCAGAGGGCTCTTAAGCGCCTTCGAGAGATCGAACGTAGCCTGCGTGCTTTTCAACAACGACGGTCTGGTCACCATGACGAATGCGAAGGCGGACCGTTTGCTCTCGGGCGATATCAGAATCTCGCACCGGCAGGTTCACGCGCTCCATCCCAAGGAGACTGCTCTTTTCAACCGCCGCCTGAGAACCGCTATCGCCATGCCGGCGACACCGTCTTGCGAATCGACGGTCGTCCTACTGTCACGAAGTTCCGGACGCCCGCTCATCGCACGGATTGAGCCTCTCGTTGGCCACTCCCGCGACGTCTTCGGCACGTGCTCTGCTATGGCTCTGTTTGAAGACATTGACGAAACCCAGCCGCGGTCAGAGATTACGCTAAAGGCGATGTTCGGGCTCACCCCGGCGGAATCGCGAATCGGCCTTCTGCTGACCGATGGGCTTGACACTGCAGATATCGCAAGACAGTGCAACATCTCATACGAGACGGCTCGAACCCACATCCGCAAAATCCTTCAAAAGACGGATACCAATCGACAGATCGAACTCTGTGCGCTGCTCGGCAAAATCCGGTTGGACAAAACAACAGTTCGGTAGCGTGTTGAGCGTACATGCTTCCGTGCTTGTCTCGCCCTCGCCCTGTTCATGCGGTTCGCTTTTGACGTGCTAGAGACAAGGGTGTTGTCGCTAAGGCATTGCTGTCGGAATTATTCGCTTTTTGTCGATGACCGAGGATGAACCATCATCCTCGGTGAGACTGTCGTTGATATTTTCTTGTATGCCGATCGGCTCTCCGAAGCCCTTCGGGGGCAATGACAGTATAGTGACGTCCTCGTCTAAGGGGCGGTGTTTCGCACGACCGTGGCGGCTTCACGAAGCTCTCGTCAAAGACGTCACCCGCCAGGCATTGTCCTATTCGGTGCTCCGCAGCTCGTGAGAGGAGTTACCGCTGAGCACTATGAAGGTGAAGCCGCCGATTGTCAGACGGGCGACGCCTTTTGAGGAAACCTTTTTACGCCACCGATGCAAAATCCCTGGCTATAATACATCCGTGCCATAGACGTTGCGCGGACCCCAACCGGAACCGATGGCGCCTACCCATTCCGGTAAAGCACTGGGAAAATCAAACGGTCTCGGCGGATACCACCGATCGCCGACGACGTCAGCGAGAGCCCCGCCTTTCCATTGTCAGCCGCAGGAGCTGTCGCGAGTATTCTCCGCGTCGCGCAGTAACTGCTCGAGCTGCACCTTGTAAGCGGCCAGGTTCGGGTCATCCAGGCAAGGGTTTACCAGTTCGATACTGGCCTTATACAAGGCGACCCCGGCCTTTGCTGTCGGGCAAATTCCACCCGCGTTTTGGGCGCGGTCCGCATAAGGCTGGATCTGCGCGGTCATGTAGGCGTCGGAGCAGATTTCCTGCCCGAACGCGTTGCCTGCGGCGAGAAGAAAAAACAAGGCTAGACCGCCCGTGGTTGTCGTCGATAGTCTCATTGTCATCATCCCCAATTTGCGACCGGTGTTTTGGAATGCGCCGTCGCCGCTCCCTTCAACCGCGGCACGTTCGCAGAAAATCTGCATTGGCGAACCCTCCAACTGGAGTATGGGATCAAGAAGCAGATGGCGCGGTGAGCAAGAGGTTCCGTTCAGAGGTACCAAACGGGCATCCGTGCGGTTGCACATTCATTTGCTGTTGGCCTTAGGTTTGGTGCCTCCCGTTCTGCGCGCCAACCTGGTCAAGCCGGACTTGCTCTTGGACATGCCTGTGTTTTGGCGGTTCGCTTCTGAAGCAGGCCGGATTTGATCTTTAAGCGTAAATAAAGGTCCTTGGGTTAACTAACCTGCAAGCTGATCGGCTTTGTGTCTTGCCATGATGGTGAGCGTGTTCACGCTCATCTCGTTTCTACTCCAATCGGGTGAGGACAAGCCGGCGCTATTGAACAAAGGATGCTTCTTTAACGAAAACAAAGTCATTCTGCCGTCGGCAGGCTCTCAAGAAAAGTTAACCAGGTATTAATGCGCACCCACAGGTGGCATTGCCATGATGCTTGCCTGTTCGTAAAGAGTGTAGGGCATCAGATCAGAATATTTTCAGGCAGTTGTTTTTTGGCGGGGGGCTGATGCCAGGAGCAGGCAATTTTCATTTCATACGATCGACGAAAGTCAGACGATCAGACGTGATCAATCTGAACGGCACGTCGATATGGGACGGCTGCAACGCCATATTCTCCCGCATCGACGCGCTTTGCGGAGAAGGCGCATCCCGGATTTTCGCAGAACCGAACGTGAAGAACCAGGACGATAGCGACGTGGTCAACGTCGCATGGTTCGGATCGCATGACGACGATGCCAAAGAGCTGGCCGGCATCGATCGAGCAAAGCTCGCGCGCGTCGAGGACGAACTCATTCGGCGGCTGGAAGCGCTGCGTCCAGCGCTTGCAGACCCGGAAATTGGCGCCGCCGTTTCGGCCATGCTCAACCTTTACGACCACAAATCGATCGTCGCGGTCGGGGAGCACGCGGTGCTCACGGACTGGGGCGTTCTTCCCGACAGCGCCACGACGTCACCGGCTGCTTACGCACGTCATTCCGACGCACTTATCGGCCGCTTCCTCAAGTCGGACATGAGCCCTCGGCTGCCCGGGAAGATGTGGTCGGCAAACGGCGGCATCGATACTGCCACCCACGCACAGCCACTGACGGGCCGAGCGCCCCCTGCAAACAGCGCCATCCTGACGGCACCGGCCGCCACGACGATCGTGACCGAAGGCAGACCGTCTCGGTGGTGGGTCCCCGCCGCGCTCGTCGTCTTTTTCGGCGCCTTGCTCGGCTATGTCACATGGCCGGGAAATCTCATCTACGACAGGCAGGTCGTCGTTGAGGACAGCGTGCTTGCGCAATTAGATGTCGACAACCAGGGTCTTTCCCAGAAGATCGCCATCTTCAGGACAGAGCTTGGCAAGGATGCATGCGCTATTGATCCAACGCTTGTCGGGTTACCCGCGCGCGACGCGGCAGGGGCGACGCCTGCGACCGACGGTGCTGCTGGCAAGGGCGACGCCAGATGAGCCAGTTTATCGCGACGACAGCCCTCCTCGAAATGCGACCGGTGGGCACCCCTGCCGATCGCTCCCTGCCGAGGCTAGAGGCTATTCTCGCGCGCGACTTCAAGGACAAGCTTTCCACCAAGCTCGCCGAACCGATTGAGCGCCGGGATGGAGCGGGCATCGACTGGTATATAGACAATGAGAACGACGACCCTATCGTCCGCCTCAAGGATCTTCCCGACGAGCTGGTCACCTACTACAAGAAGCGGCTCGATGCCGACGTCGCGATGATCTCCGCGGCCATCGACCAGTACGAGACGCGGACGGACGCTGCCGCCAGAGGCACTGCCTCGGCGCTGAGAAGCGCAGTGCGTTACGCCGATGAATCGAACATCTGGGTGATGGGCGACGCCAAGTCGGGCCAATCTTCCATCGTCTTGACGGCGTGGGGCTACGAGCCGCGAACATCGCCGCTTGCCGGAAACAACGTCATCCATCGCCGTGAGAAGGTCTTTCCCGCCTCCGCTCAGGTCGTCATCGACCATTCGCCGCCGCCGGCGGCGGAGAACGCCCAAGCGCTTCCGCTTGGCAGCGGCGCGGTGGTTGTCCAGCAGCCGCGCAACTGGCTTCGGGTGCTCTCTTCCGTGCTTTGGGTCGTGGCGTTGCTCCTTCCGTTCATCATTGGCTGGTACCTTCTGCCAGCCTGCGGCGTGAAAATACCGTTCACGCAGACGTACATCTTCGGGTGGGGAGACGGAGAATTCTGCCGGCAGATCCAGAATCCTCAGTTGGAGACTGGCCGTTCGCAAGGGACGGCGCTGAACCTCGATCTGATCTCCGTGCAGGATCAAGTGAAAACCAAAATTGGGCAGTGTGTCATTACGCCTCCGGTTGAAGCAGTCGCGCCGGCGTCAAAGGATGAAGCGCTGATCGAGAAGGAAGGCATCCAGGTCGATCCCAACGAGACCAGTGTATCCTTGACCTGGGCCAACGAGAACGATCTCGACCTCATCATCGTCTGCCCGGACGCAACGCCAATCAAGCCTGGAACCGATGGTTCCAACATATGCGGCTTTGCGTCGAAGGTGGACATGAACGCGGGCAAACTCACGTCGGACCCAGTTGAATATATGAGGGTCGAGGGACCGCTGAAGTCGGGAACATACAAGGTTCAGGTGCGGTATTTCACGAATAACGACCCTAGCCAGCGAGTCAACGATTTCACCGTGTCCCTCCGGCAAAATGGAATAAGGCGCGAAATAACGGGAAAGACGACTGACGCTCTGCCGGTCGTCGGGACGGACCGGGAGTACATCACTGTAACGGAGTTTACCGTACCGTGATCGATTTTGATGAAAGCGTACGCATGATGGTGATCAAATGCTGACAAATCTCGCCGACTTCAGTGAGGGCCTGACGCTGGTGCCCGACAGCGGCATCCAGTTTGTGGAGTTCGGATTTGATTTCGACAGCTCCCCACGCCTATCGCGTTCGTTCATCGAGCGGAAGTCGCCTGGCCAGGTCGACGCCGACGGCAAGACACTTGTTCGCCTGCTGACCAACTGGAAGGATGACGATCCGAACGGAGTAGCACCCTATTCTCCTCATGAAGACGACGTCGCGACCTACGAGGTCAACAAGTCGCTCGCGTTGAACACTTTCATGAATAAGTGGGTCCCTGTCCCATTCTTCAAGATTGAGCCGGGCCGCGACGAACTTGGAAACGAACTTTACGCACAGGGGCCGACCGACTGGGTACGGGCGCGCATCGTCGAGACCCGCAAGGCTTATCAGGACAAGGAAGGCACGCACCGGATTATATTCGCGTTCGACACGTCGCTTGCTCCGAAGAAGAACAACCGGCCGTATCTCGCCCCCTCGCCGGAAGATGCGACGCGGACGGAATCGTTCCGTTACATGAACCGCCTGACCGATGTCATCTCGTTTCTGTCCCACAAGATCAGCGTGCCAGAGCGGGGCGACGTCGATGTCCAGCAATGGGTAGACGACTGGCTGCGGGAGATGTTCTACACTTTCAAGAAGTCGGAGAAGAAGGGTCGCGAGCTTCGCGCCGACGACTTCCCCTACAAGTTCGAGCACCTCGCTCGCTATATCACCTTTATCCAGTTCATCGGCAGCGTCATCAAACTGGGCCGGATCACGCTGATCGACACGGTGAGCGACACCAAGGCCGTTCAGCCGATCGATGTCGACCTCGTGCTCGACATCGGCAATTCGCGCTCGTGCGGCCTGCTGATCCAGTCGTTCCCGGACGACATGAACGTTGACCTCAACAACTCGCTGGTGATGGAGCTTCGAGACCTGTCGCGACCGGAGCTGGTCTACCGCGATCCGTTCGAGAGCCAGTGCGAGCTGGTATCGGCCGAATTCGGAACCGAGGACAAGGCCCGGCGCTCGGGGCGCTCCAAGGCGTTCATGTGGCCCAGCCTGCTTCGTATCGGCCCGGAGGCATCGCGCCTTCGCGGTGAATCGGAGGGCAACGAGGCCTCGACCGGCATGTCGTCGCCAAAGCGCTATCTGTGGAGTTCCGACCCGGTCCTGCAGCCGTGGAAGTTCCGATCCGCCACCCCGGACGAGGACGGTACCGTGCAGCCCATCGTCGAGCGGACGATCTATCGTTTCGTCAACGACCGTGGCGACGTGCTCGAACAGCTCGAGGAAGATAGGCACAAGTACAAACTGAAGGTTCTCGAGCAGGAACTGCAGACGGCCAGCCGCTTCTCCTTCTCCAAGTCGTCGTTCTTCACCTTCATGCTCGCCGAAGTGATCGCGCAGGCAATGTCGATGATGAACAATCCAGGCGTCCGCAGGGAGCGCCGACTGAAGGACGTGCCCCGTCGTCTCCGCCGCATCATCATGACGATCCCCTCGGCAACACCTGTGCAGGAACAGCGCATCATGAAGTCTCGGGCCGAGGCCGCAGTTAAGCTGGTCTGGTCCCTTGCGGGCTGGGGAGACACCAACGGCATCAATAACCGCCGGCCGGAAATTCATTGTTCATGGGACGAGGCGAGTTCGGTCCATCTCGTTTATCTCTATGGCGAAGCCGTTCAGAAACTCGGCTCGATCCGTACCCTGTTCGACTTGCTCGGCAAGGATCGTGAGCGGCCGTCGACGCTGCCTGCGAACCGCACCGGGCCCATTGCCAAAGGCAAGTCCAAGGCAAAGACCGAAACGGCCGAGCGAAGCCTGCGCATTGCGAGCGTCGACGTTGGCGGGGGCACCACCGACCTCATGGTGACGACCTACTTCCAGACCGACAACGTCGCCCTGTATCCAGACCAGAATTTCCGCGAAGGGTTCCGCATCGCAGGTGACGATCTCCTGAAGACGGTCATCGAGCGGATCGTCATCCCCCGTCTCGAGGAGCTTCTTGCAGCCTCCGGCCTGCCGAACGCGCGAAACTTCCTGAAGGATCGGTTCGCGGGCGATAATCCAACGATGTCCGAGCAGGAGAAGCATCTGAGGCGTCAGTTCGTGATCCAGGTCATGCAGCCGATCGCCATTGGCATCCTCTCGGAGTGCGAGGCAATGTCCGCCAACGCGCGGCAGTCGGCACTCAAGAAGGTGTCGAGCTTTTTTGAAATGCAGGGCGACGATGACGACGACGACCTCGAGGTTCCGGTCGACAGGAGAATTCTCGGATATCTGAAGGACAGGGCCGTCTCTCTCGGGGCCACCGAGTTCAAGCTGGCGAACGTGGAGATCATGATCGACCCGGTTGCGGTCGACGAATGCGTGCTCGCGACGTTCGACAGCGTCTTCGACAACATCTCAGAGGCGGTCAACCACCTCGACGTGGACGTCGTACTGCTCACGGGTCGCCCGATGCGACTGCCTCAGATGATCAGCCTGTTCACGAACAAGATGGCGGTCAGGACGGATGCCGTCATCCCGATCAGGGACTACCGGGTCGGCACCTGGTATCCTTTCCGCGGAGTGAGCAACACGCATATTGACGATCCGAAGACCACCGCGGTCGTCGGCGCGATGCTATGCGCTCTTTCGGCCTCGTCGATCACCAACTTCACCGTCTACTCGCAGTACCTTCGGATGCGTTCTACGGCGCGGTACATCGGTCTGCTGGAGAATGGCACGTCGCTGGCAGACGAGAAGCTGCTGTTCGAGGGTATTGACCTCGACAATGCGGGAACGACCGACGAAGCGATCTTTGACTATCACAGCCCAGTCAGGGTGGGATTCCGACAATTGCCGCTTGAGCGATGGGTGGCAACGCCGCTCTACAAGCTAACCGTCGCGCAATCGCGCTCTGCCAATAACATTCAGCGGCCGATCAAGGTGACTCTTGCCCGCAACACGCAAAACGCCGACGAGGACGAAACCAACGAGGCGGTGCTGATGTCGAGCGAATTGACCCGCGAGGAGTTCGTGATCGAAGACGCGGAAGATGCAAGCGGCGCTCCTGTGAAGCGTCTCATGGAACTGAAGCTGGACACGTTGGCGATTGATACGGGTGACGGGTACTGGCTCGACACCGGCATCCTATCCATTCAATGAACGGGCTTGAACGATGACTGACTTGAAGAAAATCTGCACGAACGCTCTCGACATGGCTCAGAAGAGCCTTGCATGGATATCCGATGCCGCAAACGCGGAGAGGGTTGGAAGCAGCCGGAAGATCGCCGAGCAGCAGATCAAGAAGTCCGTCATCGCAGCCAGGAAGGCGGCCGCGGCCGTCGACCGCCCGATGTGCGTCGGCGTGTTCGGCCCGAGCCAGGCCGGAAAGTCCTATCTCGTCTCGGTGCTCGCTCGCGACAAGGAAGCGCCTCTGATGGCCCGCTTCGGTGACCTGGGGCGAGACGTAGACTTCATCCGCGAGATAAATCCCGGCGGCGACCGCGAGTCGACGGGCCTCGTCACCCGGTTCTCGATCCGGCAGGAGCCAAGCCCCGCCGGGTCGCCGGTCGTTCTGCGCATGCTGAGCGAAACCGACATCGCAAAGATCCTCGGAAACAGTTTCTTCCTCGATGGTGATCCCAAGAAGCGGCCGCCTCTCACTGCCGACAAGGTGCTCGCCGTCCTTGACACAGCGAGGTCGCGGGCCGGATCAGTATCGTCCAGCGCCCTCAACGAGGAGGAAATCTGGGACCTGCAGGACTATTTTGAAAAGCAGTTCTCGGGCCTTTCCTACATTGAGACCCTGTCGGCCTACTGGCAGGCCGCGTCAGAACTCGCGCCACGGCTCTCGGTCCTTCATCGCGCAGACCTGTTTTCGGTTCTCTGGGGCAGCATCCCACAGTTCACCTCGGTCTACATCGATCTCGTCGGCGCCCTCGAGCGTCTGGGGTTCCCCACAGACGCATACTGCCAGATCGACGCCCTCGTTCCCCGCGAGAAGAGCATCATCGACGTCGCCACATTGAGCGGCCTGGGCGATCCCGGTCAGGAGGAGGATCTCTCCATTCGCTCGATGAATAGCGCACCCGTCAAGCTGGCCCGCTCCATCGTGACGGCGCTGGCCGCCGAACTCCGGATCGCCATCACCGACCAGCCCTGGCCGTTCTTCGAACACACCGACCTCCTCGACTTTCCCGGCGCCCGCAGCCGTCAGAAAGTCGACTTCGACGGTTTCTTCGAAGACAAGCCGGACGCTCTGCAGGACCTCTACCGGCGCGGCAAGGTCGCCTTCCTGTTCGACCGTTACGTCGCCGAGCAGGAGATTTCCAGCATCCTCCTCTGCATCAAGCCGTCGAACCAGGAGGTCGTCGAGCTTCCGGACATGATCGACCGCTGGATACAGACGACCCACGGCGCGACGCCTGCGGATCGCGCGCGAGCCGAGACCGCGCTCTTCCTCGTGCTGACCATGATGGACCAGCACTTCAACGAGCGGGCGGGTGACGAGGGCAACAGCCCCTCCGACAGGTTCAAAGCCCGGCTCGGCTCGTCGCTCACCAGCTATTTCGGAAAAGCCCACCGCTGGCCTTTCGAATGGACGCCCGGCGCCGCGTTCAAGAACACCTACTGGCTGCGCAACCCGAACTTCAAGGCTGAGTTCCTGATCAAATACAAGGGCAATCGGGAAGTCGAAATCCTGCCTGACAAGGTCGAGAAAGTCGCTGTTTTGCGGAAAGGCTATCTCGAAGTCGACGAGGTTCAGGAGCACTTCCACGATCCGGCCCGCGCCTTCGACGAGGCCCTCCGGCTGAACGACGGCGGCGTGACCTATCTGGCGCAGAGCCTTGCGAAGATCTGCCGACCGGAAATCAAGCACAACCAGATCAGGGAGCGCATCACCGCGGTCGCGCAGGATGTCCGGCGCGTCATCGCCCCTTATTTCGTCGACAGCGACATCAACAGACGGCTCGAAGAGCGCGAGGAAGTGTCCGGACGGATCCTCTCGGGCCTGTCGGACGCATGGGATCGTAACCAGTTCGGCAGCGCCATGCGGATGCTGCAGATTTCACAGAACGGCATCTCCGAGCATCTGCACATTGCCTATGGCAGCAGGTTGAGGGGCATCTCGTCGGACGACGCCCGTGGCGCGACGTCCGAACCCGCGGCCAAGAAGGCGGCAGCCCCGCCGATCCCGAGGGGCGCTCCCCCGCTCCCAGGAGCGAAGAAGGCGGCAGCAGCCGCCGCGGTTACCACGCCGGCAGTGGCGTCCGCGCCACAGAAGGTCTTGGCCAAGGAAGCGTATCTCGCCAAGGCCGCGGTTGGCCATTGGACCGAAAATCTCTATGCGCTGACCCGCAACGACGAGGCGCTTCAGACAATGGGTCTGGACGCCGACATGGCAGGCGAACTTATCACTGAACTCGTGGCAGGGGCGAGGCGGTCGAACCTCGAAAGCCGGATCGCCATCGATCTCGAGAAGCTGACCGGCAACGCCATCGAACGGTCGGATATCCTGCTTGAAAAGGCCGGGTTCTTCGCCACGAGCCACATCAACCGCTTCGCCAGTACGCTTGGCTTCGACACGGTGCCGGAAGCCAAGCGGCCGCAAGCGCCCGACGGAACCGACGGCGGCATGGTGACGGTATTCGCCAAACGGCAGGTCCGTCCAAATTGCGACGAGCTGCCGCGGGAGCGCAAGGGTTTCGCCTATCTTGCACTTTCGGAGTGGATGTACGCGTTCCACCAACTCGTCATCGACAACGTCACCTCCGGCGAGGGCTTTACCGTCAACGTCGAGCAGAACGAGCGCCTGAGGACGATCATCGCCTCGCTCGGCGACGCCTCGACGCAGAGCGGAGTGACGGCCTGATGAAGGACATCCGCATCGACATCGCCGAGGACGAGACCCGGTACTTCGGCCACGCCCTCATCACGTTTTTCGAGGGCGCCGTTGTGGGCGCGCCGGTTCGTCTCTTCCTTGCGAGAAAGTCTACGGATACGCCCTATTTGGGCGCGGACGGGTGGCAGGCAAGCCCCGCGCCGCTCGACGTCGAACTCGTGTCGCAGACGGCTGGAAAGACCGTCGTGCGCGCCGGCCCGGAAATCTGCGACAGGGTTCCATACAGCCTGTTCGTCCGGGTGCAGATCGAGGGCTCCGAGATCACCGGGCAGGCGTTCTGGCCTGCAATCTCGCAGAGTCCGAAGGCGTACACGGAGATTCTCGGGGACTTCAAATCGCCCGAGATAAGCAAGCTGGTCGCTCAGCCTGTCGTGGCACCGCCGGTGTTCGAACCGCCGCCAACCGTGAAGGTTGCCGTCGCGGAGCCGTTGATCGCGCCGCCCAAGAATCGCCACGCGTGGGTCTACGGCCTCATATTGCTATTGATCGTGGCCGCAGGCGGCGCAGCCTACTGGAAACGTGACGTGTTCATGCCAGGCCATGTCGAAAAGGCCGCAAGGCCGGATCCAGTGGTCGAGCAACCCAGGGAGGGGCTTTCGGCCAAATTCGAACGGCTGAAGGCGTCCGATGCGGACGGAGACGAACTCTTTACGTTGAGCGAGGAGGCGTTTACAGCAAAAGACGCGAACATTGGCCAGCAGGCGATCACGGAGGCGATATCGCGCGGCAACGAACCGGCCAAGCTGCAGCGCGCGAAATGGTACGACCCGCGCACCTATGCGTCTGACAGGGCGGAGGCGATGGACGCCAATGCCGCGGCGAGAGCGTATTTCGAACTCGCCCTTGGTGGCAATACCGAAGCGACCGACCTTCTCAAATCCATCTGCGACGCCAGCAAGGCCGGCGGAGCGAACTACCGCGATTTCCTCGACACCACCTATTGCCAGGGAAGCCTCGCGCCATGACCGGACGGAACCAGACGATCTTTCGGAGAGCAGGACATATGGGTAGAATAACATTTTCGGCACTTGCCAGCCGGGTTGGAATGATCTCGAAACCAATCGCGTGCGCGATGATCGTCGCTGTGTCGCTGGCAACGGGGGCATACGCACAGGACGCGGGTAAAGCCCTGTTCAACTATCCGGACACGGCGCTCAACGGGATGACGAGTGCCGAAATCCCCAAGTCGTCCGAGGACTGCCGAAAAATCTGCAGTTCGCGGCCCGGATGCGTCGGCTTTGACCATTCGGAAAAAGGCATCTGCCGCATTTTTGCAAGCGTCGGTTCGGCGCGGGCGCTTCCGGGTTCGCTGGCTGAGACCCGCGCGCTCATCACCGGGTACGGCGATCCGACCAACCCGCCCCTTTCCGACCGTTTCGAGAAGCTGAAAGCGTCCGACACTCTCGGAAACGATCTTCTGGCGCTCAGTCGCGACGCCTTCAAACAGGGTGAACGCGACATCGGCAACCAGGCAGTCCAGCTGGCGATGCAGCGTGGAAACAGCGACGCGAAGCTCGAGATCGCAAAGTGGTACGACCCACGCACGTTCGCCGCTGACCGGGTGTCGTCTATCGACACGAACAAGGCCGCTCGATCCTACTTCGAGCTCGCCCTCGAGGGGAACTCGGACGCGGCAGGGCTTCTGACGTCGCTTTGCCGAGAAGCGACCAACGCGTCTTCGACCTTCACGTCGTCGTTCGAGAGCTTCCTGGGGAGCACCTATTGCGAAGGCTCGCTCAACCCGTAACGCGCGGGTTGAACGCGTGCTATGAAACCGGCGGGGGCTGGAACGGAATGAGACATCGCATAATCGGAGCCTGGCTGTTCGGCCTGGTGGCCGTGGTATCCGCATTCATGACCGCGCACGTCCATGCGCA
>Ga0247813_10000671_pt1 | contig 29551 bp, 23 predicted proteins | sample UWRJL169409C1_FD_180719 | JGI IMG/M metagenome (GOLD analysis project Ga0247813, IMG submission 180719) | Plant litter microbial communities from Arlington Agricultural Research Station in Wisconsin, United States - UWRJ-L169-409C-1 | ecosystem: Environmental > Terrestrial > Plant litter >...
CTCGTGGGTCCCAACGGAGCAGGCAAGTCGACACTGCTCTCGGTGCTCGGCGGCGACTCCCGGGCGAGCAGCGGGGTCGTCGAGGTCGAGGGCCGTGGCATCCATTCGTTCAAGCATCTTGAGCTGGCCCGACTGCGCAGTGTGCTCACGCAGGAGAACCAGGTGAGTTTTCCGTTCACTGTCGCCGAGGTCGTCGCGATGGGCCGTGCACCGTGGGAGCGCACGCCGTCACGCGACGACGATGAGTCGGCGATCAACTCGGCATTGCGGGCGGCGGATGTCACGCACCTTGTCGACCGCCGGTACACGTCGCTCTCCGGCGGCGAGAAGGCAAGGGTGTCGCTCGCGCGCGTGCTCGCCCAGCGCACCCCAACGGTCTTTCTCGATGAACCGACCGCCGCGCTCGACCTGCGCCACCAGGAAGACGTCATGACGACCGCCCGCGCGCTCGCCGCCACCGGGGTCGCCGTTGTCGTCGTGCTCCACGACCTGTCGCTCGCCGCTGCGTACGCGGACCGCGTCGCCCTCATCGCGGGCGGGTCGCTCCGGGCAGTCGGAACCCCCACCGAAGTCATCACCGCACCCATGGTCAGCGACGTCTACGGACTCGCCGTCGAGATCCACGAGCAGCAGGGTCGGCCCGTGGTTCTCCCTGTGCGCGCGCAGCTTGCCCCCTAAACTGGGGGAGTGGATGGCTGGGTGGTACTCGTTGTCGCGATCGTGGTGATCGCGCTGCTCGTAGTGGCCAACGCGCTCGGCTGGATCGACCTGTCGAACAAGGGCACCTCGAGCGGCTCAGGCGGCGGCATCGCGGGAATCGGCGACGAGGTCTTTCACCCCACCCGCCACGAGACGCAGCTTGAGCTCGACCGCCAGACGATCCTGCCCGCGCCGGCGCCCCTCGCGGGGGACGGCGACAAGGGCGTGTACGGCGGCCGCATCAACATTGATCTCGACGAGAAGCGCCGCTAGCGGGCCGCGCGTGGGCCGCGCGTAGGTCGCGCGTGGGTCGCGCGTGGGTCGCGCGTAGGTCGCTCGTGGCGGGAGAAGCCGCGCTGCGGCGGGAGTTGTTGCTCCCGCCCTGACGACTGTTCTCCCTCCGTGGCCTGCGGGTTCTCCCGCCGCCGACCGAGCTAGAGCTCGCGCGCCTCGTAGCCGAGCGCGACGGCGACCTCGTGGCTGTAGAGCTCGCCCTCGTGGGTGCTGAGTCCCTTGGCGAGTGCGGCGTTCGCGGCAAGCGCGTCGCGCCATCCCTTGTCTGCGAGCAGGAGCACGTAGGGGAGCGTCGCGTTCGTGAGCGCCTGGGTGCTCGTCTGCGAGACAGCGCCCGGCATGTTGGCGACGCAATAGTAGGTGCTGTTGTGCACCTTAAAGGTCGGCTCGTCGTGGGTGGTCGGGCGGCTTCCCTCGAAGCAACCGCCCTGGTCGATCGCGATGTCGACGAGCACGCTGCCGGGCTTCATGGTCGAGACCATCTCATCGGTCACGAGCTTGGGCGCCGCAGCACCAGGGATCAGCACGGAGCCGATCACGAGGTCGGCCTCCTTCACGAGTGCGGCGATCGCGTAGCTCGTGCTCACTGCTGTCTTGAGTCCGGGGTACTGTCCCTCGAGCTGGCGCAGGCGAGGAATCGACAGGTCGACGACCGTGACCTCCGCGCCCATGCCGAGCGAATTCGCCGCGGCGTGCTCACCGGCGACGCCGCCCCCGATCACGACGACCTTTGCCTTCGCCGTGCCGGGGACGCCACCCATGAGAACACCGCCGCCGCCGTTGGGACTCATGAGCTGGGTTGCTCCCACCTGGGCGGCGAGTCGGCCAGCGACCTCGCTCATGGGGGAGAGAAGGGGGAGCGAGCGGTCGGGAAGCTGCACCGTCTCGTACGCGATCGACGTCGTGCCCGAGGCGAGCAGCGCGTCGGTGCAGGGCTTCGATGCGGCGAGGTGCAGGTAGGTGAACAGGATCTGCCCACTGCGCATGAGCGGGTACTCCTGTGCGATGGGCTCCTTGACCTTGAGCAGGAGGTCCGCGGTTCCCCAGACCTCTTCTGCTGTCGCGAGCATCGTCGCGCCCGCCGCCACATACTGCTCGTCGGTGATGTAGGCGCCGTTGCCGGCTCCCGACTGAACAACGACATCGTGGCCACGCTTGGTGAGCTCGAAGACACCCGCGGGCGTCAGGGCGACGCGGTTCTCGTTGTTCTTGACCTCGGTGGGGACTCCGACGCGCATGGTTGCTCCTTCGTGCACTGCTTCAGTTCGCTCGGGTTTTCCGCTTCGCTCGGACTCTTCGCCTCGCGCTGGTTTTCACCCAAACTGTTTCGCCAATTCTGGGAGCGATTCGTTACGAACGGGTTTCCACTGAATATAATTTGCTGGGGTGCGGCAAGTTCGTCGTTATCTTCTGCACAAAGGGGAGAATGGATGCCGCAACCGGAGAATCTTCGGCTCGATCCGCTCGACGACGTTGACTCGACGCTCGTGCGCCTGCTGCAGGACGACGCCCGGTTGTCGAACGCGCGCCTTGCGGAGGAGGCGGGCATCGCGCCATCCACGTGCCTCATGCGGGTGCGGTCGCTCATCGAGCGCGGTGTGATCCGTGGTTTTCACGCCGACCTCGACCCGCGCGCGCTCGGGCTCGGGCTCGAGGCGCTCATCAGCGTCAACATCCGGGTCGGGGCGCGCAACACCATCGCCTCGTTCTCGGAGGAGATGCGGCAGCTGCCCGAGGTCGTGCAGGTGTTCTTCCTGGGCGGGGCCGAGGACTTCATCATCCACGTGGCGACGCGGGACACCGATCACATGCGCCAGTTCGTCGTCGACAACCTCTCGGCGCACCCCTCCGTCGCCTCGACGCGCACGAGCCTTGTCTTCGACCAGCACATCCCGCGGCTGACGGTGTAGCGCGGGCGGCGCGTGTCCGCCATGAGCCCGCTTGATGACCATGGGCGCGTTCGCGATGGCTCATGGTCATCAAGCGGGCTCATGGTGCGGGCGGCCGCCGGAAAACCGGCCGCCGCCGGAAAACCGGCCGCCGCCGGGCGGGCTACGCGCTGTCGCGCACCACGACGTGGGTTTCCATGATGCACTGGCGCTCGGGCTCTTCGCCGCGCAGCAGGGCGAGCAGCATGGTCGCCATCTTCTCGCCCATAGCGATCGAGGGCTGGTGCACTGTGGTCAGCTGGATGTCACCACTCACGGCCGCGGGGCTGTCATCGAAACCGACAACGGCAACGTCTTCGGGGACGCGCTTGCCGCGCTCGCGCAGCACCGAGATCGCGCCCTGGGCCATGAGGTCGCTCGCGACGAAGACGGCGTCGATGTCGGGTGCACGGTCGAGGAGCTCACGCATCGCGCGGGCGCCGGTGAGCATGGAGAAGTCACCGTGGGCGATGAGGTCGAGGGGGTGGCCGGCAGCCGCCATGGCGGTGCGCCAGCCTTCGTTGCGGTCGAGGCCCGCGGGCATGTTGGGTGGTCCGCCGATCGCGCCGATGCGTCGTCGACCCAGGTCGAGCAGGTGCTGTGTTCCTTTGGCTGCCGCTGCCGTGTTGTCCACGTCGACGTAGTAGCTCAGGTCATCGTCGCGCAGCGGCCGACCACCAAAGACGACCGGCAGGTTGTCGCCGAGGCTCTCGAGAAAGTTGTCACCTGAGTGGTGTGAAACGACGAGGGCTCCGTCGACGTTGCCACCGCGCAGGTAGCGCTCGGTCTTGGGCGTGGGGCTCTGCGGGCTCGCGAGCTGCAGGTTGAGCACGTAATCGCTGTTCTCGAGACCCATCGTGATGCCGTGCACGATCGCGGCGAAGTACGGGTCACCGAAGAAACGCGTCGTCTCCTCGGGCACGACGAGTGCGATGGCCATCGTCTGCCGATTGGCGAGGGAACGCGCTGCACGGTTGGGCACGTAGTTGAGCGAGTCGATGGCCTCGTTGACGGCGGTGAGCACCTCGGGGCTCACCTGCGTCGACCCGTTGACTACTCGCGACACCGTTGAACGCGAAACACCCGCCGCAGCCGCAACCTCTTCGAGGGTGGGGAGCAGCTTCTTGCGGGTCGGTTCTAGTGACATCGGCGGAGCCTTTCAGGTGCCGCAATTCTAGGGGAGTCGCTCAGAGTGCACGCGCGGAGATGATCCGCTTGTACTCGAGCGCACTGTGTTTCGGCGTGCGCTCGAGCGTGTCGTAGTCGACCCGCACGAGTCCGAAGCGCTTGTGGTATCCCCAGGCCCACTCGTAGTTGTCCATGAGTGACCAGTAGAAGTAGCCGTAGACGTTCACTCCCTCGTCGATCGCGTCGAGGATCGCGTCGAGGTGAATACGCAGGAAATCTGCGCGCTCAAGGTCGTTGACCGAGCCGTCGGCCTCGACGACATCGTTGTAGGCGGCGCCGTTTTCGGTGACGTACAACTTGACAGTCTCACCGGTGTACTCGTCGTGGATGCGACGCAGCAGGCGCGTGAGTCCCTCTGGCTGCACCTCCCACTCCATGGCCGTTACGGGCAGGTCGCGCTTGTGCCAGTACACGGTCTCGGCCGCCGGGAAAGGCGAGCGCTTGGGGCGCTCCGACGGTGCGGCTGTCGACATCTGGTCGGCGACGGGCGTCGAGCTGACCGCTTCACCGTGGTAGTAGTTCACCCCGAGAGCGTCGATCGGCGCGGACGTGATCGCGAGATCCCCGTCGAGCACGTACTTGTCGAAGCCGAGGTGGGCGACATCCTCGAGCAGGTCTGCGGGGTAGCTGCCCCTGAAGATCGGGTCGAGGAAGAACCGGTTGAACTGGCCGTCGATGCGGCGCGCTGCATCCAGGTCGCCCGCGTTGGTCGGGTCGACCGGGTCGGCGACAGTGAGGTTGAGGGTGATGCCGAGCTGCAGCGCGGGGTCGAGCTCGCGCAGTCGCTGTACGCCGAGTCCGTGGGCGAGGAGCAGGTGGTGTCCCGCCGCGAGGCCCGTCTCCGGGTCTTGGATGCCGGGCGCGTGCTCACCCCCGATGTAGCTCAGGAACGACGAGCACCATGGTTCGTTGAGGGTGGTCCAGGCGTCGACGCGGTCGCCGAGCACGGAGTGCACGGATTCCGCGTAGTCGGCGAAGAGGTACGCGGTGTCGCGGTTGGCCCAGCCACCCTTCTCCTCGAGGGCCTGCGGAAGGTCCCAGTGGTAGAGCGTGAGCCACGGCTTGATGTTTTTCTCGAGCAGCTGGTCGACGAGGCGCGAGTAGAAGTCGAGTCCCTGCGCGTTGGCCGGTCCGCCATCGGGACGCACGCGCGACCAGGAGGTGGAGAAGCGGTAGGTCTGCAGCCCGAGCGAGGCCATGAGATCGACGTCTGCTTCGTAGCGGTGGTAGTGGTCGCACGCGACGTCACCGTTGTGGCCGTCGACTACGGCACCCGGAACACGGGCGAAGGCGTCCCAGATCGAGTCGGTGCGGCCGTCCTCGTGCGCCGCACCCTCGATCTGGTAGGCCGCGGTTGCCGTCCCGAACAGGAAGTTCGACGGGAACACGCGAGTGCCCCGCTCTGTGGTGTTGACGAGGGTCATCCCTTTACCGCTCCCTGCATGATTCCCGACACCAGTTGTTTACCGGCTACTACGAACAGGATAAGCAGCGGGATGGTCGAAAGCAGCACGCCGGCGAGAACGAGCGAGTAGTCAACGAAGAAGTTGCTCTGCAGAAGCGACAGGGCGACGGGGAGTGTCGGGTTCGAGCTGCTGAGAATGATGAACGGCCAGAAGAAGTTCGTCCACGTTCCGATGAAGACGAACAGGCCGAGCATGGCCGCCGCTGGCCGAGCGGCGGGCAGGGCGATGTGCCAGAAGGTCTGGATCATGTTCGCGCCATCGACACGCGCCGCTTCGATGAGCTCGTCAGGCAGTGCCTGGGAGAGGTACTGCGTCATCCAGAAAACACCGAAGGCTGAGACGAGAGCGGGCAGGATCACGGCAAGGATGTTGCCGCTCAAGTGCAGCCACTGCGACATCGCGATGAACAGCGGCACGATGCCGAGTTGGGTGGGAACCGCCATTGTGCCGATCACGAAGAACAGCAGCGGCTTGCTTCCTCGAAACCGCAGCTTCGCGAACGCATAGCCGGCGAGGGTCGAAAAGAGCACGACCGAGACCGAGACGACTGTCGAGACGATGAGGCTGTTGCCGAGTGCGCGCCAGAATCCTACAGCCTCGTTTTCGAGCACCGTCGCCATGTTCGCGATCAGGTTGCCGCCCGGCAGCCAGTTGACGTCGAGATTGCGGAGTGTGGATGCATCACCGCTGCCGATCAGAAAAGACCAGTACAGCGGAAACAGCGATCCGAGAATCACGATGACGAGAAAGGCGTAGCCGAGAAAGTTCGGCTTGTTGGTGGCTGCGGCGTTCGCCTTGCGTCGCGTCCTGAGGTTCGCGGTGCGAGGAGGTACGGCGCCGGTGCGCTGCGCGGTGGTCATTTGGTGCTCCTGGATTCGTTGCTTGCGATCGCGCGGGTGGCGACGAGGTTGATGAGTCCGACGATCACGATCACGAGGAACAGCAACCAGGCGGCCGCCGCAGCATGGCCGAACTGGCCTCCACCGGAGGCACCGAAGCCCTGGTTGTAGATGTACATGGTGATGGTCATCCACTGGGCGGATGCACCGCCCTCACCGGTCGAGTCGTACATGCGCGGCTCGTCGAAGATCTGGAGCCCGCCGATGGTGGACGTGATGATCACGAAGATCAGGGTCGGGCGTAGCGACGGGATCGTGATGGAGAAGAACTGGCGGATACGTGAGGCGCCGTCGATCGCGGCTGCTTCGTAGTAGTCGCGCGGGATGGCCTGCATCGCAGCGAGGAAGATGAGGGCGTTGTAGCCGGTCCAGCGGAAGTTCACCATTGTCGCGATGGCGAGGTGCGAGGGCACGACCTGCGAGTGCCATCCGACCGGGTCGAGGCCGATCCGCCCGAGCATGTTGTTGATGAGTCCGTACTGGTCACCGAACATGTTGCTGAAGATGAGGGCGACGGCGACCGGTGCGACGATATAGGGAACCAGCACGCCCATGCGCCAGAAGGTCTTGGCCTTGAGGTTCTGGTCGAGGATCGCGGCGATGATGAGCGCGAGGATGACCTGTGGCACTGCCGAGAAGATGAAGATGCTGAAGGTGTTTCGCAGCGCGATCCAGAATTTCTCCTGGCCGAGCACCCACTCGAAGTTCCCGAGCCCGACGAAGTCGCCCTGGCCGCCGATGATGTGCCAGTCGTAGAGCGACACGACACCCGTGTACACGAGCGGAAAAAGCCCGGTTATCGCGAAGAGGATGAAGAAGGGGGAGATGTAGAGGTACGGCGAGAGCTTGAGGTCCCAGTGGCTGAGCCGGTGCCCGAAGGCGATGCGACGGATCGCACGTTCTTCCGTCTTATCGGGGCCGGGGGTTCCGGGCGTGGTCGGCGTGACGTCGACGTCGCGCTCCAGTGACTGGGTCATTGCTGTTCCTCTAACAAGAATCGTGGGGGTAGGACGCAACAGGTCGGGTCGCGCAGGTGCTTCGCGCGACCCGACCCGGTTGTGGTGCGAGTTACTTCAGGGCGTCGATGTCCTTGAGGAACTGAGCCCAGGAGTCCTTCGCGCTCTGCGTCTTGTCGACGTCAACGCGCGTGAGGGAGTCCTGCAGGGCCTTCATGACAGGGAAGTACTTCACGCCCTTGAACGGTGCGGCTGCGGGAACGGCAGCTGCGCGTCCGGCCATGATCTCGCCGACGGGTGCGTCGTTGAAGAACGGACGGGTGACCGCGAGGAGCTCTTCGGAGTCCTGAAGTGCGACCTGGCTGGGGAAGTTACCGGTCTTGATGAACGCCTTGAGCTGCTGCTCGGGGGCGGTCAGCCATGCGGCGAACTCCTTGGCGGCCTCTGCGTGTGCGCCCTGTGCGGGAACCGTGAGGTACGAACCGCCCCAGTTGCCTCCACCGTTCGGGTAGACATCGGCGATGTCCCAGCCGTCGACCTCGGGTGCTTCACCCTCGATGATGCCGAGCATCCAGCTCGGGCAGAGCATCGTTGCGTATGCGCCGTTCGAGAACGCTGCGTACCAGTCTTCGCTCCACTGGCCGAGGTGAGCGGAGAGCTCAGGCGACTGGGCGAGGATGTCGTTGTAGGCCGCTGCAACTACGGGGTTGTCGCCGGCGATGATCTCACCGTCGGTGGACTCGAGGGTCTCGACTTCCTGGTTGAGCTTGCCCTGCATGATCGAGCCAACCGAGTCGTACCAGGCCGCGTCACTCTTGGCGACGAACTGCTGTCCGATGTCGAAGTAGTGGTCCCAGTCACCCGTGAGCAACGTTGCAACCTCGGCGCGGTCGGTCGGGAGACCGGCAGCTTCGAAGAGGTCGGAGCGGTAGCAGATGGCCTGCGGGCCGATGTCCGTACCGTACGCGATGAGGCGTCCGTCGGCGTCGGTGGCTGCGTTGCTCTTCCACTCGAGCCAGCGGCCTTCGACGTCGGGCGACGACAGGTCGGTGAGCTTGTCCGAGTACTGCAGCAGTTCGGCGAACCAGTCGATTTCGACTGCCTCGACGTCGGCGAGGCCGGAGCCGGCGCCGAGCTTGGTGAAGTAGTTGGCGCGAGCGTCGTCAGAGGTCTTGGCCTTGGTCTGCTTGACGGTGATGTTCGGGTGCAGCTCCGTGTACTCGGCGAGAAGCTCGTCCGAGTAGCCGAAGTCGTTGAACGTCGCGACCGTGAGAGTGATCTTCTCGTTCGGGTCGGTGCCGCTGGGGGTTGATGAACAACCCGTGGCGACGAGGGCGAAGGCTGTGGCACCTGCGATGGCGATAGCCGTTGTGCGTCGTGAAATCTTCACGGTCACTCCTTTGTGTGCGTGGATGGGAGATTGCGAGAGCGCTCCCAAGATTCGGGTTTGGGAGCGCTCTCATGCAATCGGAGTCAGGATAGGTAGCGCGAAGAATGCTTGTCAAGCTCATCGTGAGAGCGCTCCCACGCGGCGCGCTCCCGTGCAAACGGTTACAGCCCGTCACCCCCCAGCAAATGCGCGGGGTGACGGGCTGTGACAGTGCTCGAGAAAATTACGAGATTTTTTTCGAATCGGATGCCGCGGCGCCCGGTTCGACGAGTGCACCACTCTGGTCGGCCGCAGCCTGGGCTGCGAGTGCTGCATCGTTTTCGGAGTTCTCCTGGAGCGCGGATTTCGACCGCAGCGGGCTCGTCTTGAGGAACCAGCTCAGCACGAAGGCGACGAGAACAACCCCGAGCGCGACCCAGAAGATCGACACGGCGGAGTCGTTGAAGCCCTGCAGGAAGGGCGCCGAAAGTCGCGGATCCGCTCCATTGAGGAACGAGCTGTCACCGTTGAGCGACTCGCTCACGGCGGAGGTGTCCCCGCCCTGAGCGCCCTGCAGGAGCTCGAGAATTCCCTTGTTCGCGGGGTCGGACACCACGTCGGGATCCGTCGCTGCCGCCTGCAGGTTGGCGAGGTTGGTCTTGTCGCTGAATGCGGCCGCAATCGCGTCGGGGATGCGGGTGTAGAGCACCGAGAACAGGATCGCGACACCCAGGGTTCCACCGATCTGACGGAAGAACGTCGAGGAACTCGTGGCCACACCGATATCCCGCGGTCCGACCGAGTTCTGGCTCGCGATGGTCAGTGTTTGCATGAGCTGGCCGAGGCCGAGGCCGACCAGGAACATGCCGATCATCATGAACCAGACCGGCTTGTCGGCCGTCGCGAAGGTGAACCAGAAGAAGCCCGCGGCCATGAGGGCCGTGCCGACGCGCGGGAACCACTTGTAGACCCCGGTGCGGGCGATGAGCTGGCCGCTCACGATCGAAGCGATCATGAGGCCGAGGATCATCGGGAGCATGAGGAAGCCGCTCTCGGTGGGCGTCGCACCGTTGACGAGCTGCAGGTAAAGCGGAATCGTCATCATGGCGCCGAACATCCCGAAACCGACGAGCACGCCGAGAATCGTGGCCATCGAGAACGTCTGGTTCTTGAATAGTTTGAGCGGGATGAGTGCGTCGTCACCCATGAGCTTCTCGCTCACGATGAATGCGGCAATACCGATGACGCCCAGCACGTAGCAGGCGATAGCGCCGGGCGAGTCCCAACCCCACGTGCGTCCCTGCTCGGCGACGAGCAGTAGCGGGACAAGGGCGAGCACGACGGTCGCGGCACCCCACCAGTCGATCCGCACCGAGCGGCGGGTGTGGGGAATGTGCAGGAAGCGCACAACGATAGCCAGCGCCCCGATACCGATCGGGATGTTGATGAGGAAGACCCAGCGCCATCCAGTGACCCAGAGAATCCAGTCGGTGCCCGAGAGCAGGCCGCCGACGAGCGGGCCGATGACGCTCGAGATGCCGAAGACCGCGAGGAAGTAGCCCTGGTACTTGGCGCGTTCGCGGGGAGCGAGGATGTCGCCCATGATCGCGAGTGGGAGAGCCATGAGTCCGCCGGCGCCGAGTCCCTGCAGCGCGCGGAAGCCTGCGAGCTGGTACATCGAGGTGGAGAATCCTGCGGCCACGGAGCCGATGAGGAAGATCACGATCGCGATGATGAACAGCGGGCGGCGACCGAAGAGGTCGCTGAGCTTGCCGTAGATCGGGGTCGCGATGGTCGAGGTGATCAGGTAGGCGGTGGTGACCCACGCTTGCGCGTCGAGGCCCTTGAGGTCGTCGGCGATCGTGCGCATCGAGGTGCCGACGATGGTCTGGTCGAGGGCGGAGAGGAACATGCCGGCCATGAGGCCGAAGATGATGAACAGGATCTGGCGGTGCGTCATAACGCCGCCGGCCTCCTTGATGGCCTGGGCCTGCTGCTTGCCCTTGGAGTCAGCGCGTGACATGGAACCTCAGTCTGTGAACGAATGAAAAAACCGCTGCGGAACGCGTCCGACAGCGGCATTGTGAAAATTGCGTAGAGCGCAAAGTTACACCGACGGCAATAGTTCTGCAAGCGATCGGACATGCCCCCTGTTGGTGGGGGACACTCGCAGATTCGGGTGATTCGGGTGACTAATCCGTGTCACCCTCCGTCTGTTCGTGGGGGTAGAAAACTCTGTCCGGCCTAGGGTACGAGCGACTGTCACCTAGCCCAGTCGACCGCGCGGAGGGCAATAGAGCTCCCGCCCTAGGGGAGAAACACTATGTCCGAGCTCGTCCACACGTCACCACTGCGCAGAGGACTCGCGATACTCGCGACCGCCGCGCTCACTCTTACGGGGGTGAGCCTCGCCGCAACATCCGCAACAGCCGCAGTCACCCCCACTATCGTCGAGGTCACGCCCAGCCAGATCGGCACGACCAACGTGTCGTCCGCTCGCACCGCCTGGGACACCATCACCGATGATGCGTTCGTTCCCGAGGCCACCGGCTTCGCGCTTGACATCGAGAACAAGCCTCTCGGCACCTCGAGCTTCGTGTCCACCGGTTTCCAGCTCGACCCTGGGGCCACCACGAACAAGATCCGCTACCAGTACTACCTCGGCACGGGCGGCATCCCGTCGCTCGACGCTCGCGCGGGTGCGACAGTCGCCGACCTCATCGATGAAGGTTTCACCTGGGAGGCCTACTTCCCCAAGGCGTACGTCGACAGCGCGGGATACCCGTCGATCGACCTCCAGCTCGAGAAGGAACTCTCCAACGGACAGTTCCAGCGCACGGCAGCCTTCGTCTATGTCGGTCGCGCGAGCAACGCTGCAGGATCGTCGTCGAACACCGGCTACTCGACGCTCGAGCCCGAGCAGGTGCGGGCCAACAGCCGCCCCGCGGTTGTCGACGAGAACGGTGACGCCACGGCAGTGACCGTGCAGACGCCGTACACGAAGGAGTCGTTCCTCGAGGCATTCGGCGACTACACCGTCGTGTCCTTCGGCCCCAACGCCGGTCGCTTCATGGGTTCGGACAACGCGGTCGTCTTCTCCTCGATCTCCGCGTTCGGCACTGAGCTCGCCTTCAGCAAGCTCGACCTCGACCCGGCAACCTCGACGTTCAGCCCGCGCGCTGACTTCACCACGAGCTCGACGATCTTCCTCCCGCAGGGCGCGACCCTCGACGGCAAGGGTCACACGATCTCGGTGAAGGACGACCCCAACCTGACCTACGGCTTCAAGGGCGCTGTCGTGCAGAACGCTGCCGGCACCACGCAGTTCGATGTCACCAACCTGACCATCAACGGACAGCCGGGACTCGTCAAGCAGCACCAGAGTGGCAACCTCGAGCTCTACGGCGTGCGCTTCACCAACGCGTCCGGATCGATCACCGACTCGGAGATCCTGCACATCGAGCGTCAGGCATCCGCCGACAACGACGGCACGGCGATTCGCATCGACAACATCAACGGTGTCACCGAGCGCGAGGTCCTGATCGACAACGTGACGGTCACCGACTTCCAGAAGGGTGGCCTCGCCGCGAACGGCAACCTGAAGGTCGAGATCAGCGACAGCGTCTTCGGCCACGGAAAGTCCTCGACCCCGCCGAACACCATCCAGGTCTCGGGCGGTGCTGACGCGGACATCCACGACAACACCATCGGTGGCGTGCAGTCGACCCAGAACGGCATCTACCGCACCTCGACGAGCATCCTCGCGAGCGGCGCGGGCACCGTGCGCGTTGTGGACAACACGATCACCACGTCGGACGCGGCCGTGTACTTCAGCGGTGGCGGCGAGAGCACGGTCTTCCGCAACGTGATCACCGGACCGGCGAACCCGATCTTCCTGCCGAACACCGAAACGCTTCAGGAGACCTGGGCTGTTCTCGCCTACGGCGCAGACCTCTCGGTCGGAGCCAACAAGATCTCGGCATACCAGTCGCGCTACGCCATCTTCGACAACGACGAGAACGAGGCGCCGTACACGACGATCCTCGCCGAGCTCGGAGCTCTCGACATCGAGGCGCTCTACGCCGGCGAGTCCGCAGTCGACGTCGACATCGTCGACGACAAGGGCATCGCAGGCACGATCTCGGTCTTCGCGACTGTCGGTGAGACCACCAAGACGGTCGGCACCGCCGCGGTCACTCCCGTGGTTGGCGGAGCGCAGACCGTGCGCGTCGCAGTTGCTGGCATCCCCGCGGGCAACGTGGTTCTCTCGGCGAGCTTCGCACCGACGAACGACCCGACCGAGGTTGTCGACGCCACAACAACAGCGAGCTTCCTGTTCGCTGCAGTGGATGTCGCGCTCGCGCTCAACACCGCAGAAGTCAGCTACGCGGGCAGCCCTGCTGTCGCCACAGTGACGGTCGCACCTGCGGGTGTCACCGGAAGCGTGCAGCTCTTCGCGGGCTCCGAGCCGGTGGGTGCACCTTCGACCGTGACAACAGCGGGCAAGGCAGTCATCTCGATTCCGAACAAGACGCTCACCGCGGGTGCTTACTCGATCACGGCAGTCTTCACGCCGTCGGGTGACTCCGCGTCGAGCTTCTCGACCGGCACGAGCTCGGCACGCGCTCTCGCCGTTACTCGCACCGCGACAACGGCAGCAATCGCGCTGAGCAAGACGAGCCAGACCTACAACGCGACGCCCGTGACGGTCACCGCGACCGTCACCAAGGGTCTCGCCGGAACTGTGCAGTTCACCGTCGCGGGCGAGGCCTACGGCGAGCCGGTCGAGGTCGTCACGAGCACGGGTCGCGCAGTTCTTCCCGCTGCCGACACCAGGGTCATCGCTGGTGGCAAGCAGGCTATCGGCGCTGTCTTCTCCCCGGAGCTCGACGGTGGCTACGCCGCCTCGACCGCCGCGGCGAAGGCGCTCACGGTCACCAAGCTCGCCACGACGACGACTGTCAAGCTCGGCGGAACAACGCAGGTCTTCGGAGGCGAGCCGGTATCGGTCGTCGCTACCGTGACCAAGGACGTCGACGGCACCGTGCAGTTCAAGGCGGGGACCACCCTCCTGGGTGAGCCCGTCGAGGTCGAGCACGGCGCGACGAGCACCGCCACGCTGTCCAGCGAGGTCGCCTCGACGATCGCCGGCGGAAAGGCATCCATCACGGCTGTCTTCACCCCTGCGAACGCCGACGGCTACAGCGCATCGACGTCGAAGGCTGTTGCGCTCACCGTGACGAAGGCGACGCTCGCGCTCGACCTCGAGGTCAGCGCCCAGTCGCAGGCCTACGGCACGAGCAGCCCGGTGGATGTCACAGCAACCGTTCCCGCCGGCATCCCCGGTAGCGTGCAGTTCTTTGACGGTACCGCCACGCTCGGTGGCGCTGTAGCTGTGGACGAAAGTGGAGAGGCAGTGGCATCCAGCACCGCCGTCGCCTTCCTCCCCGCAGGTGCACGCGTGCTCAGTGCGGTCTTCACCCCCGCCTCGACCGCGAACTTCGCGGCCGTGACCTCGCCGAACGTCACCCTCGCGGTGACGGCCCTCGCGTCGACTCTCGAACTCAGCACGTCTGAGGAAGAGATTCCGGCCACCTGGGTCTACGGGGCCGCGGGCCTCGGAACCGTCAACGCGCAGGCGACCGCGGGGGTTCCCGGCAAGGTGCAGTTCTACTACGCGACAGGCAAGACCTGGGGTGCCCCGGTTTCGGTCACCTCGCTGGGTCGGGCATCGATTGCACTCTCGACGCTCCCCGCGGGCGACACGATCGGACAGGTCAGCGCAGTGTTCACCCCCACGAACACTCTCGGCCGCACCACGGCCTCCGCCCTACTCGCGCTCAACGTTGTGCCTACCAAGGCAGCGGCGACCATCGAGCAGACGGTGCCGGCGAGCGTGAAGTCCAAGACGGTCGTGAGTGTCACGGTCGGGGGCGTCTCCGGCGCACCTGCACCGACAGGCACCGTACGCGTCTACTACACCGCTACGAAGTACGTAACGGCGACCCTGTCGAACACGGGAACGGCGAGCGCGACTCTCCCGACCATCAAGAAGGGCACCAAGCTCATCATCAAGTCGGTGTACTCGGGTGACCTCGGGTACGCGGCAGTGACGAGCGCATCAGTCACACGCACCGCCAAGTAACAGCAGCAGAACAGGAGGGGGTCGACGCGGAAGCGTCGGCCCCCTCCCGTCTACACTCGGAACGTGTCGAGTCTCGCCAGGTCCGTAGCGTCCGCCTCCCTCATCGCCCTCCTCGTTCTCTCGGTCTCAGCGTGTGCCCCGCAGCGTGAGCCGTTTCCCGGGGAGACGTCTGCGACGCCCACGGTGCCGCCCGTCGTCGAGACTCCGACCCCGACGCCTACCCCCACGCCGACCTTCGATAAGACGAAGAACTCGATCGACGACCCGGCGAGCCTGTGGGTCGTTGCGAACAAGCTTCGTCCCCTCAATCCGAAGGACTACGCGGCCCCTGACCTCGTGGCGGTTCCTGTGCCCTACGTCTACGCGCCTTCACTGCGCAAGAAGGCGTCGGATGCGGTTGTCGCCATGTTCAACGCTTTCAACGACGAGACCGGTCTCGGCATGAAATCGCAGAGTGCGTACCGCAGCTACAGCGCCCAGGTGAGCGTCTACAACAACTGGGTGTCCTCCCTCGGACAGGCCGGTGCCGACCTCACGAGCGCGCGCCCCGGCCACTCCGAGCACCAGACCGGGCTCGCCATCGACATCAGCGCCTCAGACGGCAAGTGTGCGCTCAAGGCGTGCTTCGCCGACACCCCGCAGGGCTCGTGGCTCGCCGAGAACGCATGGAAGTACGGATTCATCCTGCGCTACCCCAACGGCGAGACAAAGACGACCGGCTACGAGTTCGAGCCGTGGCACTACCGCTACGTCGGCAAGGCGCTCGCGACCGAGATGCACACGACCGGCATCACCACCATGGAAGAGTTCTTCGGGCTGCCCGACGCCACGGACTACGCGAAATAACGGCATGCGTGCGCTCCGGTCTGCCCTCGCGGTCGTCGTCGCGGGCGTTCTGCTCGCGGGGTGTGCGCCCGGGGCTGAGCGCGTGACATCCATCGATGCGCAGGTCGACTACCTCAGCGCGCACTGGCAGGAACGCAACGAACAGGTCTACGGCTCGCTCGAGGGCACCGACTGCGTCAACTTCACCAGCCAGGGCCTTATCGCTCGCGGCTGGGAGATGGACGAGGACTGGTGGCACCTGCAGGTGCTCGGCGTCAACCAGTACAGCAAGGCCTGGGTGAGCTCGACGGCGTTCAACGACTACCTCGCCGCGCACCCGGAGAAAGCAACCGTGGTGGATGCCGCTGACGCCGTCGTCGGGGACATCGTGCAGTTCGACTACGACAACAGTGGCAATCGAGACCACACAGCGACTATCTCGCGCATCGACGCGGACGGCACGATCCTTCTCGTGCAGCACTCGGACGACGCGCTCGACCGGTCGGTGGCCGATCAGCTCGCGGAACACGACGAGGGCGGCGGGGTCGTCTACTACTGGCACCTGCTGGATCTCGTTGGTTGAGTAGCGAGCGCCAGCGAGCGTATCGAAACCGGGTCAATGGTTTCGATACGGCCCTCACGGGCCTCCTCAACCAGCGCTACTCCTCGAGCGCCGCGTCGACGATGAGCTTCGCCTCTGCCTGCACGGCCTTGAGGTGCTCGGGGCCAGCGAAGGACTCCGCGTAGATCTTGTACACGTCTTCTGTGCCGCTCGGGCGGGCCGCGAACCAGGCGCGCTCGGTGACGACCTTGACGCCGCCGACGGCAGCCCCGTTTCCGGGCGCCTCGCTCAACCGGGCGATGATCGGGTCACCCGCGAGAGTGTCTGCCGTGATCGCAGAGCCGTTGAGCTTGCCGAGGGTCGCCTTCTGGGCCTTGGTGGCAGCGGCATCCACTCGCTCGTAGGCCGGGTCGCCATACTTCTCGACGAGCTCGGCGTACAGCTGCGACGGACTCTTGCCTGTGACCGCGCGGATCTCACTCGCGAGGAGGCACAGGATGATGCCGTCCTTATCGGTGGTCCAGACCGTGCCGTCCTTGCGCAGGAAGCTCGCCCCGGCGCTCTCCTCGCCGCCGAACGCAACGGATCCGTCGATGAGACCAGGAACGAACCACTTGAATCCGACCGGCACCTCCCACAGGGTGCGCCCAAGGGCCTCGGCGACCCGGTCGATCATCGTGGATGACACGAGCGTCTTGCCGATCGCGGCATCCTCTCGCCACTGGGGCCGGTGGGTGTAGAGGTACTGGATTGCCACGGCGAGAAAATGATTCGGGTTCATCAGGCCGCCGTCGGGTGTCACGATGCCGTGGCGGTCTGCGTCGGCGTCATTGCCCGTGACGATGTCGAAGTCGTGCTGGTGGCGAACGACGGAGGCCATGACCGAGGCGCTCGACGGATCCATGCGGATCTTCTCATCCCAGTCGAGCGTCATGAAACCCCACTGCGGATCGACGCCCGTGCCCAGCACCGTGAGGTCGATGCCATAAGTATCGGCGATGAGCTTCCAGTAGCCGACGCTCGCGCCGCCCAACGGGTGGGCGCCGATGCGGATGCCCGACTCCTTGATCGCGTCGAAGTCGATGATCGTGGCGAGGTCGGCGACGTAGGCACCGCGGTAGTCGTAGGTGTCGACGGCGCTCGGCTCCGCGCGCTTGACGTCGCGGTTGCCGTCGGCGATGAGCTCGTTGGCTCGGTTGGCGATCCAGCCCGTTGCATCCGAGTCCGCTGGGCCACCGTGCGGAGGGTTGTACTTGAAGCCGCCGTCGCGGGGCGGGTTGTGCGAAGGCGTGATGACGATACCGTCGGCGAGGTCCTCGGTTCGACCACGGTTGTAGACGATGATCGCGAGGCTCAGCGACGGCGTGGGCACGTAGTCGTCGAACTCGTCGACGAGCGCGTGCACACCGTTCGCCTCGAGCACTTCGAGCGCTGTCGTCTCTGCTGGGCGGGAGAGCCCGTGGGTGTCGCGCCCGATGAAGAGCGGACCCGTCGTGCCCTGGCTCGCGCGGTACTCGACGATCGCCTGCGTGATCGCGGCAATGTGCGTTTCGTTGAAGGCCGCATCGAAGCTCGACCCGCGATGACCGCTCGTACCGAACACGACCTTCTGCTCTGGATTCGTGACGTCGGGCACGAGCGCGTAGTACGCCTCAACGAGGGCGTGGACATCAATGAGGTCTTCGGGCTGAGCGGGTGTTCCGGCGCGCGTGGTCATTGCTCCAGTCTCCCAGTTGGCTCCCCTCGGCGGGAGTGCTTTCGGCGCACTCTAAACTCATTGCCATGTCAGTTGCCGAAACGTCGCCCCGCGCTTACAGCTACCTGGGCCCAGCGGGAACCTTCACCGAGGCCGCCCTCAAGCAGGTGCCCGAGGCCGTCGGTGCGACGTGGCATCCGGTCAACAATGTCGGCGAGGCGCTCGACGACGTCGTCTCCGGCCGCAGTGTCGCAGCGATGATCGCGATCGAGAACTCAATCGAGGGCGGCGTGAGTGCAACCCAGGACGCCCTTGCGAACATCCCGGGCCTGCGCATCATCGGCGAGTACCTCGTGAGTGTGAACTTCGTGCTCGTTGCGCGCCCCGGCACCGTGCTCGCGGACGTGAGGGTCGTCAACGCGCATCCCGTCGCGTACGCCCAGACGCACCTCTGGCTCGACGCCAACCTGCCGAGCCACGGGCACATTCCGGCAACGTCGAATGTGGCCGCCGCAGCATCCCTTCTCGAATCAGACATCGCGGATGCAGCGATCGCACCCCCCGGCATCACCGACCATCACGAGCTCGTCGTGCTCGCGAGCGACATCGGGGACAACACGAACGCCCAGACCCGCTTCGTGCTCGTGAGCCGCACGGTGGCCGTGCCGCCGCGCACCGGCAGCGACAAGACGAGCATCATCGCCGAGCTCCCGGATGACCGCGCTGGCGCACTGCTCGACATGCTCGAACAGTTCGCCACCCGGGGTGTCAACATGAGCCTCCTCGAATCGCGTCCGATCGGCGACGCCATGGGCCGCTACCGCTTCGTGATCGACCTGGATGGCCACATCCTCGACGAGCGTGTTGCTGACGCACTGCTCGGACTCAAGCGGTTCTCGCCGAACGTAACCTTCCTGGGGAGTTACCCGCGCGCCGACAAGCTCGCGATCGAGGTCACCCAGCGCTACGGCGACGAGGTCTTCATCGAGGCACGCGACTGGCTGCGCGGGTTGATCTCAGGGGAGCACTAAACCCCGCCGACCGGGTCCTTCACGCGGAGCGACTTCTCGTCGATCCAGGCACGCATCGCCACGATCTCGCCGTACTCGTCGCCGTCGAGCTCGAACTCCTGAGCGGGGGAAACCTCGAGCTCGAGGGACTTCCCGCGGAACGACATGACGTCCTTGACGTCCTTCGAGAGGTCGATGATCTTGCGGCCGACAGCACTCTTGCGCAGCACACCGTTCTCCCACGCGACCTTGTTCCAGACGCGCAGCCAGCCGAAGCGGCCCTGGGGGCGAAGTGCGACGATGTCGAGGATCCCGTCATCCGGCTTCGCGTCGGGCATCACCATGAGGCCGCCGGGGAGCTTGCCGCAGTTGCCGATGAGGATCGTGTGCACGCTGGCTGTCTTGCGTTCCTTCTTGTCGACCGTGTAGTTGAGCCGCATGGGCTGGAGTTCCGCGACGGAGCGCACACCGGCATCCACGTAGGCCAACCAGCCGACCGCCTTCTTGAGGTCGGGGTTGGTATTGGCCATCATCTTGGCGTCGAGACCGATACCCGCCATCACGAGAAACGCGTGCGTCTCCTTCTCGCCCGATTCGCGGGTCACCTCGACGAGGCCGAGGTCGACCGAGCGCTCACCATCGGTGAAGGCGGACCGGATGGCGCCGGCCAGATCCGTCACGTCGAGGTCAAGGTTGCGCGCGAGCAGGTTGCCGGTTCCGCTGGGGAGCAGGGCGAGCGGTACATCCGCGTCGCGCAGGCCCTCGGCTACCGCGCGCACCGTGCCATCGCCGCCCGCAGCGAGCACAACATCGGCCCCGCGTCGCAGGGCGCTTGCCGTTGCTCGCTGTCCCACCTCTTCCTCGGTGGTGGCGAACCACATGGTTTCACCCCACCCGGCTTCTTCCGCGGCGGCGTTGACGAGCTCTTTGAGCTGGTCAAGGTCGACCTTGATGGGGTTGTAGACGACGGCTGCGTGCTTCAGGGGAGGTTTGGCCACAGTCCAAAGCTACGGCAACTCGGGAAAGTAGACTGGGGGTTGTGATCGACCCCCAACTACTGCGTGAGACCCCTGACCTCGTTCGACGCTCTCAGGAGGCTCGCGGTTCATCCGTCTCCCTCGTCGATGACGCGATTGCCGCCGACACCCAGCGCCGCGCCGCCATCCAGCGTTTCGAGAAGCTGCGCGCTGAGCAGAATGCGTTCGGCCGCACGGTTGCAACTGCGCCGAAGGAGGCCAAGAAGGCTCTCGTGCTGCAGGCCCAGGCGCTCGCCGCACAGGTGAAGGAAGCCCAGCAGGAGTCGATTGACGCCGAGGCCGACTTCACCAAGATCGTCGGCGCTATTCAGAATCCGGTCATCGAGGGTGTTCCCGCCGGCGGCGAGGAGAACTTCGTCACGCTGCGCGAGGTCGGTGAGAAGGCCACCTTCGACTTCGAGCCGCGTGATCACGCCGAACTCGGCGAGCTGCTCGGCGCCATCGACATCACGCGCGGCGTCAAGGTCAGTGGCAGCCGCTTCTACTTTCTCAAGGGCATCGGAGCGCGCCTCGAGATCGCCCTCATGAACATGGCGCTCGACAAGGCACTCAAAGAGGACTTCGTTCCTCTCATCACCCCGACGCTCGTGCGCCCCGAGATCATGGCGGGAACCGGATTCCTCGGCGAGCACTCCGACGAGATCTACTACCTTCCCGCCGACGACCTCTACCTCACGGGCACGAGCGAGGTCGCGCTCGCCGGATTCCACTCCGACGAGATCCTCGACGTCGAGAAGGCTCCGCTCCGCTACGCCGGATGGTCGACCTGCTACCGCCGCGAGGCCGGCTCTGCGGGCAAGGACAACCGCGGCATCCTTCGCGTGCACCAGTTCAACAAGCTCGAGATGTTCAGCTACGTGCTGCCCGAGAACGCCGAGGCCGAGCACGACCGCCTCGTGAGCTTCCAGGAGGACATGCTCAAGGCCTGCGAGCTCAGCTACCGCGTGATCGACGTCGCCGCGGGCGACCTCGGGTCGAGCGCCGCGCGCAAGTTCGACATCGAGGCGTGGGTGCCGACGCAGGGGGCGTACCGGGAGCTGACGAGCACGAGCAATTGCACGACCTATCAGGCGCGCAGGCTCGACATTCGCTACCGCGGTGAGTCGGGCAAGACAACACCCGTCGCCACCCTCAACGGAACCCTCGCGACCACCCGCTGGATCGTCGCCATTCTCGAGACACACCAGCAGGCCGACGGTTCGGTCAGAGTGCCCAAGGCCCTGCAGCCGTACCTCGGCGGACTAAAAGTGATCGAGGTTCCCCAGTAATGGACCGCTGGCTCATCGCCCTCGACATCGACGGCACAGTGCTGCGTGAAGACGGCTCGCTCGGCGACGACGTGGTGACGCAGGTCGCGCGCGTGCGCGACCTCGGCCACGAGGTCATGCTCGCCACCGGGCGTTCCGTCGCCATGACCCTTCCGGTGCTCGACCGCCTCTCGATCAGCCCCGACTATGTCGTGTGCTCAAACGGCGCCATAACGCTCAAGCGCGACGCGGATGCACCCACTGGCTACTCGCGCGAGTACGTCGAGACCTTCGATCCGAGCGAGGTGCTCACGACGATCAAGTCGAACCTCGCCGACGCTCACTACGCGGTCGAAGACGAGACCGGCCTCTACCGCTTCACCGGCTACTTTCCGGATGGCACGCTCGGCGCTTCGAGCGTCAAGGTCGAGTTCGAGGAGCTGCTCGCGCATGCCGCGACGCGCGTCGTCGTGATCTCGCCCGAGCACGGCATCGAGGACTTTCTCGCCATCGTGGAGCGCATGGGCCTCCACCGTGTCAGCTACAACGTCGGCTGGACCGCATGGCTCGACATCGCTCCCGACGGGGTCAACAAGTCCACGGCGCTCGAGCGCGTGCGTGAGCTTCTCGACATCCCGCGCTCGCGCGTGATCGCGGTCGGCGACGGTCGCAACGACATCGACATGCTCGAGTGGGCATCCGTCGAGGGGCGCGGAGTGTCGATGGGCCAGGCTCCCGATGAGGTGCACGAGGCAGCCAACGAGACCACAGCGAGCGACCTCGACGATGGCGTCGCCCGGCTTTTCGAGGGCTTGTAGCATCCCTGACGGCCTATTGACAGGGTTTGGGGCGCAGTATTCGGTTACACTCAGGACTTGGTTTCCTTTGGAGGGCTGTCCGAGCGGCCGATGGAGCCAGTCTTGAAAACTGGTGATGTGAAAGCATTCGTGGGTTCGAATCCCACGCCCTCCGCTCTGCCCGACTCTCCCCATACCGAACGAAGGGATCTGCGATGAGTGAACTGCGTCCACGCTCAACAGCACGATCGATCAAACCCGCTGGCATCGCGCGCCACGGCCGACTCCGCAAAAGCGGCCCCTGGGGTGGTTTATTCGCCTTCATCGGCGCTGCACTCGCAGTTCTCCTCGTGAGCACAACGGCAGTGGCAGGAATCGTCGGTGTGCAACTGTACGAACAGACCGATGTCGTGACGCTCGTCGGCGACACCGAGGGTCCGCCCCCGAGCATCGGTGCATATCCCGGCGGCTTCAACATGCTCATCGTCGGTAGCGACATGTGTGAGTCGGCCAGTGGATGCGAGGGGCGCGGTAAAGCGAACCTCAACGATGTGACGATGCTCCTGCACGTTTCGGCAGATGGAACCAACGCCACAGCTGTCAGCTTCCCGCGCGACCTCGTGGTGCCCATTCCCTCGTGCCCGAAGAACGGTGGCCAGACTGCGGCAATGGCCGGTCGCCCGATCAACGAGACGCTGTACTACGGCGGTCTCGCGTGCACCGTGCTCACCGTCGAGAAGCTTTCGGGACTCAAGATCCAGTTCGCCGGACTCATCACCTTCAACGGTGTCATCCAGATGTCGAATGCCGTGGGCGGTGTCGAAGTCTGTGTCACCGAGCGAATCGACGACAAGTACGTGGGCTTGCACCTCTCGAAGGGCACCCACAAGCTCTCTGGACGCAAGGCGCTCGCCTTCCTTCGCTCGCGCCACGGCGTGGGTGACGGCAGCGACCTGACGCGCATCAGCTCGCAGCAGGTGTTCCTCTCGTCCCTCGTCCGTACGCTCAAGAGCAAGGACACCCTGGGCGATCCGCTCAAGGTCTACAAGCTCGCACAGGGTGCCACGTCATCCATGACGTTGTCGAAGGGGCTCAAGCAGCTCGACACGATGTACTCCATCGCGGCGAAGCTCAAGGACATCCCGCTCGAGAACGTGACCTTCGTGCAGTTCCCGGGTCGCACCGGTGTGACAACTCCGGCGATGTACGCCGGCAAGGTTGCTCCGATTCCGGACCGCGTGAACGCCCTGTTCGCCAAGATCCGCGCTGACGAGCCGTTCAAGCTCGCTCAGGTCGGTGACGAAAACGGTGGATCGGTGAAGAACCCGAACGCTCCCAAGCCGACCGACAGTCCGTCGTCGACCTCGACCGCGGCACCCATCAAGAAGGACACCCTCGCAGGTATCAAGGGCCAGACCGCAGCGGACTACACCTGCTCGATCGCTAACTAGTCGTCTCGCAGTCGGCGCCTTCGCTCCGGCCGCGTTCGGCGCACCGCCGGTAATTGGTTATGATTGCTGACGGACTCCGCTAGCGGAGTGCAAGGAGACGTCGCATAGTTCGGCCTAGTGCACCACCCTGCTAAGGTGGAGTACCCTAACGGGTACCGAGGGTTCAAATCCCTCCGTCTCCGCACTTCAAGAAGCCCCGCCTCGAGCGGGGCTTTTTGCGTGCGGGCGCCGTCGCTTGACTGGGGTGCCCTTTGTCACGTGCGATCGCCGTTTCTTGCGTCTCCGCGCCCCCTGCGTTCGCCGGGGCAGCGACGACGCCCCAGAATCGGGTCGACTTGCCACTTTCTGGCCTTCATTTCGAAACGAAGAGTCGAAACTGGCATTTCGACGACCTATCGGTCGCACGAGGTACCCGGTTGGGATGACCTTCGCGGCCAGATGTCATCAACGAGAAGCATTCCGGTGACCCGACCCGCGCACGTAGCCTGCTGGTGTTCGCTACGGGAGGTCTCCATGAACGACACACGACAGGCCAGTGGTTTCGAGCCCTGGGTCGCACACTTTCGCGGTGGCCCGGCCCGGCACGAAGCGCTGGAAGCGACGATCGACTGGGATGCACCGGTCACCCTCAGCGGTCGGGAGCAACGAGCATTTGCGCGCTCCTTCCAGCGCTTCGAGCTGGGCGAGAGCGGCGAGGGCACCCACCTTCTCGCCCTCGCGGCTGCCGCCGGCGATCCGGTCTACACGGCCGCGCTCACGTTGCTCGTGGGGGAGGAACAAAAGCACTCGGCGCTTTTCGGTCGCGGACTGCGGCACCTCGGCGCGCCGAGTCTCGAATCGCACTGGACGGATGCCGCGTTCACCACCCTGCGCCGGGTTCTCGGTCTTCGCACCGAGATCGCCCTCTTTCTCATCGCCGAGAGTGTGGCGATGGGCTACTTCATCGCGCTCGCAGAGCACGCGCCCGACCCGGTGCTGCGCGGAATCGGACGTCGCATCGCCGACGACGAGCGCAACCACATCCGCTTTCAGATCGACCGGCTGCGCTGGGGATTTCGCCGCACTCCGGCGCCCATTCGCGCTGTGATCGGTGCGGCGTGGACCATCGTCGCGATCGGGGCGGCCACTGTCGTCGTCATCGATCACGGAGCAGCCCTGCGAGCGTGCGGTTTGTCACCCGTCGAGTACTGGGGCCGCGCGATGCGCAGCTTCAGAGTCGCGGCCCGGTCGGCGCTCGCACCGAACAGAGCGCTGCTCGGGCCGCGCAGTTAGGTTCGACCTGCCATTACAGTGCAGCTCTCATCGTGCGCCGCCCGCGACTTTCCGCCAGATTCGCGACGACTGTCTGCCCCATCAGGCGACAGTGCGCACAGCGTCGGCCGTCGAGAGCACAATGGGGTGCGTGAACCGCCGCGCTCTTCTTCTCTTCGTCGGCCTCGGGCTGGCCTGGGGCATCCCCTATCTCTTCATCAAGATCGCCGTCGGCGAGCTCGAGCCGCAAATGGTGGTGCTCGCTCGGGCTGGGTTGGCCGCTGTGCTCCTGCTGCCGCTCGCCGCCTTCCGCCGCGAGCTCTGGCCGGTGATCCGCCGCTGGAAGCCCATGCTCGCCTACACGATCATCGAGATCGTGGTGCCGTGGTACTTCCTCAGCTCTGCTGAGCAGCACCTCCCCAGCTCGACGGCCGGGCTCCTGCTCGCGGCGGTCCCGCTCGCGGGTGTCGCCGTCGCGTTCTTCATCGGGCGCCCAGCCCGGCTCTCCGGAATCAACTGGCTCGGCATCGCCCTCGGCATGACCGGTGTGGCCGCACTCGTCGGTCTCGACGTCGGCGGCTCCGACCTGCTCAGCGTTGGCGAGATGGCGATTGTCGTCATCGGCTATGCGCTCGGCCCGGCCATTCTGTCGCGCTGGATGCCCGACCTCCCCGGCATCGGAGTTGTCGCGGTCTCTCTCGCCGGCGCCGCGATCGTCTACGTGCCCTTTGTCGCCTTCACGGGAGCCTGGCCCACGGCGTGGCCGTCCGCCGCCGTTATCGTCTCGATCGTCGTGCTCGCCGTAGTGTGCAGCGCTCTCGCCTTCATCCTCATGATCGCCCTCATCGCAGAAATCGGGCCGGTGCGGTTCACGGCCATCACCTATGTGAACCCTGCCGTCGCGATCCTCGCCGGCGTCATAGTCCTGGGCGAGCGCGTCACGGTCTGGACCATCCTCGGGTTCGCTCTTGTGCTGGGCGGGTCCTGGCTCGTCACACGCCACCGCACGCCGACTGATGAGCCGATCGCGGCGCCGGAGGCGGCACCCGCACAGCAGGTCTAGTGGGTGGTCAGCCGAGCGCGATGCGGGCGGCAGCGTAGGGCTCGAGTTCCACGAGCTGCTCCGCGCCCAGGGCCGCGACAGTGACCGTTGCAGCAACGGGTCGGAGGTTCGCGACGAGCACCGTCGCTGTGTCGCCGGAACGTGCACCGATGGCCCACAGGCCGGCCGGTGCATCCAGCGCCTCAAGCAGAGGAGCACCCGCGAGTGTCGTCAGCCAGTCAAGGGAGGCGCTGCGCGGGCCGCTCGCTTCGAACCAGGTAATGCTCGCGACACCGTCGACGGATAGGGCGGCTGCGCTCGCGACCGTCCAGGCGAGAATGGCGGGCGCACTATGCCGCGGGTCGGTCGCATCGGGGTTGACTGCTGCACCGTAGCCCGCTGAGAGGTCGGTGACGAGCGCGTCGGGCGTTGGAGTCGTGGCGACCGCGTTGAAGCGTGCCCGCAGCGTGACCGGCCCGACGTGCACGGGACCCTCGGTGAGTCGCCCGGCGTTCTCGGCGACGAGTCGTTGCATCGCGATGGATTCAACGAGCTGCTCACGCCCCGTCGCGTGCATCTCGGGCGTGACGCTGAAGGTGTGTTCCGCGATGTCGCCGGGCAGGCGGTGCAGGGTGCGGTTGAGCTCGGTGAAGTGTGCGCGCGTGCCGCCCACCGTGATGATTCCGAGGCCGCGGGACGCGAGCCCGTCGCCGAGGGCGTGCCACAGTTCGGGCTCAGAGACGTGGGTGTCCGCGGAGAAGACGCCGACGCGAATGACGTTGAGCGGTGCAATCGCATCGATGACGTCGCCGATGCGGTCAGCTGAGGCACCGACGATGCGCACGTCGAGCGGCAGCTCTCCGGCTTCGGCGACGGCGCGATCGAGCACCTCGGGCCAGACCGGGGTGCTGACGGGTAGCTCCACGAGAAGGAAGTCAGCGGTCGGTCGGCCCGTCGTGCTGCCCGTCGAGGCGGAAGTGCCGATGGACGGCACTGCGCGGCCGGCGTCCACGAGCTCGATGCGGTCGTCTGCGGGAGCGGTGATTGCCGGGCGAAGGGAGCGCGCCGAGATGCGGATGCCCTGCTCAACAACCGATCCCGCAGCGACCTCGACCGGGAACGGCAGTTCGAGTGGCGTGCTGTACGTCTTGAACGAGGCGTCGGTCCAGTTGCGCTGGTCCTCCATCTCGAAGACGTCGCCCGTGAACTCGAGGTGCACGGCGAGACCGTCGTGGTCCCAGCCGAGCGCACTGATGTCGAAGGCCGGCTGGTGCGCGCTGATCTCCACCGGGAACGCGGATGCCTCGGTGTCGCCCTCCGGGTGCGTGATCTCGAGCGCTTCACCGGCGAGGGTGGGCGGGTGGAGTGCGACGAGTCCGAGGCGATTGCGCAGGAATGCAGTGTGCACGTGGCAGGTCCACCTCACGTCGAGCTCATCGCCGAGTGCCTCGACGGTGAGCTGGGCGGAGAGGTCGCCGAGCGCGACATCCACTCGCAGGCTGTTATGGAGCGACGAGACACCCGTCACCACGGGTGGCAGCGTGCCCCAGTCCTGGTCGCGGGCAACACCACGGATCGATCGCAGCACGATCCGGCCGTCGTAGGACACGTCGGCGAGTTCATCGTCGCGGAGCTCGAGGCGCCACGGCCCGCTCGCGAACGCGATCGGGGGAGTTGTGGTCTCGCCCCAGGCCGCGTCGCCTGTCTCGTGCTCGGTCATGGTCGGTCTAGAGCGTCGTCATGCCGCCGTCGACCGCGAACGAGGCGCCGGTCGCGAAAGCCGCGTCATCGCTCGCGAGGAAGACGACGATGCCTTCGATGTCGGCGGGGGAGCCAGCGCGACCGAGGGGGATGCGGCTGATGATGGCGGCACGAGCCTCAGGGTCTGAGGTGATCGTGCTCACGAGTGTCGTCTCGGTGTAGGCGGGGATGACCGTGTTGACGCGGATGTTGTCTGCGGCGTACGCGGCGGCGACCGTGCGGGCGAGCCCGTGGATTCCGGCCTTGGATGCGCTGTAGGCCGTGAATGCCGCGCCTTCGCCGTTGATGCCGGTCGGGCTGCCGGTGAGAATGATGGACCCGCCGCCGTTCGTCTTCATCGCACGCACGGAGTGCTTGACGGTGAGAAACGTACCGGTGAGGTTGATATCGATCGTGCGGCGCCAGTTCTCGAGCTCGAGGTCGGCCGCGGGGGCATCGAGGCCGAAGAGCTGCACTCCCGCGTTGGCGACGACGACGTCGGGGGTCCAGCCGGCGGCGGCCAGGTCAGCGAATGCTGCCTCGACGCTCGGCTCGTCGGAGATGTCCATCGTGAGGCCGCGGGTTTCGCCGGTGGCTCCTGCCGCAGCGCTGGCTGCGCCGTCGCCGTCGCGGTCGGAGAACACGACGCGAGCACCTTCGAGGGCGAGGCGTGCGGCGACCGCGTATCCGATTCCCGTCGCAGCTCCCGTCACCAGGGCGGTCTTGCCTGTCAGGCGGTTGGTCATGAGAACTCCACTTCGAGTCGGCGGTGCGAACAGAGTCACCCTAGCTGATATTGGTCAACCGGTTCATCCATTTTCGGAATTCTCGCTCGATCGCTCGAGTCGCTCGGATGCCGTCCACATGTGTTCGCGCATAGCCGTCTCGACAGCGAGCGGGTCGCGCGTGACGAGCGCCTCGTAAATGCGCGTGTGCTCAGTGAGTGCGTGCTCGGCATCGTCGCCACGGCGCAGTCCGCGCTCCACCCAGACGCGGAGGAGCGAGCGGATGCTCTGTAGCAGGTCGGCGAGTACCTGGTTGTCGGCGATGCGTGCGATGTTGAGGTGGAACTTGAGGTCGGCCTCGATGAAGCGGGTCGGGTTGCCGAGGTGCTGGTGCATCGAGTCGATGAACCCCTTGAGCTGGGTGAGGTCGGAGTCGGTGACGCGCTCGGCGGCGAGGCGCGCAGCCATGATCTCGAGGCCGGCGCGCACGGCGATGAGCTCGTGCGTGCGGGGAGCGCCGATCATGAGTCCCCAGCTGAGCGTCTCGGGGAGAAGCTCTGATGCTGAGCCGCGCAGGTAGGTGCCGGAGCCCGGCCTCACATCGACGACGCCGAGGATCTCGAGAGCCGCAAGCGCCTCGCGCACGGCCGACCGACCGATGCCGAGAGTGGACGCGAGTTCGCGCTCGGGAGGCAGGCGCGTGCCGGCGGGAATGACCCCGCTCGTGAACAGGTCGAGCAATCTCTTGGCCACTGCCGATACAGCGGTTCCCGTGGGCATCGCCGTCAGCGCAGACGAGATGCCATCGGTGGGTTTATCGGGGTACGCAGGCACGGCCTAAGGGTAACAACGAAGTAACGGCGAAACCGGCAGAAAACAAAAGTTGCAGATTGGTCAACCGGTTGAGGTATAGTCCTACTGGATTCGACACGACAGGTGTTGTTTCTTCGGACCTTTCAGCAGGAGTCACCGTGGACGCCCCCCGTACTGCCCTTCGCATCGAGCGCTCGCTCGCTCGACGAATCGCTCTCGTAGAGGCGCGTGATCGGGCATGACCCGCCTGTTCAACGACCCGGCCGACTTCGCCGACGAACTCGTCGAAGGCTTCGTCGCGGCCAACTCCCGCTGGGTGCTCCCCGTTCCCGGCGGAGTCGTGCGCGCGGCGGTCTCTCCCGAGCCCACCGTCGTCGTCATCACCGGTGGTGGCTCCGGCCACTACCCCGC
>Ga0247813_10000672_pt1 | contig 29525 bp, 28 predicted proteins | sample UWRJL169409C1_FD_180719 | JGI IMG/M metagenome (GOLD analysis project Ga0247813, IMG submission 180719) | Plant litter microbial communities from Arlington Agricultural Research Station in Wisconsin, United States - UWRJ-L169-409C-1 | ecosystem: Environmental > Terrestrial > Plant litter >...
CGCCGAAGCCCACAAGCGCCGCGACGAGCCCGAACAGATATCGCCGGGCTCGCTGCAGCCGGTGGGCAAGCTAGCGAAGCCAGATCGCTTGCACGAGCTGACGCTGCTGCGCGAGATCGGGATCGTCAATTCGAGGGTGAAGGAAGAGTTGGCGAACGCGCCCAACCTACACAGGGCGCTGCAACCTTCTTTGGATCGCACGCAACAACAGCGCGCGCATGACCACGCGCAAGACCTTGCCCCGCGTCGCACGCCGAACGAGGCTGCCATGCAGCCCATGACGTCACCGGAAATGAAGGCAGTGGCCCCGCAGACGATGGTGCCTGCGCCTTCGCATACGACGACGCCCACGACCACCACCACGACAACGCCCGCAGCCCCCGACAGCCAGGAGATGCATGCCCGACTGGCGGCCAAGGATGCCGAACTTGCCGCCGCTCGGGCGCAGATCGCTCGGCTCACCGTGCAAGGATTCGCCGTACCACAGGCCAGCGAATCTCCAGCCGCACGCGCCGAGCCTGCCGCACTCGCACGCCACATCGACCCACGCGACCCCGCGCATCCCGACCACAAGGACTTCCAAAAGATCTTCGACGTCCTCGCGCAGGACGGCCGCTGGAATGCACCGCAGAGCGCCAGCATCGCCTCGCAGGCGCTGGCCGACTTCAAGGGCGATCGGCTGGCCAAGCGCCTGGATGTGGTGCTCCTGGAGCCCGACACGCGTGGCCAGCTCAAGCTGTTTGTGGGCCATGCGCCCTGGGGCGGCCTGCGGTGCCTGAGCGTGGCGGCGGTCGACCCGGTGCAGGCGGCGCGCATGCCGCCCGAGCAAGGCTTCGAGCGGCTGGAGCAGGCCACGCAGATGGCGCAGCAGCGGGAAATTCAGGACGCGCAACGGTGGGCGCAGCACTACCAGCAGCATCAACGCAGCGAGCACGGTCCGACGCGGTAACAACAGCAGGAACCTCGAACCCGGGCAACTGACAGGCCGAACAGCCCGACGGTTGGATCAAGAACGCTTCGCCTGCCCGAAACAAGCAGCGCTGACCCAAACGGTACAAAAATCTGCCTTCTCCCGACAGGAATCTCACGTCGACCGTCTGCCGCCTAGACTCCCACGGTCATCATGCATCCCCACGCCTGCAACTTTCACTCAACATCCGTCGAGCAGCAGCCAGCCGACACTTGGCTGGCACACACCGACGCAAGCGCGACGCCAAACCCGGGCCGCATGGGCCTCGGCGCGGTGCTCGTGTCACCCGATGGCACGGCTCACGTGCTGTCCGAGCTCTCGCCCGGACTGGGATGCAACAACGAAGCCGAAGTGCGAGCGCTCATGGCTGCATTGCGTGCGATGAAGTCCATGGGTGCCCGCCATGTCGAGGCACGTTGCGACAACAGCGTGGTCGTCGCGCAACTCATGGATGCGTCCGCGCCGCCGATCGCCCGCCTCGCGTCGCTCTTCGACGAAGCCCGCGCGCTGCTCGCCCATTTTGAAAGCGCCCGCGTGCGCTGGATTCCGCAACACCGCAACCAGGAAGCGGATGCATTGGCACGCGCAGCGCTGGGCCTGACGCAACCGCGGCAACCCCGCGCGACCCGCCCCCCGAAACACAAGGGGCGCAAGAAACGCTGAGGCGCCGGCTCAGCCGGCCAGGCCGACGAACACGTTCTGCACGTCGTCGTTGGCGTCGATGGCCGCCAGAAAGGTCTCGACCTCTTCGAGGTCTTCGGCGCTGAGGCTTGCCGGGTCGACCGGATTCTTCGCCTTGTAGCCGAGCTTGGCCGACAGCACGGTGAACCCTTGCGCCGGTAGCGCACGGCTGACCAGGTCGAGGTCGACAGGGTCGGTCAGGAACACCGTCACGCCCTCGCCTTCGCCGGGCTCGAAATCCTGCGCGCCGGCTTCGATGGCTGCCAGTTCCGGGTCGGCGCCCGCCGCGGTGGGTTCGGCTTCGATCATGCCCAGGTGATCGAAGTCCCAGGCCACCGAGCCCGAGGTGCCCAATTGACCCTTGCGGAACAGCACGCGCATTTCAGGGGCCGTGCGGTTCACGTTGTCGGTCAGGCATTCGACCATCAGCGGGACGCGGTGCGGCGCGAAGCCTTCGTAGATCACGTGTTCGAAGTGGACGGCTTCACCGGTCAGGCCGGCGCCCTTCTTGATGGCGCGGTCCAGCGTTTCCTTGGGCATGGAGACCTTGCGGGCCTGCTCGACCACCAGCCGCAGTCGCGCGTTCGAGCCAGGGTCGGCACCACCGCGTGCCGCCACCATGATTTCCTTGGCCAGCTTGCCGAAGAGTCGGCCCTTGGCGTTCGCGGCCAGGTCCTTGTGTTTTGCTTTCCACTGTGCGCCCATGCTGGGTGTTCCTTGATGTTGTCGCGTTGCGATGCGGCGATTTTCGTCGCCAGGCAGCGATTGTCGACGGTGAACCGAGGCGTTCCCGCGTGCGAGTGGCCGGCGCGCTGCTCAGCGATTGTCGGGATTGCCCGGCACGTCGCCCATCGCTTCGTCGTGGCGCAGGTCGCGTGCGGCCTTCAGGAGGCCGATCGACAGGCCGTCGCCCTGGCCCGCAAAGCCCTTGGCCACGCCTTCGAGGGCTTGCGAGAGCGCGGTGTCGCCGTCGTCGTTCGCATCCATGCTGATGTTCAACACCCGCGCGGCCATCTGGCGGTAGGTGACCACGCCAGCGTTCTCGAGCACCGCGACGAGGTCGAGGTACAGCGCGAGATTGACGTCGAGGGCCAGCTTGGTCGCGGCATCGAGCTTGTTGTCTTTGTTGGGTTCCATCATTGCTCCTGGGCTGCTGTTTTTCGCAATTATCGTCACGCCCCGTGGCATGACCGCGTCAGATCATCACCCTAAATCACAAGGCTACAGGGCTTATCGGCAGTCACGGCAGAAATGCTCACTTGCGCGCACCGCGCTCGCGGGCGCGGCGCACCTGTCGGCTCTGCGTCGCCTCTGCCACGGCCTGCAATTTGGCCTGGCGCCTGGCGACGCGACGCCGACGCAGGTAGCGGCCCAGGAAGTAGCTGCCGATGCCGGTGAGGCCCGCCAGCACGATGCCGAAGGCGCTGAGATCGAATGCACCCATGGTCATTGCACCCGCGACACGTGGGTCGGCTTGAAGCCGAGATCGGCCGCCTTGCCTTTGCGGGCCCGGTTGCCCCGCGCGTTGTTCAGCGTGCGGATCTCCAGCGTCTCGTCGCGCTCCTTGCCGCCGCGGCCGATGCCTTCGATGCGCACGCTGCGTGTGTATGCCGCCGCGCCCGCGAGCGTGTCCTTGGGCTCCAGGTCGATCAGCGTGAGCCCGCGTCCGCCCTTGGGCAGCGCCTTGAGTTCGGCGATGTCGAAGGTCAGGATGCGACCGCCCGTCGAGGCGCAGGCCACGTGCGTGGCCGCAGGCATCGGCTCTGCACCGCCCGCACCGCCGACCAGCGATGGGCGGCACAGCTGTTCTCCCTCGCCCACGTCGATGAAGGCCTTGCCGCCGCGCTGGCGCGACATCATGTTCTCGATCGAGGCGATGAAGCCATAGCCGCCGCTGCTGGCGATCAGCAGGCTGGCCTTGGCCGGGCCGGCAAAGCAATGCGCGACCTGCGTGCCGCTGTCGAGGTCGATCAGCGTGGTGACGGGCTGCCCGTCGCCGCGCCCGCCGGGCAACGCAGCCACGGCCACGGTGTAGACGCGCACGCCCTTGTCCTTGGCGGTGCCGAAGACCAGCAGCGTGTCGACCGAGCGGCATTCGAAAGCCGCATAGAGCGCATCGCCCGACTTGAAGCTGTATTCGGGCGCGGCGCCGTTGGCGCGCTCGCTCGCCCACCCTTTCTGCGTGCGCACCCAGCCCTTCTGCGACACGATGACCGTGACCGGCTCGTCGACCACCCGGACTTCGGCCACGGCACGTTTCTCGGCCTGGATCAGCGTGCGGCGCGGGTCTTCGAAAGTCTTGGCGTCGGCCTCGATCTCCTTGATCAACAGGCGGCGCAGCGCTGCCGGATTGCCCAGGATGTCCTCGAGCTTCTTCTGCTCTTCGCGCAGGCCCTTGAGCTCCTGTTCGATCTTGATCGCTTCGAGCCGAGCGAGCTGGCGCAGACGGATCTCGAGGATGTCCTCGGCCTGACGCTCGCTCAGGTTGAAGCGCGCGATCAGTGCTGCCTTGGGATCGTCCGCCGCGCGGATGATGGCGATCACCTCGTCGATGTTCAGCAGCACCAGCTGCCTGCCTTCGAGGATGTGGATGCGGTCCATCACCTTGCCCAGCCGGTGGCGCGAGCGCTTCTCGACCGTGACTTCGCGGAACGCGATCCACTCGTTGAGCATCTGGCGCAGCGACTTCTGCACCGGCTTGCCGTCGATGCCCACCATCGTCATGTTGATCGACGACGAACTCTCCAGCGAGGTCTGCGCCAGCAGCGTGGTGATGAAGTCCTCCTGGCTGATGCGCGAGGTCTTGGGCTCGAACACCAGGCGCACGGCGGCGTCCTTGCTCGACTCGTCGCGCACCACGTCCAGCACCGACAGCAGCGCGGCCTTCAGGTTGGTCTGGTCGGTGGAAAGCGCTTTCTTGCCGGCCTTGATCTTCGGATTGGTGATCTCCTCGATCTCCTCGAGCACCTTCTGCGTGCTCACGCCCGGCGGCAGCTCGTTGACCACCAGCTGCCACTGGCCACGGGCGAGTTCCTCGATCTTCCAGCGCGCGCGCACCTTGAGCGAGCCGCGGCCGGTGCGGTAGGCGTCGGCGATGTCGGTCGGGCCGCTGATGATCTGCGCGCCACCGGGGTAGTCGGGGCCGGGCACGATCTGCAGCAGTTCCTCGTCGCTCAGCTTGCCGTTGGTCTTGATGAGCGCCACGCAGGCGTCGGCGATCTCGCGCAGGTTGTGGCTCGGAATCTCGGTGGCCAGGCCGACCGCGATGCCGCTCGCGCCGTTGAGCAGCACGAAGGGCAACCGGGCAGGCAGCAGGCGCGGCTCTTCGGTCGAGCCGTCGTAATTGGGAATGAAGTCGGCCGTGCCTTCGTCGATTTCGTCGAGCAGCAGGCTGGTGATGCGCGCCAGGCGCGCCTCGGTGTAGCGCATTGCCGCTGCGCCGTCACCGTCGCGGCTGCCGAAGTTGCCCTGCCCGTCGACCAGCGGATAGCGCTGCGAAAAATCCTGCGCCATGCGCACCAGTGCGTCGTAGGCGGCCTGGTCGCTGTGCGGATGGAAGCGGCCGAGCACGTCGCCCACCACGCGAGCGCTCTTCACCGGCTTGGCACCCACGGTGCCATTGGTGCCACCAAAGCCCAGGCCCATGCGCGACATCGAGTACAGGATGCGGCGCTGCACCGGCTTCTGGCCGTCGCTCACGTCGGGCAGTGCGCGGCCCTTGACCACGGACAGCGCGTACTCGAGGTAAGCGGTCTGCGCATAGTCGGCCAGCGTCAGCTTGCTCGGGTCTTCGTCGGGGCTCGTCAGGTCGAGCGTCGGTTGGGAATCGTCCATGGTCTTGCTTGGTTTCTTTTCTTCTCGAATGGCTAGTCGTTGGGAAGCGGCGCGTTGCGCCGTCCGATGGCGCCGCCCTGCGGCGTGGCCGACAGTTCCATACGCACTCGCCCGGGCGGCGTACCGCCGCGCATGAGCGATGCACCGGGCTTCAGGTAGTCGTAGAGCTGCAGCACCGTCTTCACGTAATTCTGCGTCTCGCGGTAGTCCGGAATCTTGTTGCCCGCGCGCTGCACCGCGCCTTCGCCGGCGTTGTATGCGGCCAGCGCCAGCTCGAGCCGGCCCTCGAACATCGCGATCAGGTCACGCAGGTAACGCGCGCCGGCGGCAATGTTGGTCACCGGGTCGAGCAACTGGCTTTCGACGGTGCCGCGCCGGTTGGCCTGCACCCCGTAGCGGGCGGCCGTGGCAGGCATGACCTGCATCAGGCCGATCGCACCCTTGGGCGACACGGCGCTGGCATTGAAGCCCGACTCCGCGGCCACCAGGGCCTGCAGCAGTTCGTAGTCGATGGCGTGGCGTCCCGCCGCGGCGCGCAAGGCCTTGCGCGTGCCTGCGTAGTCGGGCGACTTCTCGAACAGGTCGAGCAGCCGCGTGCGTGCACCGCTCGCCAGGCCTGACGCGGAGGCGCCCGGCAGTCCGCGACTGGCGCTGCTGTCGAAGGTGAAATCGCCACGAAAGAACAGCACGTACCGCGCATCGAGCGGCTCGGTCGCGAAATGCGCCACGCCCACCTCGTCGACGTAGCCATACATGTCGAGCGCATGCGCCGCCGGCTGCGCGAGCAGCAGCAGTGCACCGGCCAGCCACCAGGCACGGCCACGCATCCACATGGTTGATTGCATCGTTTTCCTGTTGCTCTGCTGCTGCGTTCGGGTGGCCGAGCGCTCAGACGTCGATCTCGATGTCGTCGGCGCGGATTTCCATGAGCTCGCGGCGTGCCGCTGCCTCGCCCTTGCCCATGAGCTTGGTGATCTCGACTTCGGTGGCGCCAAAAGCCAGGCGGCCCAGGCCGACCTGCATCAAGCGCCGCGTGTCGGGATTGAGCGTGGTTTCCCACAATTGTTCCGCGTTCATTTCGCCCAGGCCCTTGAAGCGGCTGATGCTCCAGGCGCCTTCCTTGACGCCGTCCTTGCGCAACTTGTCGAGCGTGGCGACCAGTTCGCCTTCGTCCAGCGCATACACCTTGGATGCCGGCTTCTTTCCGCGCGCCGGTGCGTCGACACGGTACAGCGGCGGCTTGGCGACGTAGACGTGGCCGGTTTCGATCAGCTTGGGGAAGTGGCGGAAGAACAGCGTGAGCAGCAGCACCTGGATGTGCGAGCCGTCCACGTCGGCATCGCTCAGGATGCAGACCTTGCCGTAGCGCAGGCCGCTCATGTCGGGCGTGTCGTTGGGGCCGTGCGGGTCGACGCCGATGGCCACCGAGATGTCGTGGATTTCGGTATTGGCGAAGAGTCGGTCGCGCTCCACCTCCCAGGTGTTGAGCACCTTGCCGCGCAGGGGGAGCACCGCCTGCGACTCCTTGTCGCGGCCCATCTTGGCGCTGCCGCCGGCGGAGTCGCCCTCGACCAGGAAGACCTCGTTGTGGCTGATGTCCTTGCTCTCGCAGTCGGTCAGCTTGCCCGGCAGCACGGCCACGCCGGAGCCCTTGCGCTTCTCGACCTTCTGGCCGGCCTTCTGGCGGGTCTGCGCGGCCTTGATGGCGAGCTCGGCCAGCTTCCTGCCGTAGTCGACGTGCTGGTTCAGCCAGAGTTCCAGCGCCGGGCGCACGAAGCTCGACACCAGCCGCACCGCGTCGCGCGAGTTCAGGCGTTCCTTGATCTGGCCCTGGAACTGCGGGTCGAGCACCTTGGCGCTGAGCACATAGCTGGCGCGCGCGAACACGTCTTCGGGTAGCAGCTTCACGCCCTTGGGCAGCAGCGAATGGAATTCGATGAAGCTCTTGACCGCCGTGAACAGGCCGTCGCGCAGGCCGCTTTCGTGCGTGCCGCCGGCGCTGGTCGGGATCAGGTTGACGTAGCTCTCGCGCACGGGATGACCGTCTTCGGTGAAGGCCACGCACCAGTCGGCGCCTTCGCCCTCGGCGAAGTTGTCGGCGTTCTTGTCGGCATGGCCAGCGCCTTCGAACAGGGGAATGACCGGCTCGCCGTTGAGCGTCTGCATCAGGTAGTCGCGCAGGCCGCCCTTGTAGAGCCACTGCTGCGTGTCCTTGGTCTTTTCGTTGACCAGCGTCACGGTCACGCCCGGCATCAGCACGGCCTTGCTGCGCAGCAGGTGCGTGAGTTCGTTCAACGGCAGCGTGCTCGTTTCGAAATACTTGGCATCGGGCCAGGCGCGCACCGTGGTGCCCTGCTTGCGGTCGCGCGTGCCGTCGGCGCTGGTCGCGGCGCTTTCCTGCGGGCGGATCCTCAGCGGCTCGATCACGTCGCCGGCAGAGAAGGCCAGCTGCGCCACCGAGTTCTCGCGGTAGGACGTGACTTCGAGCCGGGTCGACAACGCATTGGTCACGCTGACGCCCACGCCGTGCAGGCCGCCGGAGAAGCTGTAGGCGCCGCCCGAACCCTTGTCGAACTTGCCGCCGGCATGCAGGCGCGTGAACACCAGTTCGACCACGGGCGCCTTTTCCTCGGGGTGCAGGCCGAAGGGAATGCCGCGGCCGTCGTCTTCGATGCTCACCGAGCCATCGGCGTGCAGCACCACCTTGATCTTCTTGCCGTGGCCGGCCAGCGCTTCGTCGGCCGCGTTGTCCAGCACCTCCTGGATGATGTGCAGCGGGTTGTCGGTGCGCGTGTACATGCCCGGGCGCTGCTTGACCGGCTCGAGGCCCTTGAGCACACGGATGGAGCCCTCGGAATATGCGGGGGGAACGGAAGGAATCTTGGGAGGAGTCGCCATGGGGGCGGATTGTAGTGAGACTGAAATGAAGGACTGGATGCTCATACAGTTCGCATCACCGAAAACGGGGCGAATCAGTCCGAGCGCGAGTAACTTGGCGCGCCCGAGGTGCGTGCCGTGAGGAAGTCGATGAACACTCGCAGTCTGGGCGTGAGGTGACGCCCGGACGGCCACAGCACCTGGAAATCGACGAGGCGCGGCAGCATGTGCGCCGCCAGCACGGTGCGCAGCCGCCCCGCCGCCAGGTCCTCCTGCGCGGAAAACGCCGGCAGGCAGGCGATGCCCAGCCCACGCACCGCGAAGCACAGCCGCGTCTCGATGTTGTTGCAGACCATCGAGGTCGGCAGGCGCCACTCGATGCCGTCGCTGTTGGGCTGCAGTGGCCAGACTTCAAGCTTGCCGGTGTTCGGATAGCGATAGTGCAGGCAGGCGTGCTGGGCCAGATCGGCCGGCACCTGGGGCTCGCCACAGCGCGCCAGATAGTCCGGCGATGCGACCAGCAGTGAAGGAAAGGCGCCGAGCCGTCGCGCGGAGAGCCGCGAATCGACGGGCTCGCCGGTGCGCACGACGGCGTCGAAGCCCTCCTCGATCACGTCGACCATGCGGTCGCTGAAGTCCAGGTCGAGTTCGATGGCCGGGTAGGCGCGCATGAAGTCGGCGAGCAGCGGCAGCATCAGTGCGCTGATCAGCGGCAGGCTGACGCGCAGCCTGCCTCGCGGCGCGTCGGTGGCGCTCGACAGTTCGAGCTCGGCCGCTTCGATCTCGGCCAGCACGCGACGGCTGCGCTCCAGGAACAGGCTGCCCTCGGCGGTCAGCGTGATGCTGCGCGTGCTGCGGTGGAACAGGCGCACGCCCAGGCGTTCCTCGAGCCGCGCCACGCGCTTGCCCACGGCCGATGCCGACACGCCCAGCAGCCGGCCGGCCGCGACGAAGCTGCGGGTCTCTGCTACCTGTACAAAAACGATGAATCCGTTAAGGCTGTCCATAGAAGCTCCGATTGCGGACATCGATGTCCGTAGACAGCGGAACTCTATCCCTCTTTTTCCCGAGTCGGTGTATCCCTATCGTTCCTCGACCGTCTTCAGCCCGCTTCAGGAAGCCCGATGCACACCTCGATATCACCCGCAGATTTCTTCATTCCACCCGCAGGCGTTGCCTCCGCCATCGACGCAGTGGTCGACCGCGCGCTGCAGCGCCAGCGACTGGTCGGCGCCGTGGTCCTGGTCGCCCGTGACGGCCAGACGATCTACCGCCGCGCCGCCGGACTGGCCGATCGCGAAGCCGACCGGCCAATGACCGAGGACGCACTGTTTCGCCTCGCGTCCGTCTCCAAGCCCATCGTCTCCACCGCCGCGCTGGTGCTGGTCGGCCAGGGCCGGTTGGGTCTGGACGACGCGGTCGACCATTGGCTGCCGCGGTTCCGGCCCGCACTGCCCGACCGCACACCGACGCGGCTGACGGTGCGGCAGTTGCTCACGCACACGGCGGGCCTGGGCTACCGTTTCCTCGAAGCCGACCGCACCGGCCCCCTCGCACGTGCCGGCGTTTCGGACGGTCTGGACGGCACCCGGCTCACCCTGGCGGAGAACCTGCACCGCATCGCCGGCGTGCCGCTGATCTACGAACCGGGCACCGCCTGGGGCTATTCACTGGCCACCGACGTGCTCGGCGGCGTGATCGAGCGCGTCACCGGCCAGGCGCTGCCCGAGGCCGTTCGCACACTCGTGACAGCGCCGCTCGGCCTGCACGACACCGGCTTCCACGCCATCGATGCGCAGCGCTTGACCGCCGCCTATGTGAACGACGATCCCGCGCCGCGCTTGCTGCGTGCGGGAGAAACCGTCACGCCGTTCGAAGGCGCCGTCGGCATCGAATTCGACCCGGCGCGCGCGCTCGACCCGACCGCCTTTCCTTCCGGCGGTGCGGGAATGGTCGGCAGCGCCGGTGATTTCCTGCAATTGCTGGAGACGCTGCGCACCGGTGGCGGCCCGCTGCTGCCGCCCGCGCTGGTCGCAGAAATGGGCCGCAACCAGACGGGCGACAAGGGGCCGCCCGACGCCCCTGGTGCCGGCTTCGGACTGGGCTTTTCGGTGTTGCACGACCCGCAGGCGGCATCGTCGCCCGAATCGGCGGGCACCTGGCGCTGGGGCGGCGCTTACGGACACTCGTGGTTCGTCGATCCGCGACGCCGGCTCAGCGTGGTCGCGTTCACGAACACGCTCTACGAAGGCATGTCCGGCGAATTCGTGCGTGCGTTGCGCGACGCGGTGTATGCCGGTCTGGGTCGCACCGAGGAAATTTCATGAACGAGGCGCTGTGTCCTTCGCTGCCTGAATCCGTCGCGCCACAGGCACGCACGCGTCTGCCGCTGGGCGGGCTGCTGGCGCTGGCGGCTGCGGGCTTCCTCACCATCCTGACCGAAGCGCTGCCCGCGGGCCTGCTGCCGTCGATGGGCGCGAGCCTGGGCGTGTCGCAGGCGCTGGTTGGCCAGTTGGTGACGGCGTATGCGCTCGGTTCGCTGGTGGCGGCGATCCCTCTGGTCGCCGCCACGCGCGGGTGTCGGCGGCGACCGCTGCTGCTCGTGGCCATCGGCGGCTTTGCGCTCGTCAACACCATCACTGCGCTGTCGACGCACTACGGGCTGACGCTGGCCGCGCGCTTCCTTGCGGGCGTGTTCGCCGGCCTGCTCTGGGCGCTGCTGGCCGGCCAGGCGAGCCGCATGGTGACGCCCGCCTTGCGCGGACGCGCCATCGCCGTGGCCATGCTGGGCGCGCCGGTCGCGCTGTCCCTGGGCATTCCCGCGGGTACCTGGCTGGGTGGGCTGCTGGGCTGGCAAGTCACCTTCGGCGCGATGTCGGTGCTGAGCGTGCTGTTGCTGGGTTGGGTGCGCTGGACGGTGCCCGACTTCCCGGGCGCGTCGACCGCTCGACAGACCGGCCTGCGCCAGGTGCTCGCCTTGCCCGGCCTGTCCACGGTGCTGTGGGTGCTGCTGGCGTTCGTGCTCGCGCACAACCTGCTCTACACGTACATCGCGCCCTTCCTCGCGCAGGCAGGGATGGCGGCGCGCATCGACGTCATGCTGCTGGTTTTCGGCGGTGCGTCGCTGGTCGGCATCTGGCTCACCGCGCTGCTGATCGATCGCTGGCTGCGTGCGCTGGTGCTGGCAGGCATCGGCGCGTTCGGTGCCGCGGCGCTGGTACTCGGCCTGGCGAACATGGCGAATGGCCAGCCGGCAGCGATATTTGCCGGCATGGCCGTCTGGGGCGTGGCCTTTGGCGGCGCGGCCACGCTGTTCCAGACCGCGGCGGCGAACACGGCAGACGGCGGGTCTGCCGACGCGGCCGACGTGGCGCAGTCGTTGCTGGTCACGGCGTGGAACCTGGCGATGGCGCTGGGCGGGCTGGCCGGTGGGTGGCTGCTCGCGGATTTCGGCGCGCAGAGCCTGCCGTGGACACCGTGCCTGTTGCTTGTGCTCGCAGGCTGGGGCGCCTGGCGCGGCAGCGCGCATGGCTTCCCACGGCGCCCCTGATGCACGAGCGTCATCCACGGACTTTGCCGATGACAAGAATGCGCGGGACAGTCCGGACAGCGGATGCGTCGCGCTTTGGCTAAAGTCGGAGGATGACTTCCCCCGCTCCTTCCCTGTCGATCAAGCAGGTCCTGCTCTGCGGCGCACTGATCGTGACGCTTTCCATGGGCATCCGCCACGGCTTCGGTCTCTGGCTGCAGCCCATCACCCAGGAGCAGGGCTGGACGCGGCAGACCTTCTCCTTCGCCATCGCGATCCAGAACCTGTCCTGGGGCGTGATGGGCGTGTTCGCCGGCATGCTCGCCGACAAGCTGGGCGCTTTCCGCGTGCTGCTGATCGGCGCGGCGCTGTACGCGGTCGGCCTGGCGGGCATGGCGCTGTCGCCGACGCCGCTGCTGTTCGCGATGACGGCCGGCGTGCTGATCGGTGCGGCGCAGGCGGGCACCACCTACGCGGTGGTCTACGGCGTGATAGGCCGGCAGATTCCTGCCGAACGGCGCTCCTGGGCCATGGGCGTGGCTGCGGCAGCGGGTTCCTTCGGCCAGTTCCTCATGGTGCCGATCGAGGGACAGTTGATAGCCAGCTTCGGCTGGCACACGGCGCTTCTGGTGCTGGCGGCGCTGGTGCTGCTGATCATGCCGCTCGCCTTCGGCCTGCGCGAACCACGCCAGGCGTCGACCGCCGTGCGCCGCGAGCAGACCATTCTCCAGGCCGTCGGCGAAGCTTTCAGGTACCCGAGCTTCGGCCTGTTGATGGCCGGCTATTTCGTCTGTGGTTTCCAGGTGGTGTTCATCGGCGTGCACATGCCGAGCTACCTGCGCGACAAGGGCCTGTCGCCTGAAGTCGCCAGCTATGCACTCGCGCTGATCGGGCTCTTCAACGTCTTTGGCACCTACACCGCCGGCGTGCTCGGCCAGCGCCTGGCCAAGCGCAAGATCCTAGCGGCCATCTATCTGGGTCGCGCGATCGCGATCGCCGTGTTCCTGCTGGTGCCGCTGTCACCGCTGTCGGTCTATGTGTTCGCCGCGGTGATCGGCTCCCTGTGGCTGTCGACCGTGCCGGTGACCAACGCGCTGGTGGCGCAGATCTTCGGTGTGGCGCACCTCTCGATGCTCAGCGGCTTCATTTTCCTGGGGCACCAGGTCGGCTCGTTCATGGGCGTGTGGCTGGGCGGCTACCTGTACGACCGCAACGGCAGCTACGACATCGTCTGGTACATCTCCATTGCGCTGGGCGTGGGCGCCGCACTCATCAACCTGCCGGTCAAGGAGCGCGCGATCGTGCGCACCCTGCCGCAGGCCGCGTGACGACCCCGATGCGCCACGCGATGCGTCCGCGTTTGCTGCAAGCCGGCGCCCTGGCGCTCGCCGCGGTCGTGCTGACCGGCGTCTTCATGCTCTACACGCGCCCCGGCTTCCTCGTCACGCTGGTCGACCAGGTGTGGTCGTGCTTTTGAGCCCGACCTCACCGCGCCATGCCGACACGCCCCCGTCGGGCTGGGTCGTGCGCTGGTCGCACCTGCTGCCGACCGGCGGCTCGGTGCTGGACGTCGCCTGCGGTTCGGGCCGCCACATGCAATGGTTCGCTGGCCGCGGGCATGCGGTGACGGGCGTCGACCGCTCGGGCGACGCACTGCGCGCAGCAAGCACTTTCGGCGAGACGCTTCTGGCCGACATCGAAGACGGGCCCTGGCCCTTTGGCGGCCAGTACTTCGACGCCGTCGTGGTGACCAACTACCTGTGGCGCGCCCGCCTGCCCGACATCGTCGCGGCCGTCGCACCCGGCGGCGTGCTCCTCTACGAAACCTTTGCTGCGGGCAACGAAACCATCGGCAAACCTTCGCGTGCGGACTTCCTGCTGCAGCCCGGGGAACTGATCGCCGCCAGCACGGGACTTCGGGTGGTGGCATACGAGGACGGTTACGAAGATGGCCACCCAGCCGACCACCAGGGCTCCCATTCCCACGCGCCCGCGCGTTTCGTGCAGCGCATCGCCGCCATTCGCCCTTCGGCCGGGCCGGCGACCCCTTCCGGGCACCGCCTACTTCTGCGACCGCTGGCCAGTCAGTAGAATGCCTGCTTTCGGCCAACCGACAAAGAGATTCCCTTGGAGCAACTGACAGGCAGCATTGTTGCGCTCGTGACCCCCATGCACGACGACGGCAGCGTCGACTACCCGGCCCTGCGCCGGCTGATCGACTGGCACATCGACGAAGGCACCGACTGCCTGGGCGTGGTCGGCACCACCGGCGAGTCGCCCACGGTCGACGTCGAGGAGCATTGCGAGATCATCCGCGTGGCGGTCGAACAGGCCCGGGGCCGCGTCCCGGTCATGGCCGGATGTGGCGCGAACTCCACCAAGGAGGCCATCGAGCTCGCCAAGTACGCCCGCGGCGTGGGCGCCAACTCGCAGCTTCAGGTGGTTCCTTACTACAACAAGCCGACGCAGGAAGGCCAGTACCAGCACTTCAAGGCAATCGCCGAAGCGGTCGGCGACCTGCCCGTGGTGCTCTACAACGTGCCCGGCCGCACGGTGGCGGACATGGCGCACGACACCGTGCTGCGCCTGGCGCAGGTGCCCGGCATCATCGGCATCAAGGAAGCGACCGGCAACATCGAACGCGCCCAATGGCTGATCCGCGAGTTGCCGCCTGAATTCGCCGTGTATTCGGGCGACGACCCGACGGCCGTGGCGCTCATGCTGTGCGGCGGCAAGGGCAACATCAGCGTGACAGCCAACGTGGCGCCACGCAAGATGCACGAGCTTTGCGTGGCGGCGCTCGCCGGCGACGTGGCTACGGCCATGCGCATCCAGTTCGAGCTGATGCCCCTGCACCGCCACCTGTTCGTCGAACCAAACCCGATTCCGGTCAAGTGGGCGCTGTCGCGCCTGGGCCGCTGCGGCGGCGCCCTGCGCCTGCCGCTGACCGAACTGTCGTCGGCCAGCCGTCCCGCCGTCGAAACCGCGCTGCGCGACGCCGGCATCCTGAGCGACTGAGTAAAACTTTACGGCGCTCCACGCAAATTTCAGCAACCTTTTGCCGCGCGCCGGCTCCGACACAGCGGGCGCTGTAGCCCACAGAATTCATTCCACCAAGGAAGAGACGTTGAAGAATTATTCGCGATTCGCATTGCTGGCGCTGGTCGCCAGCCTGGCTGCATGTTCGGTGCTCGAGGGTGACAAGGTCGACTACAAGAGCGCCGGCAAGGCACCCACGCTCGAAGTGCCGCCCGACCTGACCCAGCTGTCGCGGGACAACCGCTATGCCATTCCCGGCAGCGTCGTCTCCGCCAACGGTTATCAAGCCGGTCTCACCAGCGCGCCCAATGCGCCCACGGCCGTCTCCGGCATGGGTGACGTGCGCATGGAACGTTCCGGCTCGCAGCGCTGGATCGTCGTCAACCGCCCGGCCGACCAGCTCTGGGACCCGGTGCGCGACTTCTGGCAGGAAAACGGCTTCCTGCTGACCACCGACCAGCGCAACCTGGGCATCATGGAAACCGACTGGGCCGAGAACCGAGCCAAGCTGCCGCAGGACATCATCCGCAGCACGCTGGGCAAGCTGGTCGACTCGATCTACTCCACCGGCGAACTCGACCGCTTTCGCACGCGCCTGGAGCGCTCGCCCAGCGGCGCCACCGAAATCTACGTGAGCCACCGCGGCATGGCCGAGGTGTACAGCAACACGACCAAGGACCAGACGGTCTGGCAACCGCGTCCGAGCGACCCGGAACTCGAAACCGAGTTTCTGCGCCGCCTGATGGTCAAGCTGGGTGTCTCGCAGGAGCAGTCGAAGGCGCTGATGGCCACGTCGGCGCCGACGCAGACTTCACGCATCGCCACTGTCAACGGCCAGGAAGTCGTGCAGATGAGCGAAGGCTTCGAGCGCGCCTGGCGCCGTGTCGGCCTGGCACTCGACCGCACCGGCTTCACCGTGGAAGACCGTGACCGCAGCGCCGGCATCTACTTCGTTCGCTACGTGACGCCCAATCCGGACAAGAAGGAACCGGGCCTGTTCTCCAAGCTCTTGAGCTTCGGCAAGAAGACCGACGATGCGCCGCTGAAGTACCGCATCCAGGTCAAGAGCCAGGGCGAGACCAGCACGGTGTCGGTGCTCAACGAGTCGGGTGCACCGGTTTCCACCGAGAACGCGCAACGCATTGTCAGGGTCATCGCCGACGACCTGAAGTAAGCGCGCTGATGCTGCGTTTTCGCAGTCTGGGCAGCGGCAGCACCGGCAACGGCACGCTGGTCGAAGCGTCGAGCGGCGGCCGCACTTCGCGGTTGTTGATCGACTGCGGCTTCGCGCTGCGACAGCTCGACGCGCGGCTCGCGCGCGTCGGCCTCGAAGCAGGCGATCTCGACGCGGTCTTCATCACCCACGAGCACGGCGACCACATCGGCTGCGCCCATTCCCTGGCACGCCGCAACCGCGTACCCATCTGGATGAGCGAAGGCACATGGCTGGCCACGGGCGGCAAGGACTTCGAAGGCCATCTGCACCTGGCGCGCGATGGCGGCGACATCACCATCGGCGACATGCTGGTCCAGCCGTTCACGGTGCCCCACGATGCGAAGGAGCCGCTGCAGCTGCGCTGCACGGACGGCGCGCGCAGCCTGGGCGTGCTGACCGATCTGGGCCATGCCACGCCACACGTGCTGTCGAGGCTGGCTGGCGTCGATGCCATGCTGCTGGAGTTCAACCACGACAGCGACATGCTCGCCGCCTCGGCCTACCCGGCCTTCCTCAAGCACCGCGTGGCCGGCAACTATGGTCACCTCTCCAACGCCGCTGCGGCAGGCATCGCGCGCGCCGTACTCCACGACGGCCTGCGCCACGTGGTGGCGGCGCACCTGAGCGAACAGAACAACCAGCCCGAACTGGTACGCCGGGCCCTGGCCGAGGCACTGGGCGCCAAAGAAGAAGAGATGCTGGCCGCCAGCGCGGCAGATGGCTCGCCCTGGCTGGACGCCTGACCCGAACACAGGGTCGACCGGGCCTGCTGTGCCCGGGTTGCAGCCGGCCGGGTTTCAGCTGCGCTGGCGCATCGCCTCGTAGAGACACACGCCGCTGGCCACCGAGACGTTCAGGCTCTCGACCGCACCCATCATCGGAATGCTGATCAGCTCATCGCAACTCTTGCGGGTGAGCTGGCGCATGCCCGTACCTTCGGCACCCAGCACCAGCGCCAGCGGGCGCTTGAGATCGGTCTGATAAAGCGTTGAAGGTGCGTCGTCGCTGGTACCGACGCACCAGATGTCGCGCTCCTTGAGCTCGCCGAGCGTGCGCGACAGGTTGGTCACCATGAAGTACGGCACGGTCTCGGCCGCGCCGCTGGCCACCTTGGCCACGGTGGCGTTGATGCCGGCCGCGTGGTCCTTGGGAGCGATCACGGCATGCGCGCCGGCGCCATCGGCCACGCGCAGGCAGGCGCCCAGATTGTGCGGGTCGGTCACGCCGTCAAGGACCAGGAGCAGCGGCACCGTTTCCGTGGCCTCCAGACCCTCAAGCAGCTCGTCGAGCGAGTGGGTCTGGGGGATGGGCTCGACGCGCGCCGCAACGCCCTGGTGGCCGTGGCTACCGCTGAGCTTGGACAGCCGCGCGCCGTCGGCCTCGACCAGCCGGACACCCGCATCCTGGGCGCGTGCCATGAACTGCTTCATGCGGGCATCGCGGCGGCTGACGTCGAACATGACCTCGATCACCGACTGGGGCGCGGTCTTGATGCGCACGCCCACGGCATGGAAGCCGAAAATTACTTTGGGGGAAGACATGGCGCCATTATCGAGCCCGGCGCGGTGCCGTCGGCACCTTCAGCGGCCGTTGTGCTCGTCGCGACCGATGCGCCCCGCTTCGATCGTGATGCGGCGCTCGCATTGCGCGGCAATGCCGCGATCGTGCGTGACCAGGACCAGCGTCGTTCCAAGTTCTCGATTGAGTTCGAACATCAGCTTCATCACCTGTTCGCCAGTGGCGAAATCCAGGCTGCCTGTCGGTTCGTCGGCCAGCAGCAATGCAGGCTGCACGACGAACGCACGGGCAAGCGCCACACGTTGCTGCTCACCGCCCGAAAGCACTTTGGGATAGTGACCCAGGCGCTGGCCCAGTCCGACGCGGCCCAGCATCTCGGTGGCAGCCTTGCGCGCGTCCTTGCGGTCGGCGAGTTCGAGCGGCAGCATCACGTTTTCGAGCGCGCTCAAGTTGGCCAGCAACTGGAAGCTCTGGAAGACGAAGCCGACTTTCTGCGCCCGCAGCGCGGCGCGGTCGTCTTCATCGATGGCGAAGAGATCGTGGCCGGCGAGCTTGACGGTGCCGCGCGTGGGCGTGTCCAGACCCGCAATGATCGACAGCAACGTGCTCTTGCCGGAACCCGAAGCGCCCACGATGGCGGCAGTCTCCCGCGCGCCCAGGGTGAAATCGATGTCCTGCAGAATGTCCAGCGTACCGGTCGAATCGGTCACGGACTTGAAGACATGCTCGACGGCAACAATTGCAGCGGATGGGGTTTGCGACATTGAAAGGTTTTGAATCATGAATCGGCGTCACTTTATCTCGGCTGCGAGCCTGTTCGGCGGCGCATGGGTATCGGGCACGGCCTGGGCCCAGCCGACTGCGGCAGCGCGGCAGGTGATCCTGGTGGTCGGCGACTCCCTGTCGGCCGAGTACGGCCTCAAGCGCGGCGAGGGTTGGGTGCCCCTGCTGGAGAAACGGTTGGGCCAGCAGAAGGTCGACGCCACCGTCGTCAACGCCAGCATCAGCGGCGACACCAGTTCGGGTGGCCGTGCGCGCCTGGGCGCCCTGCTGGCACAACACAAGCCGACGCACGTGGTCATCGAGCTGGGTGCCAACGACGCCCTGCGCGGCTTGCCGATCCAGAACACGCAGGACAACCTCACGCAGATGACGCGCGCGGCGCAGGCCGCAGGTGCCAAGGTGCTGATCGTCGGCATCCAGGTGCCGCCCAACTACGGCAGCGACTACCTGCGGCGCTTCGAGAAAGTGTTCCTCGACGTGGCTCAGGCCACCAAGGCCGCGGTGGTTCCCTTTTTGCTCCGTGGCGTCGCCGACGGGCCCGATGCCGCGAACCTGTTCCAGGCCGACCGCATTCATCCTGTTGCCGCAGCTCAGCCACGCATGCTGGACAACGTCTGGCCGGAATTGAAGAAACTGCTGCGCTGACGGCCGGCACGGCGCCAAAAAAGAAAACCGCCACCTGCGGTGACACAGGGGGCGGTTTTCAATGATCGTCCGAGGATCTCAGCCGTTCTTGGTCGGCAACGAGGGCACCGTCGGCGGGTCGCGTTCGAGCGATGCCACGTCGGTTTCCGGATCGTCGGGCACGAGGCCATCGCTGCTGGGGCTGAGCTTGCGTTGGGCTTTGTCCCGCAGCTTCTCTTCCTTCTTTTTCTTCTTGGCCAGTTCTTTCTGGCGCTTTTCGTAGCCGTAGTTGGGTGCTGCCACTGCTTCTCCTTGGTGCGAGACAGTCCGAATGACTGTGCGTCCTCTGACTGTAAGCGATAACCGGCGCGGTTCAGAGCACCGACAGTGCCTGTTCGAGGTCGGCCTGCAGGTCTTCCACGGCTTCCAGTCCGACGGAAAAGCGCACCAGCGTGCCTCGATGCGGCCAGCGCGAGACGGCTGCGTCGCGCATCAGGCCGATGTCGTAAGGCACCACGAGGCTGATCGGACCGCCCCAGGAATAGCCCAGGCGGAACAGTTGGAGCCGGTCGCAGAAACGATCGACATCGTCGGCGCTGAAGCGCTCGTCGAAGACGACCGAGAACAGGCCCGCCGCCAGGCCTTGCTCGCCAGGTTCCGTGCCAGCGGCGTCGCTGCCCGGTGCCGCGCACAACTGCCGCCATTCGGCATGCCCGGGCGAGCCTTCAATGGCGGGATGCAGCACCTGCGCGATCTCGTCGCGCGATGCGAACCAGCGCGCCAGCGCACGCGCGCTGCGGTCGTGGGCCGCATAGCGCAGTGCGATGCTGGGCAGCGAGCGCAGCACCAGTTCGACGTCGTTCGCGCCCACGCCGAAGCCCATGCGCATGTGCGTGAGCTTGAGCGCGTTGTGCAGGCGGTCGTCGCGCGTGGTCACGCTGCCCATCAGCACATCGCCACCCCCACTCGGGTATTTGGTCAAGGCATGGGCCGAAATGTCGACGCCCTGCCCGCTGCCGTCGAAATCGAACGGATTGAAGGCCAGGCCGGCGCCCCAGGTGTTGTCGAGTGCGCTGACCACGCCATGCGCGCGGCAGATCGCAGTCAGCGCGGGCAGGTCGGGAAACTCCATGGTCACTGAGCCTGCGGCCTCCAGCCAGACCAGCCGTGTGCGCGAATTCAGCTTGGCGACCAGGTCGTCCGGGTCCATCGCGTCGTAGAGCCGATGCGTGATGCCGAAGTTCGCCAGTTCGCCCGTGGCGAGCGCCTTGTTCGGGCCGTAGGCATTGTTGGGGATCAGCACCTCGTCGCCCGTCTTCAGCAACGCGAAAGCGACCAGCGCCAGGGCCGCCAGGCCGCTGGGCACCAGCAGGCAGGCCGTGGCGCCTTCCAGCGTTGCCAGGCGCTCTTCGAGCGTGAAGGTGGTGGGGGTGCCGTGCAGGCCGTAGGTGTAGCCCGCCTTGGTCTTCCAGTCACGCGCACGCATGGCGGCGACATCCGCGAAGAACACGGTGGAAGCCCGGTGCACGCCGGGCTGCGGCGCAGCGAAATGCGCCGGCGGCTGATAGGAATGGTGGATGAGATCGGTGATGGGCTTTCGCATGTCACCGATCCTAGTGCATCGCCAGGCAACGCCCGCCACTCAGGCGGTCAGACCGACCACTTCTGCAGGAGCTTTTCGGCACCCATGCTGTCATAGCCCTCGAAGGGCTGGTGGATCCACGGATTGGTCGCCAGGAACTCGACCGAATAGTCGGGTGTGAAGGTCGACAGCGCCTTGGTCCAGATCACCGCGCTGCGCAGTTCGGTGATGGGCGTGTAGTTGTTGCGCAGCATGTCCATCACGGCGTGCAGGGTGTGGCCGGAGTCGGCAAGGTCATCGACCAGCAGCACGCGGCCAGCGATCTCGCCCTTGGGCGTGGTGATGAAGCGCGCGATGTCCAGGTGGCCCTGCACCTTGCCCGCGTCGGCCCGGTACGAGCTGGTGGACATGATGGCCAGCGGCTTCTCGAAGATGCGCGACAGCACATCACCGGGACGCATCCCACCGCGCGCCAGGCACAGGATAGTGTCGAACTGCCAGCCCGACTGGTACACCTTGATCGCGAGCTTCTCAATCAGGTTGTGGTATTCGTCATAGCTGACGTAGAGATGCTTGCCGTCTTCGGTCAACATGGGTTTGTTCCTCTTCAGTCGGCCAGGTAGGGGTGACGCATCATGATCGTGTGATCGCGATCCGGGCTGGTCGACACCATGTGGATCGGCACGCCCGTCACCTGTTCGATGCGCTGCAGGTACAGCCGCGCGTTGACCGGCAGCTTGTCGTATTGCGTCACACCCACGGTGCTGTCGCTCCAGCCTTCGAGGGTTTCGTAGATCGGCGTGCAACGCTCGATCTCGTCCGCGCCCATCGGCAGGATGTCGGTGACTTCACCGTCGAGTTCGTAACCCGTGCACAGCTCGAGCGTTTCCAACCCGTCCAGCACGTCCAGCTTGGTGATGCACAAGCCAGACAGGCCGTTGACCTGCGCTGAGCGCTTGAGCAACGCGGCATCGAACCAGCCGCAGCGGCGGCTGCGACCGGTGGTCACGCCCTTCTCCGCGCCGATCGTGCTCATGTGGTAGCCCGGCGTGCCAGGCGTTTCCCATTCGAGTTCGGTGGGGAAAGGCCCCCCGCCGACACGGGTGCAGTACGCCTTGGTGATGCCCAGGATGTAGTGCAGCATGCCCGGGCCCACGCCCGAACCGGCGGCGGCATTGCCGGCCACGCAGTTGCTGGACGTCACATACGGGTAGGTGCCATGGTCGACGTCGAGCAAGGTACCCTGTGCGCCCTCGAACAGCAGGTTGGCGCCATTCTTGTGCGCGTCGTTCAGCTCGCGTGAGACGTCGGCCATCATGGGCTTGAGCAGTTCGGCGTGCTTCATCGCTTCGTCGAACACTTCGTCGTAGTCGATGGCCGGCGCGTTCAGCACCTGCGTGAGCACGTGGTTGTGCAGGTCGAGCAGCACCTTGAGCTTGGCGCCGAAGCGCTCAGGGTGCTTCAGGTCCTGCACGCGCAGCGCACGGCGCGCGATCTTGTCTTCGTAGGCAGGGCCGATGCCGCGACCGGTAGTACCGATCTTCTCGATGCCACCCTTTTCGCGGTAGGCCTCGCGGGCGATGTCGAGCGCGGCGTGGAACGGCAGGATCAGCGGGCAGGCCTCGCTGATGCGCAGGCGCGAACGCACTTCGACGCCAGCCTTCTCCAGGCCTTCGATTTCCTCGAACAGCTTGGCCGCCGACAGTACCACGCCGTTGCCGATGTAGCACTTGACGCCAGGGCGCATGATGCCGCTCGGGATGAGGTGCAGCGCCGTCTTCACGCCGTTGATGACCAGCGTGTGGCCCGCGTTGTGGCCGCCCTGGAAACGGACCACGCCTTGCGCGCTTTCCGTCAGCCAGTCGACCAGCTTGCCCTTGCCCTCGTCGCCCCATTGGGTGCCGACGACGACCACGTTTCTTCCGGTGGTAACGCTCATGATGTTTCGCTTCTCAAGATTCAGATGGCTCGGACATTCCACTGGCCGCCTTGCTCGACGAGCTCCCGGTCGCAGTTGAACTCGTCGATTTCGCTGTCGTGCCCCGGCAGCACGCAGACCACGGTCTCACCACTGGCGCGCAGCGCGGCGATTGCCGCACGCAAGCCGGTGGCTTCGCTCCAGGGTGCACGAACGGCCGTGCGCTGCGGACGCGCCGGCAGCACGCCGACCAGCTCGCGCAGATCGAGGCTGAAGCCCACGGCCGGCCGGTTGCGGCCGAACACCGCACCGACTTCGTCATAACGGCCGCCGCGCACCAGCGCGTCTGCAGCGCCTTCGACATAGATGCCGAAGCGCATGCCGCTGTAGTACGCATAGCCGCGCAGGTCGGCCAGGTCGAAGCTGACCTTCGCGCCTTCGAGCCGCGAGGCCAGCAGCTTGAGGTCGGCCAGCGCCTGCTGCACGACCGGCGAGTCGGACGCCTTCAACGCGTTCTGCGCCTCGGCCAGGACCGAGTCGTCCCCGTACAGGCCGACCAGTGCGAGCAGACCTTCGCGCGAGGCGGCGGGAAAATCGCGGGTCAGCAAGCGCAACTCGCTCGCGTCCTTGGCGGTGAGTGCGGAATGCACGCGGCCAAGCGCTGCCGCATCGCCCGGGGCGCCGTCCAACAGCGCACGCACGATGCGCGCGTCGGCCAGATCGACGATCGCGCCGTCAGCGATGCCGGCCGCACGCAGGCAGTCCAGCGCGAGCAGCAACGTTTCGGTGTCGGCCTCGAGGCCCGCATGGCCATAGATTTCGGCGCCGAACTGCAACGGCTCGCGCGTGGCGTGCGGACGGTCGGGGCGCGTGTGCACCACCGGACCGCAGTAGCAAAGGCGCGTGACCCCGTCGCGGTTGAGCAGGTGTGCGTCGATGCGCGCCACCTGGGGCGTCGTGTCGGCGCGCAGTCCCATGGTGCGGCCCGACAGCTGATCGACCAGCTTGAAGGTCTGTAGATCGAGGGCTTCGCCGGTGCCCGACAGCAGCGACTCGAGGTGTTCGAGAAGCGGCGGCATCACCAGCTCGTAGCCATAGCCACGGGCGGTGTCGAGCAACTGACGGCGGAGTTCTTCGATGTGACGTGCCTCGGAAGGCAGCACATCGGCAATGTGATCCGGGAGGACCCAGGCGGACATGGAGATCGGGGGTGGGGTTAAACCGGAATTCTACCGGGACGCGGAGCCTGCGCGGATTTGGCCTTGTGGGGCGTAGGTCCGGCAGGTCGTCCGCCGGGATGGCGGCGGGCTTTTCAGCTCGCCAGCCAGAGTACGAAAAGACCGACCAGGATGCTGCAGAGGCCGAAAAAACGCAGTTGCCCGTCACGCAGTTGCATCAACTGGCCGAAGCCGCGCCGCCAGCCACCTGGCGATACGAAGGGAAGGATCCCCTCGATCACCAGCACGAGCGCGATCGCGCTCCAGAAGGCTTGCGCGCTCACGCGCTCAGCGGCGAGGTGCCGCAGCGGTACCGGTGCCCGAGCTGCGCAGTGCCTGGAAGAAATCGGACGACGACGGGTCGACCACCAGCACGTCGCTCTTCTTGTTGAAGCTCTGCTTGTAGGCGTCCAGGCTGCGATAGAACTGCGCGAACTGCGCGTCGCGACCGAACGATTCGCTGTACGCCGCCGCGGCCTGGGCATCGCCCTCGCCCTTGACCTTCTGCGCATCACGGTAGGCGTTGGCCACCGTCACTTCGCGTTGGCGGTCTGCATCGGCGCGGATCTTTTCACCTTCGGCAAAGCCGGTCGAACGCAGTTCGTTGGCCACGCGCTTGCGCTCGGCCTCCATGCGGCGATAGACCGACTCGGTGATGGCCTCGACATAGTCGACACGCGTGATCCGCACGTCGATGATGTCCACGCCCCAAGGCTTGGCGCCCTGCACCACCGCCAGCACCTCGCGCTTGACGTCGTCCATCACGTCCTGGCGACGCAGGGAAATGAGGTCGCGCACCGTACGCTTGTTGATGTTTTCCTGGAACGCGTTGCGCACCACGCGGTTCAACTGCATGGCGCCGGCGTTCTCGTCCAGGCCCACGTTCCGGATGTATTCCGAAGGGTTGGTCACGCGCCAGCGCACATACCAGTCGATGACCACGCGCTGCTTCTCGGCGGTGAGCATCGGCTCGGTTTCCAGGCTCGACAGCGTGAGGAGGCGCTTGTCGATGTACGACACGTTCTGGAAAGGAGGCGGCAGCTTGAAGTTGAGGCCCGGCTCGGTAATGACCTGCTTGATCTGGCCGAGCGCGTACACCACGCCGAACTGGCGCTGGTCGACCACGAAGAGCATGGAACTCAGCAGCGCGAGCGCCACCAGGATCGTCGATGCGATGAATCCGATTCTGTTCATTGTTCTGACTTTCTCAACGCGCGTCGCGGTCACGCGAACGGCCATCACGGGCTCGTGCGTCGTTGCTGGTAGGTGCCACCGGAATCACCGACGATTGAGCGGGTGCGGTGCCTGCCACGTTCGGGCTGGCTGCATCGGTCGGCGTCGGCGTCGCGGCGCCTTGGCCGGACATCTGCATGATCTTGTCGAGTGGCAGGTACAGCAGGTTCGAGCCCTGGCGGGAATCCACGAGCACCTTGGTGGTGTTCGCGTAGATCTGCTGCATGGCATCGGTGTACATGCGGTCGCGCGTGACCTGCGGTGCCTTCTGGTATTCGGTCAGCACGGCGGCAAAGCGGCCGGCATCGCCCTGGGCCTGGGCCACGATGCGCGCCTTGTAGGCTTCGGACTCTTCCTTCAGGCGCGATGCCGTACCCGTGGCGCGTGGCACCACGTCATTGGCGTAGGCCTGCGCTTCGTTCTTCGCGCGCTCACGCTCCTGGCCGGCCTTGAGCACGTCGTCGAACGCCGCCTGAACCTGCTCGGGAGGACGAACACCGCCCTGCTGCAAGTTGATGTTGACCACTTCGACACCGACCTTGTAGCGGTCCAGGATGGTCTGCATCAATGCGCGCACGCGCGGCGCGATCTGGTCGCGCTCTTCGGCGAGCGCTGCATCCATCTTCATCTTGCCGACGACTTCGCGGACGGCCGTCTCGGCCACCTGGACCACGGTGTCCGCAGGCGCCTTGCTCTCGAACAGGTAGGCGCGCGCGTCGCTCAGGCGGTACTGCACGGCGAACTTGATTTCGACGATGTTCTCGTCTTCGGTCAGCATGGCGGATTCACGCAGGCCGGTCGAGCGCACGATGCTGTCGCGTCCCACGTCGGTCGAGCGGATCTGGGTCACCACCACCATTTCGTGGCGCTGGATCGGATACGGCAGGCGCCAGTTGAAACCCGCGCCCACAGTCGACTTGTAACGGCCGAACTGGGTGATGACGGCCTGCTGGCCTTCATTCACGATGAAAAAGCCCGTTCCCAGCCAGATCAGCACGGCGACCAGCGCGACCACGCCCAATCCGTAGCCCGCATTCTTCATGTCGGGCTTGAAGCCATTGCCGTTGCCGCCGCCACTCGGCGGGCGGTTGCCATTGTTATTGCCTCCGCGTCCGCCGCCGAACAGGCCGCCGAGCTTGCGATTGAAGTCGCGCCAGAGTTCGTCCAGGTCAGGCGGGCCCTGATTGGGGCCCTGGCCGCGCGGGCGGTTGTCGCGCGGCGGAGGTGGCGGCGGGGAGGATGGCGGTAGATCGGCGTCGGGACGGTTCGCTGCGGGACGGTCGTTGCCGGACGCCGGCTCATCGCCACGCCCCCATCGTCCGTCGTTCAAGTTGAACATGCCCTGAAGGCGACTCCACACTGGCTTTGCATTCATTCTGTTTTGCTTCTCTCGTCAGTGAGGGGATTGTGCCCAATCAGGGGGCATCATCGTGCAATTCAGCCCCGCTATCGAAGGGCATGGTCTCTGAGACGGAGCCCGATCGGCGCGCCAGTTCGGTGCGCAAGGCGGGCAGGCCCTCGCCACTTTTCGCACTCATGAAAAAGCGCGAAACCTGGACGCCATCGACTTCCATCTCGTCCTGCAGATGCAGGGGGTACTGGCCGGATTCAAGGGCATCGAGCTTGTTGAATACCAGCAGCTGCGGCACGTCGCCGGCGCCGATGTCGGCGAGCACACGCTGCACCTCGGCCATCTGCTCGGGGAAGTTGGGATTGGATGCATCGACCACGTGCAGCAGCAAGTCGGCATCGACTGCTTCCTGCAACGTTGCCTTGAAGGCGTCGACCAGCCCGTGCGGCAGGTCACGGATGAACCCCACCGTGTCGGAGATCGACACTTGCCGGCGCGCATCGCCCAGATACAGGTGCCGGGTGGTCGTGTCGAGCGTGGCGAACAACTGGTCGGCAGCATAGGCGCGCGCCTTGACCATGGCGTTGAAGATCGACGACTTGCCGGCATTGGTATAGCCGACCAGCGAGATGTTGAAGGTCTCGCGACGCTCGCGCTGACGGCGCTGCGTGCCGCGCTGCTTTTGCACCTTGGCGAGCCGCTCGCGCGTGCGCTTGATCGACTCGCCGATCATGCGGCGGTCCAGCTCGATCTGCTTTTCGCCCGGGCCGCCACGCACACCGGCGCCGCCGGTCTGGCGCTCCAGGTGGGACCAACGGCGCACGAGGCGGGTGCTGAGGTATTGCAGGCGCGCCAGTTCGACCTGAAGCTTGCCTTCGTGGGAGCGCGCACGCTGCGCGAAGATCTCCAGGATCAGGAAGGTGCGGTCATAGGCAGCGACGCCCAACTGGCGTTCGAGATTGCGCTGCTGCGCAGGACTGATCGACTGGTCGAAGATGACTTCGCTGGCGCGATGGAGTTCGGCGAGTTCGCGGATTTCATCGGCTTTGCCGGTGCCCACGAACATGGCCGCGTCGGGCGCCTTGCGTTTGCAAACGATGCGGGCGACGGGCGTGAGGCCGGCGGTCTGGGCGAGCAGGCCGAGCTCTTCGAGCTCGCTGTCGAAATGGGGCAACCCGAAGTCGACGCCGACAAGAACAACGGCGCCCTCCTGGCGGGGAATCGATTCGGACAAGCGGGATAAAAATAAAAAAAGCGCGACGGGTCGCCCCGTCGCGCCGCGTGCAGGTCAGGCCGACGCGTCTTCGTTCTCGGAGGCCGAGAAGTTGACCGCGCGACCGGGCACGATGGTGGAAATGGCATGCTTGTAGACCATCTGCGTCACAGTGTTACGCAGCAGCACGACATATTGATCGAAGGATTCGATCTGACCCTGAAGCTTGATGCCGTTGACCAGATAAATGGAAACCGGCACGTGCTCCCGACGCAAAGTGTTCAGGAACGGGTCTTGCAAAAGTTGCCCTTTGTTGCTCACGATATTCTCCGTGTTCAAGGAAGAGTTATTGGACTTTCAACCTTAACACACCGTTTCCGCGCTGCAGCAACAATGGGAAAGGCCTCCCAAAAATAACGGCGATCCTGCGATGGAACTTTGAGCCTCAATGCTTGTCCTTGTCGGCGTAAGGATTGGTCGAGGTCTTGAATTCGATGCGCATCGGCGTGCCCACCAGGTCGAATTCCTTGCGAAACCGCCCTTCCAGGAAGCGCTTGTAGGAATCGGTGACGTGCTCGAGCGAATTGCCGTGGATGATGATCACCGGCGGGTTCATGCCGCCCTGGTGCGCATAACGCATCTTGGGCCGAAACATCCCCGCGCGCTGTGGCGACTGGAACTGCACGGCTTCCAGCAGCAGGCGCGTGAGCACCGGCGTCGACATCTTGCGGGTGGCCGATTTGTGGGCCTGCGCAATGGCCTGCCAAACCGGACCGAGGCCCTGTCGCTTGATCGCCGAGATGAAGTGCATCGCCGCGAACTTCAGGAAGGGCAGGCGCGTTTCGATCTGGCGCTGCACCTGTTCGCGCTGGTAGCTGTCGACCGCATCCCACTTGTTCACCGCGATCACCACGGCGCGGCCCGATTCGAGGATGTAGCCCGCAATGTGCGCATCCTGGTCGGTCACGCCCTGCGTGGCGTCGAGCAGCAACAGCACGACGTTGGCCGACTCGATGGCCTGCAGTGTCTTGACCACCGAAAACTTCTCGATCGCCTCGAAGACCTTGCCCTTGCGCCGAAGGCCGGCCGTGTCGATCAGCTCGAAGTGCTGGCCGTTGCGCTCGAAGGGCACCGTGATGGCGTCCCGGGTCGTACCCGGCATGTCGAATGCCACCAGGCGTTCTTCACCCAACCACGTGTTGATCAGCGTCGACTTGCCGACATTGGGTCGGCCGGCCACTGCCAGCTTGATCGGCTTGTTGACGTCGTCGTCTTCGAGTTCGTCATCGGGGTCCGGCAGGTTGAGCGGTTCGAGTGCGAGCTCCACCAGGTCGCGGATACCCTGACCGTGCGCGGCAGACACGCCATGCACGTCGCCCAGGCCCAGTTCATAGAAGTCGACCAGCCGCGTACCGTCCTTCATGCCTTCGGCCTTGTTGGCCACGAGCACGGTGGGTTTTCCCAGGCGGCGCAGTTCCTTGGCAATCTCGTGATCCTGCGCCGAGAGGCCCTCGCGGGCATCGACCACGAAAACCACCACGTCGGCTTCGGCCACGGCCTGCCTGGTCTGCTTGGCCATCTCCTTGAAGATGCCACTGCCGGCGTCGGGCTCGAACCCCCCGGTGTCGATCACGATGAACTCGTGCTTGCCCTGGCGACCGTTGCCATAGTGGCGGTCGCGGGTCAGGCCGGCGAAGTCGGCAACGATCGCGTCGCGGGTCTGGGTGAGCCGGTTGAACAGCGTCGACTTGCCCACGTTGGGCCGCCCGACCAGGGCGATGACCGGCTTCACAGCAGGCCTTTCAGGGTCACGGATGTCATGGTCGGGCTTCTTTCGTTCTTGTTGTTGCTTGGAATCACTCGGGGCGATAGCCAAAGACACCGCCATTGCGGGTCACCACCACCACCGTGTTGCCCACCAGCACCGGCGCCGCGGCGAT
>Ga0247813_10000674_pt1 | contig 29424 bp, 29 predicted proteins | sample UWRJL169409C1_FD_180719 | JGI IMG/M metagenome (GOLD analysis project Ga0247813, IMG submission 180719) | Plant litter microbial communities from Arlington Agricultural Research Station in Wisconsin, United States - UWRJ-L169-409C-1 | ecosystem: Environmental > Terrestrial > Plant litter >...
CACCAACGATAGAGTTTGACCAGAAAGGTAGTCTAATTGATACTCACTGGAGATATGAACTAGTGAAGATGTCTCTAACCGACTTTTTATCTCAAATAAATTGTCTCCCATTTCAAAATCGTGACCTTTTCCAAAAGGGCCTGTCCAAGAAAGAAGAATATCATTAAAAGATGCCGTAGTTAATTTCAATGTTTCTTTTAAAAAATAAACTTCCGCAAAAATGCCCTGTAAATCTGCTTTGGATAACTTCGCAGCCAATGGATCGAATAACTCAAACCATTCGTTACAGAGTACGATAAAATCAGATTTAGCAGCCTCATACCCTAACTGTCTGGTTTGTATAACAAGACTTCCTATCAGATCATCGAAAAGATTATTTAGCTGATTATTTAATAAAGTTAAAATTAGTGCTGCATGCCCATCAATAATCTCCTCATGCAAAGACACATTGGCCATTACTATTGATTCGATCGGATTACTTTTTGGTTTAGCTGGAAACCGAAAGTAAAGCGAATGTTGCAACTTATCATTTATTCCATATCTAAAACGTGGATCAGCTAAATCCCCAAACTGCAACAGCTTAGGAAATACTTGCGTTTCATCATTATATAATAACTCCCAGTCCGGCTTCATTAGTTAATATCGTTTACTTCATTATTAATATCTTCCGGAACCTCTTCACCTTCAAGCTCACCATCAGTAAAACCATCAGCTATCTCGTATTCATTAGCCATATATATTGCACCTGGATCATCCTTTATTTGAGGGAAGCTAACAGCATACCCAATCAGTGGTATTTTAAGATCTATCCCTTTCTCCTCTGCAACTATTTTAAGATCTTTATCATTGAAAATTTCATTTTGATCAAGCAGATATATCAGTAATAAGCCTTCAGATTCGGGGCGGATTTCGCGGTAAACATATCCTGGAATAGTTGTTTTAAGCGCTCTTTTTTCCGCTTCGACTTCACCTAAATTCATCTGTGACATAATTGCTTCCTTTCTTAATTTTCGGAATTTATTTTCGGCCTGACTTATAATATTCCTATCTAGTCCAACAGATTCGTCCCTACCAGACGTCATAATATTCATAGATCTCCCAGAAGCAGTGAATTTCTGTTCATTCAAAAGTTCATTGTATAAGTTATTATCATCCTGTTCTTTTGGGGCACTCCTCTTAGTTAACTGCAATTCTATATTACCATCTTTATAATTTTTATTTCCTGCACCGGTTCTTTTAATGGCAATCCTCCATTTAGTCAATTTACCTACAGCCGCACAATTATTGATGTATTCCATCATATTATCTTTCATGAAGGTTTGAGGAATATAAGTTGCTGGTAAATTCAGGAAGCGGAACAGCGTGTCTTTATCTGTCTCAAGTAAATAAAAACCACCGTCTATTTCTGTAGGTCTAAAGTCCAGCTCATGGAATAGTGACCTGAATGAATCATATGATGATTTTACAATGTCCTTCTCAATTTTGAAATGGACAGACTGTTGCACTAAATTTTGAAAAGAAAGCTTTATTTCTTTTGCATTTTTCAAAATGGAAGCTCGTGTAATTTTTAAAACATCCGGATGCTTTCTGATTCTTAATTCAAATTCTTTCGGGGTTTTCAGTTGAATTTCCATTGCTTCAATCTGCTCCTCCAATTCAGTCAGTGCAGCAGTAATAAAATCGTATTTTTCTTCAGTGTTAGTATCAATGAACAATCTGCAAGCATCTATGTAACCGGGTCTATATCCAAACCAACGCCCCATTTGCAACAATGCATCATAATAGGTAGTATCTCTGAGAAAATAATTTATAGTTAGCCCTTCCAGTGTAAAGCCCCTAGACAAGCGATTACCGCCTACCGCTATATACTTTTGATTACCACTATCTGGATATGTTAATTTGTCACCAGTAAATGAATTAATTGCTTTTACTGTAACTCCCTTAATGGCATTAGGAATAAAACTCGATATTTCTTCCCAGCTTTTAGGATCTAATCCGTCTGCTATGTATTCGGCAGGTAAGTAAGACCTGATATTAGCAACTTTATAAGCGAAAAAGCGGTTCCACTGCAATTTTAAGCGCGAATAAATGCCTGAAGGATCGGATAGACTATCAGTCATTATTTTTGCTGAAATGTAAGTGATATAACTTTTTATTGATTCAGCTATGCTATTTTGATCGGCTATCAACCTCGAAATATGTATCAGCATTGTATGATGATCAGTAAAGCCGGGTAGATTTTGGAGAACAGGTTTTCTTGAATCACGTAAGGCAATAGAAAGAATATAGCAATCAATTGCGTCGACCATAGATTTCTTTAATACGTGATCAGTGTCTTCAATCTGGAATTCCTGATCATCAGCTGTCAATGGAATGGTCTCTATAAGTGGAATTTTGCGATCACCCTCCTGCTCCTGCCCATTTGAGAAGAAGCGTTTTGGCCCGAGATATGACGTTGGCGATGAAAGCTTGTAGATAAATTTATCAGGAAAAAGACCAGCTGAAAGCGTACACTTAAGCTGAAGAATCTGGCCGTTATAACGGTAAGGAATTTCCCACGCATTATCATGTTCTAATGCACCGTGCTGATCTTGCAAGATATTTGCAAACGGCGTTGCAGTATATCCGAGATAAGATCTCCGGTCAAACATATCCAGTAGCGCTCTAATATGCCCGTTAACCTTGCTAGCATACGCTGCACCTTTATGCCCCAAATTATTCAAAGAAGCATTGTCAGCCTCATCATCAATGATTAGAACAGACTTTGACAATTTCTTACTTCCCGCTGGCATCGAAGATGTAAGCCAATAAATCAAATTAGTTAAAACTCCTACATTTTTTTTGCAAACAAGGATTTTCTGATTGGTGAAGTTGAAATTAGAATCAACCATCGACTTCTTAAAGTCTGCAGATGTAGAAGTAATAGAAGTAATCTGATATGTTCCCTGTTTACCAAACTGGTGGATCTTGCCCACTCCAACCGGCTGATTGATTTGAATACCCACTTCTCCAATACCTATTACATCACTATTTATTCTTTTCTGGGTTTGAAAACGAAGATCTTCCATGATACCTGAGAATACAATAATCATATCGTATCCGGCATCAATCCCGCGGTTAATTACCCCGTTAAAATTGGCGGTCTTACCTGATTGTACTGATCCCAAAACAAGTCCTTTTTGCAGAGCTTGTATTTGTTTATGTGGATCACCTAGTCTTTCAATTATTGCCCTGGTGCTTTTTTCCGTACTTGTCACAACTTCCCCAGGACGACCTAGTTTTTTTAGATATGTAGAATACCGGTCATAATAGTTCCAGTTAATTGGGTTTTCTCTTTTTTCGATCCATCTATCGTAATCTTTGTTTTCATCAATAATATTATCGGGATCAACTGAGGTCACGATAATAGAATGAAGCCTGAGTTTGATTTTATCGAGCCACTCCAAGCGCATATCTTCGTCGATGTTTTCAAATTCATCTTCGAAAATTTCTGAGCTCTGCATTTTCGAATAGAGTTCGACAATATGATGGTCTAATTGCTCCTGAGTAAGGAAACCCTGGCTTCTTTTTATTTTTTCTACTTTATTTCTGATATGATCAGATAAAAAATCCCATCCCATTATTTAGTATTTAAAGAGTCAATAAATAACTGTGTTTCTTGGTTTCGTCCAAAACTATCAAATAAAAGCGCTCTGATTTCTTCCCAGGAATATTCAGATTCTTCGTAGTACTTTTTGATCCTATTGATTTTTTCTTTTGTATCTTGGTTCAGATCCTCTTTAATTTCAGTACTATTTAAATCCCCTTGCCATACTTCGTTCAGCTTATTTTCAACGAGGTTTAACAAAGAATCTAAGAGTAGATTTTGTTCAGAAGAAAGTTGGTTTGATAAACGACGCAATAATTCAAAATCGTTGTTAATTTTAAGAGAGGGTCCTGAAGCTCTGATCTCTTTAACTACTAAGGACAGTCCTTGCGGCGTTGATACAGGCCTAATCACATTTGAAGCTAACCGTTCGCGATATTCTTTGGCAGCCTGTGCTGCTACATGGTTTATCATTTCAGTCATTGCCCTTTTCAAACCGAAAGGAATTTTTAATGATGATTTTGCAACGTTCAAATGAAACTCACTATCATTTATATTACTAATATCAATTTTTAGACGACCAAATTGCAAAAAAATGGATTTTGGAATTGCACGAAGCCAAGCACCATAATTAATAAGTCTTTCATTTCTATATACATAAATTCCTTGTAATTCTTCAAGTGTACTACCTGCAGGAACCCATACTGAGTGAGATTGTTTAGCTTCTGCCGTTGCACGTTTTGGTAAAATAATCCCTTGAAATTTAATATATGCATCCCCCGTTCGCCAAAAGTTTTCCGATACGACCTGTACACCTTGCTCGTTTTTTGGAAATGGCTCAAAGCTTTCAATTAAAGAGTTATTCAAACGTATTTGTAAATTTCCAGACTGAATAAAACGGTGAAAAACTAGTCCCAAATGACTTCTTAATTCTTCAAGTTCGTCATTGATCTCATTCTTTTTGAACAATCTCTCCAGCTTGTAAAGTTCATTCCATACAACAAGTGTTTTCAGATCAAAATCAGGATCATTTTCGTGAAAGTTTCCCTTAACTTTTTGATACGTCTCTAATACTTTACTTATTTCTAAATCATTTTCAATTATTAGTGTCCAATCTTTGGTGTCCTTAAGATATTCTACATCCCATGTCCTGCCTTGAAAATAGGGCTCATCCTTTCTGGAAATTACAGTAAACTTTCTGGATTGGGAAAACGATGCTGTTTTGAGACCAAGACCAAAACGTCCCAGGTCATCTGTAGAGCGAACCATGTCTATATCTGCACTAGGGAAGCGCATATTAAGTGTTAGTTCATCGTCAGTCATACCACAACCATTATCACTTATGAACATTGTCATAGGTGAAGTGTGAGAATCCAATAATATCTCTACCCGTGTAGCTCCAGCAGCTATTGAGTTATCTATAAGATCAGCTATAGCCGTTGATAGCGTGTATCCCTGTTCAGATATAGATTTAATGAAAAATACCGGTGGTGGCGATAATATTATACTTTTTGGCATTGATCAGATTTCGGAATATTTGCACTGCTAATATTGCAAATATATTCCAGATAACGCTAAAATTTTGTAATATTATTTACTATTTAAGAAAACAGCTCAGGTTCTTTTAATACATAATTTTTCAAAGGGTCAAGTATACCATGAACAATTTCTGCTATTTGATAAGCTAAATAAGGAGGAACAGCATTTCCCACCTGGTGGAATTGCTGAGTCCGACTACCACAAAAGAAATAATTGTCTGGAAAAGTCTGGATACGGGCAGCTTCTCTTACAGTCAGGCTCCTGCATTGTGATGGATCATAGTGAATAAAATAATGTCCATCTTTAGATATATGACTAGTTACAGTAGTAGCTGCATCGTCAGGCAATTGCACCCTAAAACGATCATTAAACTTTCCTGATTCTGCATTTTCATGATCGGGCAAAAGATCTTTACCAAACCTTTTGTAATCGTCCATCCTCGGAAATTTCTTAAAGGTTTTTGTATACAATGCAGCAAACATATAGCGTTTCAAATCTTGCGATAAATGTCCCCGAGATTCATGATGTAAAGCTGCATTTAACTTGTCATCTATATACCAAGTGTACAGGGGATGCTCGAATGACAAAGTACCATTGGTTTCAAAATACTCTTTACCAATCAGTTCTGGCAGATCAGGACTAAATTCAACAGGATGACCCATTTCTTCAAAAACAGTTAACAATTCTTCTTTATATTTTCTTACCCTTTCTGCCCATCCCTCAAAAGAATCTTTCAAGGCAGCATATGTTCTCTTTTTCTTGAATCCCGTATCAGTAACTACCATCTTACTACTAAGGAACTCACGGTACAAACCACTGCGAACTGGAGGTAGCTTCCCAATAACTGATTTAAGATCATTCTTCTTACTAATGTTCAGCGTTGCCGGTCTGATATCAATGTCACTTCTAACTCCAATAAGAATTACACGATGTCTTTTTTGTGGAACACCATACTCCTCTGAGCGGATAAGATAATCCGAATCCTTGGAAACCACCTCTTTTACAAGTGAATAAATTCGATAAGACTGAGATTCGAACTCTGGAAATACAGAAGAGGGGTCTGTTAAATCTCTTAAAATTTTCTTAAAGATCTTCTCACCATCTACATTGGCTGAGAGTAAACCCTTAACATTCTCCATTACGAATACAGCTGGCTGATGCCTGGCAATTATCCTAAGGTATTCTTTATATAAATGTACTCTATGATCGTTTTCATCTATCCCACCTACCCTTGAACGGCCTGCAAGTGAATATGCCTGACATGGAGGTCCTCCAATCAAAACCCAGTTTTTTTCGTCCTTTAAATTATCAGAGATACGGCTGTCTATTTCCTCTTCAGGAGTTTGTCCTAATGTTGCGCACCAAGCTTCCATAGATGCTTCCCGAAGTTTATCTGGATATTTTTCGTAAAGCTCATCAATAGTAATATCGCTTTTTAAAAATTGATAATACTCGTCTGGTAATTTTTTATACGGGAACTGCCTCACAAAAGAGCGTAATTTCAAAGTCTGATGTGCGTGAATATCTTTTTCAATCGATAATTTAACGTTAAAATATCGCTCATTGTCATCATTAACTAAAGAGCTAAAGCCCTCAGCCAACCCACCAGGACCAGCAAATAAGTCTATAATCGGGATATTCTTACTATCTATCATTTTATATAATAAGATGTAAAGGTAGAACTCTAATTCAAAAGTTTAATCCTACAAAACTCATTTACAAATAAAATTCAACAAGCAACTGGAAAACAAAATGTTAAACTTGTACAAAACAAACCAGAATATATAAAACGGTATCTTAAATAATCGTAATTACTATGTTGAAGTATTATTCAGACATAAATTAGGAATTTAGTCAAAAATGTAATTAAATTGACGATGACAATTTTCCCATTAACTTAAAATACGAGCGATTAGGTTTTCCAATGTTATGATACGTTTAGAAACCTTTAAATCACATTCCCAAATTTCAATTATTTTCCATCCAGCTTCAGAAAGCTTTCTACTCGAATCTTGATCTCTGGCAATATTTTTATTAATCTTATTAGTCCACCACTCAGTTCGGGTTTTCGGAATAACAAAATTTCTACATCCTAAATGGCCATGCCAGAAACATCCCTGAACAAAAATGACACTATTATATTTGGGTAGAACTATATCTGGTTTACCTGGTAAATCCTTTACATGCAACTTATATCTGAATCCTTTGCTATGAAGAAATTTACGAACAAGTATTTCAGGCTTGGTATCCTTACTCCGTATTTTGCTCATATTAAATGAACGTGTCTCTTTCGAATGTACATCAGCCATAGTTAATTTATTAACATTTCAGGATTTCATTTTGTTCAGCAAAATTTTGGGATCTGATTCATTGCATGGCAAAACACTTTTTTAAACTTTCTCAGGTATTGCAAAATATAGCTATTAAATTAGCTGATGGAAAATACGAACTACGAAGAATATATAAGAGATAAAGATTGGCGCCACCTATTTATAACAATGCGTGGCAAGGAGCTTAAGAAAGAAATTTCCTTGTTAAGCCGTAAACAGATTATTAACTGGCTTGAATGGGAAGATCCAGATGGTGTTTATTCAGATGCTGATTCCAAGCGGGAGTTCGGTTCGGTAATGTCCCGCAAAGAAGGAGTTGAAATTATGACCAGACATATTGAGGAAGAATATATCAATTCATATGGTAGACTCTTGGCAATACTGTACATGACTTCTTTGAGAAGCAAATCAATTCGTAAACCTGATAGATCTAAGATCAAACTAATAAGCCTGAGCCATTCACATTACTTAGTTTTACAACTCTTTAGCTCAAATCTACATCTTGATTTAAAATGTAAACATGCGTATATTTAAGAGTTGAAGGATATTAAAAACTGAGATGTAAATGACACCCATACTCAGAACACTTGAAGAACAGAAGGAGGAATTCAAAAAGTCGAAGTTGCTAGCTACACCCATAGCCGGATTAATATCCTGGTTTGTAGTTGGCTTAGGTGGATTGTTTTTATCTGCCACGTGGAAAGTTTGGATATTATTTATTGCAACCGGAAGTATTCTCTATCTGGGAATGTTTATATCAAAATTTACCGGAGAGAATTTCCTTGATAAAACCAAGCCTAAAAATACGTTTGATAAACTGTTCTTTTTAACTGTAGCTCAGGCTCTTCTGGTTTATTCAATTGCCATCCCATTTTTCTTAGTTGATTATTCTTCACTGCCACTCACGGTCGGAATCTTAACAGGATTGATGTGGTTGCCCCTCACCTGGATAATTGACCATTGGGTTGGTATCTTTCATGCTATTGCGAGAACCCTTGTCGTACTAATCCTTTGGTATTTATTACCCCAGCACCGATTCGTTGCCATACCTTTTGCGATCGTCTTGATTTACGTTATAACAATCGTGATTTTAATGAATAGAAAACGTGAAGGTATTTTGGTCTAAAAGTTCAAAAAGCGCTGTCAATGCAGCTTTAAATGTAGCTCAAACTACAATTCGAACACAATATACCCCATATTATTTATAATGACAGAAAATGATGCAGGTAGATACAATGAGCAGATTTATTAGCTCAGAAAAAACTAAATTGCAATCAAACCTAACCAATATGAAGCAAAATTTCTTTTCCAGGGTTACCTTATGTGTCTTGTCTGTAATGGTCCCATTTCTTTCCAGTATGGATACGGTTGCACAGAAAAAGCTGAATGTAGTCGTTGCAGGTTTAAATCATGATCATGTTTACTTGATCATGAACAGTTATGAAAAAGGCGAGGTAAACATTGTTGGTATCTCCGAAAGTAATACCGACCTGATTAAAAGGTTTAAACAGCGCTACAAGCTTCCGGATTCACTGTTCAACAACGATTTAACATCCCTCCTAAAAAAACGAAAACCAGACGTAGTCCTGGCGTATAACGCAATAAATGATCATCTGGCGGTTGTTGAAGCTGCGGCACCATTTGGAATATCAGTGATGGTGGAGAAACCACTGGCAACCACCGTTAAACAAGCGCAGCGTATGGCATTACTTGCAAGACAGTATAAGATTCATTTATTGACAAACTATGAGACAACCTGGTATCCAAGTAATCAACAAGCATATACAAAGATCAAAACCAACAATGAAATTGGCAAGATCAGGAAAATGATAGTTCATGACGGCCATCAGGGACCAAAAGAAATAAATGTGAGTAAGGAGTTTTTAAGCTGGCTAACCGACCCGGTAAAAAATGGTGGAGGCGCAATTGTAGATTTTGGCTGTTACGGTGCAAACCTGATGACATGGCTGATGGATGGGCAGGCGCCCATAGCCGTCACTGCCATTACACGCCAGTTAAAAAAAGACGTATATCCGAATGTGGATGATGATGCGACCATTCTTTTAGAATATCCCGGCGCAACGGGCATTATTGAGGCGTCGTGGAACTGGCCATTTTCTATCAAGGACATGGAAGTTTTTGGGCAAACCGGTTATATACAAGCTGTGAATGCGACTACCCTTAGAATAAAAGAGAAAGAAAGTGCCCCCTACACGGAAGTCGCTGCAGCCTCAATCGCAGCTAACTTAACTGATCACCTAAACTATCTATCCTCCATATTGTTACGCAATGAAATTAAACCCGAACATGATTTATCCAGTTTAGAAAACAACCTCATTGTTGTGAAAATTCTGGAAGCTGCAAAAACCTCAGCGAAGACTGGCCGCAGGGTATTAATAAAATAAAAGCTTAAGGGCAAAAATTTACAATAGTACCGAAACACTTATGCCGGCGTGGTGTTTATAAAGAGGCTGTCTAAAATTTATCGCAATCAACTCTATAATAAAGTGGAACATCATATCATTTATATCAGTACAGCAGATCATCTCATGACTGCTGAAGAACTCTCAACCATCTTAGTGGAATCCAGACAATGGAATCAAGATCATGGGATTACGGGAATGTTATTATATGTAGAAGGAATCTTCGCAAGTTTAGGGAAACGCAATGTTGAATCTGCTTTTGCAGGTCGTTTTATGCAAATTCTGGAAGGATCAAGGGAGGAAGTTGAAAAAATATTTAACATGATCAAGGAAGATTCAAGACATTTTAATATAACTCCTCTTGAAAATGCTCCCTCTTCCAGCAGGTATTTCGAATCCTGGCAAATGGGCTTTAAGATTCTTTCAGCATCTGAGCTGGAAGCTAGTACAGACTTTTTCAATCCGGATATTTTATTTGCATCAGGAAGCGATCAGGAGGTTAGTCACCCATTAAATTTCTTAAAATCTTTTTATCTCAGAGGCCAAAGCCAGCAAACATCCTTTCAACCTTAGAGAGAAAGTTCCTCTCCTGATACATCGTATAGGAGCAGATAATTAATAGTTTTTTGAGTACAGATCATATGGAAAACAAGTAACGGCTGAAGAATACAGTGATTGATTGTATAGCCGAAAAAATTCTGTAAATATTAGCTGTTAATTATTGATATTTTTAATAACTTAGAATATGGAAAAAATGCGCTGGTACAACTTTTTTAAAAGTAAGACTTATGCCACGATTTGGTATATTTCCTTTATACTCTCGATGCTGGGAGTTATCTTTTTCAATTAGCCAGCAGCGGCTGACTGTGTATGTTCATTAACCAGGAATAAACCTCTCCTGTGCTCCACTACCTCAACACTGTAACCTGCGTTAATTAAATCTTTTCTTCAATATTTGATAACAAACAGATTTCTATGCTGTTATCAGTATATGAGTTATGATGTGCAGCTTTTTAAAAAAGAAACCAAAATAAGAGAATTGAAATCTGAGGATGAAGATTTCTTTGAAGATGAATCAAATCTGGAACCTTTTACAGTATCAGAAAAGAAGGAGTTGCATGAGCGACTTTTACGCTATGGATATGCTGTAGCTGGCAATGATGATTTACAGGGTGACATTGAGTACGAGAATGAAGAAGAAGGAGCCCTTGCTTTGTTAACCGATCGTGGTTTATACTTTTCCACTAATAGTAACGTATTTGAAATCGGAATGACTGCTTCTGAATTTACAGACAATGATGCTTTTGTAAAGTATGATCCTCAGAATGATGGTTGGGAAGAGATAGAATAGGTTAAAATAGATATGAGTGATCCACAAAAATATAACGATGACTTTTTAAATACTACGCGGCAGATGGGAGACTTTCCTGCTGATAGATTCATTCAGGAAATATTCAAAAATCCTGAACAAAAAAAGTCACTGCATCAATGGATATCTGGCGCTACGCGCAATAATCAGCTTGAAGATTTAGCCAGACTATTTCCTGATGTGTTATTATTCAGGAATGCGGCGCAATTACCTGAATGGGCGGATCGGAGATTATTAAAAGCAGGATCTGATTTCTTCGTCAGGCATGCGGAAACGATTATGACCTTACTGGGTTTGTTATCATTACCTTACTGTTACACGGCTGCGAATGGTGCAATGGTTTTATATTTATCAGAGCGAATCCGTAAAGAAACAGCAAAAAGATTGTATGAAACGGCAGTATTTGTATGGGAAGTGATGGCACCCGGAGCTTTCGAAAAAGAGGGTAAAGCTTTTACAGAAATTATGAAGGTGAGGTTAATGCATGCGGCAGGTCGTTATTATACATTGCAAAGTGGCAAGTGGGAGAATTCGTGGGGCCTGCCTATCAATCAGGAAGATATGGCCGGCACCAACCTTTCTTTTTCATTCATCGTCATTAGGGGACTACGGAAAATGGGGTATAATGTGAGTTGGGCAGACCAACAGGCATTCATGCACATCTGGAACGTAATTGGATTTTTATCCGGATTGGACGAAGAGCTTATTCCGAAAGATTCGAAAATGGCGCAGCACCTGGATCGCGCAATTAGCCACAGGCAATTTGCTATTTCTTCCCATGGAAGGGAACTGACGAAATCGCTTACCGACCACATTATAGCGATAAATAAGGGGAAGGCGGCATCAAATGACATATTGGGACTGATGCGGTATTTACTCGGGACCGAAGTTGGGAATATGCTCTCGATCAATGCGCCGGATTTACCTGCTTACAAAATCAGCCTGCTCCAGACGCTCAATATATTTAAGAGTTTCAAACCTAAAGGCAATACTGATTTTGCATACCATAGGGCCTATGCAAAATTTAAATTGCAGAAACCAGTATCAGATTAAACTGAAAGTTATAAGACCTAAAGTAGGGAAATAAATTAGGCATTGAATTAATCAGGTGTTCAGAAAAAAAATCCTAAGCCATCAATATATCATATACGTGCTATAAGGAATCAATAACGTTTATGATTATAATTTGAAACGTTATTATCTTAACCTGAATTATTCTTATAATTTTCCTTACGCACCTCCTATCACATTTGCTTGAATTCCACATTATCACCTAATCTGATTTATATCAAATAATTCATTTATTTGATATAAATCTCTAAATAGTCTAATTGGCACCTTAGAAAAAGGTGGGATTAATAATTATCGAATTATAAACTGCCAATAATCTTTTACATAATTAAACTGGTCCATTGAAATACGCTACCTCCTCAATTTCTTCACATTCTGTAATTTCAAGTGCGGAGAATTCATCTCCAACTTCAAATCCTTTTTTTAAAAAGGAAATATACTTAAATGAGATTTCCTCCCTATGAAAAATGTCACGCTTTTTGGGAACCTGACCTACAAGCTTTATTTCGCCCCAGCCCTGCCGAAATAATTCAAAATAGTTACGTTCCGGAGATTTTTTCCGATATGGATTAACAGGTAATAACCATTTTGTATTGGAACAAGAAATATGCATATGAAAGTAGGTGAAATCTTTTCGCGTTCTTATTTTTTCGCTTTTCCTTTCAAAGTAATTTACTGGAAATCGATGCATGTACATACAATCTTGATGCTTACAATGTGATACGAAGGATCCTTGAACCATACAGGGGACAGGATTATATTTTTCGGCACTTCGTTTACTTAAAGATTTAGTAGAAGTTTTCATTGCTGGTTTCATTTACACTAATTCCATATATCATAGAATGTGTCTTATTCTAAATCACAATCCTATGCTGACCCACTGCACTGTTCCTCCGCTAAGCAGACTTTTGGGAGAATAATGAATAAAAAAAGCGCATGAACAGGTCTCCCCTGCCATGCGCTCTTCATAATTAATCGCTGTATCAATTTAATTCGACAAAGGTTTTATCTGGCCCAGATAAATACTGTCAGATCTGGAGCTTTCATCTTCTGATGCAATAAATAGCCAATACCTGATTTCATCCCCATAAGTATTTTCACCAGGTGAAAACAACAACCCTACATTCTCCATATGAATTGTCATCTTAAACATCCTGCCTTCACGCTTGCTGGCATTATATTGTACAATATATGCTTGACGGTACCAATTACCATCAATTGGCACCGGAGCGGTAAATGTGATCACCCCTTCATCTTTTGAATTATACCCAAGAGTTACATTTTGTGGAAGATCCATTTTTCCACTGCTCATCTTGATTAAATGATACTCATAGCGCAAACGCTTGCTAACACCTGATACAATATCCTCATTTTCCTTTGATGCGCGAAACATACACTGACGATCTGAAAAGGTGCAATTTTTGTTTTGGTAGCCGCTAAGAAATGCACCATGCACCTCATTCATAAAACGCGTTCTGTAACTCCTTTTTTTCCTGAAATCAATCAGCGCGTCACCTGTTAAATTTGTTTTGATTGCCATATTATTTAGGTTTATATTATTATTTTGTGAAATAAAACCACCCTGCGATAACGCAGCCGCACAGCACCACAAAGAGCACTATTTTCATTGAGGGTGAATTTTCTTTTTGCTTTTGGTTTATAGCTGCTTTAATAGTTTGGTTTTCATTGAATTGCTGATTTTCAGTTAGCCCACCTTCTTCGTGCTGTGTTGCAGCTGAAGAACCTGAAATTCCATTCCTGGTGGATCGCAAAATTTTTACGCTGTCTGCCTCTCCGGTAAAACCGTAAGCTTCGGAATAAGTAAAAACACCTTTTGGCCAAAGCTGCACAGCGGAATTCTGCTGACTCGAATCCTTATATAGCAATAGACTTTCCGAATTGCCAGACCAATTTTTCTGGTTACTCAAAGAGAAGCCTGAAACATATTGATCACTGTAAGTTTCTTCTACTTTTTTCACCTTACTATTGTTTAGCAAAGCACAAGACGATGCATTGAGCAGCAGTGTGTATAAAATCAGGAAAGAGCCTAACAGCGTAATCCTTCTCATTGCGCAACAGATTTAGGGCTTACCCAATCAGCAAACTGATAAATTGTTCTAATGTGTCTCCGCTTGCGAAAAACACCATTTCCCTCCCGACTTCCTGCCCCGCTCGTATTGCCTTCTATACTAATGCACCAATCTCCATCTATCCGCTCCAGTAAACCTACATGGGCTACTCGTTTCATGTCCGGAAAATAGATGCCGATGATATCCCCGGGCAAGGCCGTTTTTGTTAAACGCGAGGCAGGAAAAAGTGAGGGCGACCAGCCCGTTCGCGGTTGGGAAAATCCAGCTTTCTTAAAAACCCAGGTCAGGTAGGCTGCACACCAGGGATTACCTTTAGTTAAGCCAGCACTGGCGAGATAGGCTTCAACTTTTTTCCCATCATTATTGCCGGTAAGTTCTAGTACGCCGAGCTCTGCGGCAGCAATATCTAACAATAAATTCCGCTGCCGGATTTGTGCGGTGTCTATTCGCCTGAGTGCTAACAGATCGCGATCAGACTTAGCGAAGCTGCCAGTAAAAGCAAAGCAAATGATGCCCAGTAAAATACGAGTTGTTGCCATAATAATAATGTGTTAAAGTGAATAATTAATTGAGATAAGGGAGTTAAACCAGCTATCCTCCAGAAGTGTTGTAAAACCCACCAGGCCAGTCCTGTAATCATCATGAAACTGAGCAATGAAAGGATAATAAGCAGCCAGGTTCCCTGGTCGGCGATGCTGGCAGTGTGATCAATATTATAGATCAACGTGGGTGCCGCTGAACATAATGCCAGTAACAGGCAAAAAACCAGTGCCGGTAATGGTAGACGCAGATGCCAGTTTACTGGCGTACGCGGAAGCTTCAATACGGGTGTATTCATAATTTTATGATTTAAATAAATGTGTTTAATAATAATTTTGAAACCGGCAGGTTTCATCACCTGCCGGTATTCATTTTAGGCCAGCACTGTGTGCAGTCCCAGATACTCAGTTCGGGTTACGAACTTTTTATCCTTGGAAACAAACATGAGATAACCATGTACCTTATCTCCCACAAAAGCGCGGGGTAAAGGTGCATCAACAGTTAAGGCAGTTCTTGGCCCTACCTCACTCAAAATGAGGTACCTTTCTTTATTCACATTGTAGAACATGAAATAAGCCTGGTCTGTGTCGCTTGTCAACGGCAGTGGGTATTCATTTGCAACCCATGTTACATTGATCAGATGTCCAGCCTGTGACTCTGCTTCCAGGGACTCGACCATTGAGATCTCGTTTTTACCTGATGGCAGACTAATCACTACACTTGGATAGTCCACTTCAAAGTCTGGAAACACACCAGTGATTGCTCTTGCAATGTGATAACTCACTGCAGCATTCATTGGAGAGTTATTCGCTTTAGTAGCTTTGAATCCAATTGCTATGATTGTAGCGATTGAGCTCAGGAAGCCTGTAGCGAGTCCAAATTTTGAGCGTTGACTCTTCTGAGTTTCCGTCGGTGCTACGCTCGACGGTCTGGGAGCGCTCTTGCCTACCCATAGTTGTCTCCACCTGTTGACAACCACTTCTCCCATTTTTCCATTAAAAGATCCCATTTGTCCGGGTCTGTAAATAGCCATAATTAAATGATTAAGTTAAAAAATCTGTTATTTCAAGTGATCTGCGTACCGGTAGCTTTTACTTGTTGAAACAAAGGTATAGGTATTTTTATAACTTACTCAATATCAACGGATAATGTCCGCAACTTACCGCGATCTGACCGATCGTGTCCGCTAAAAACAGATTTTCAACCAAAATGTGACTATTCAAACTGGAAAATATCCATTACATACAAATGAACATCATGGTAGAGATCTGCCAGCCAGCTGATCACCTGCAGATCGTTCTGATGCTCATTCATTAAATTAAAATCTTCGCTTCCATAAGAATAATCTTCATCCAGATCATCACTGATGTCTACTTCACCATATTGAACCAGTTCTGCATACCGATGTAATAAGTTAAGTAACGAGAACATGTAACTCTTAAGGTTTTCTAAACAGCTTGCATAGTTTGCTCCTGGTTCAGAATAATAGGCAAGTTTGTAGTGGATACTTTTGCGCAGCTCTATAATTTCCTTATTTTCAAAAGCAAGCTCAGCGGTACCTGGATAAAGGTTAATCAATTTATCCCGCGTCCTTCCAAACCTATACAAACACTCGATAGCAATAATATTCGGTTCAGCTTTAAGATTATCCAGCAGCACTATTGTGTCCCAATTCACTTCATTTTTACTTAAAAAAGGTTTAAGATCTATTAGTTCATCCTCAAGTGCCAGAAAATAACATTGAAACATCAACTCTTTGATATTTTCATCCAGCAAACCTACTAGGACAGGCAGCTGTTGTTCTGGTGTACATTTAATTACATTTTTCGTTTTCATGTCTATCATAGTTTTAGTTGTTTCCATTTCTTTTCAGATTTACCAATTCAGACAAGCGGTAATAAACAAATCCTCCTATGGGATATGTATTAATACGGCCCTGTTTCCTATACCGGCGTAATGATCGCTCAGTGATTTTTAGATATTCCTCTGCTTCTGCAACGGTCAATAGCCTATCTTCCTGCGCTATTTTATCAACTTCTATAAGACCAAATTTTTCCATTAAAAAGGTAATTAGAAATTCCAGCCTTGCTTTTAACTCATCCATATCAATTGTCCTGTATATTGTGAATTACTGATTGATTTGCGATTTGCAGACATAAAGCAGATGTAAGTTTCTAACACCAGCTTACGTTTGATATTTTTTAAACTCATAGATGCGCTGGCAGATGAACGTACTGGGCCACCCATAGTAAAAAAAGCTTCCTTCCGGCTGGACTCATAGGCCATCAGCATAACAATATCTGTTAGTTTGTGTCCATGAAGAGAAGGCAAACTGCTCCATGTGAATTTGATTCCACTACTTATCAGTTCTGCTTCTACCTCATCTGTCAATGGCATACTTCCTTTACTAAACAGTACCTTTTTAAAATCAATCCGTTGTTCAGGATATTCCCCTGATATGGCATTATGATAATTATACGATGCAGCTACATGGTATGGAAGCATTTTTGCTGCCCTTCCTTCAAATTCATACCCCACACTTAAATATTCTTTTACAGGTTTTAATAAAGCGCTAATTAAAGTTGTAGCCTGTCTACAACTGTATTGATTCACTGTGGGCGGATTTGTATTTATGCCAATTAGCCGCTCCACTAATTTGCCATTCAAATAATAGGTGACCTTATTGCCATTCCTACCTGTGAATTCTTCTCCTGGTTTTTTCTTTGTTGCCATCTTTTTTGATTTATGTTAAAAATTGATTGAATTCGAAATTGTTGTACCTCCCGTGCAGATTGACTTGTGTTGTACTTATGTTTTAGTGGTCTTTTGGTCTGAGTTGGAGTTCAGTTGCTATTTTTGTTAGTGTTGGATTATGGTTGGAATAGTAAATAGCTATTCCAACACTATTGCAACCCTAACCGAACACTATTCCAACATTATTGCAACCTCGATCGCCACCAAACCAGTACCACAGCAGAACTATTGTTTTACTACCAAATTCTCAAATATTTTATTGAGCTGAATAAAAAGTAGTAGCTGGTTCTTTTTACCTATGTATGCAGAGAAGTCTATTCTTATTCCCTTAACAGGGCCACCAGTTAGCCAGTAAGTTTCCGCATCTATTACTTCTACATTCAAATCATCTAGCAGATCATAGACGTTGTCAGGAAATTTACCATTGAGCGGCTCCAGATAAAGCACTACACTACTATCGTCGCCCAAACCTTTAGGCTTCCAGAATCCATTCTTACAGAAAGCTTTGTGAATATCTTTTCGTAGTGCGGTAATATCTGCGCGTACCAGTTCGCAGGTCTTACTATAAGGAATACTATTCAGCGTTTGATCTGTTGCAGCTGCTTTCAGGCGACACCTTTTACCTGCATAAACATCCCCTCTTTCCCTAATCTGGTTAATAAGATTCTCGTTACCGGCTAAGAAATACATTTCATTCATTTCTTCGATGATATAGCAAACGGGCCGCAGATAAACCACCGAATTGACTGCTTTGACAGCTTTTTGCAATAGGTAATTTTTTTTCGGATTCAATATTGGCTCGTATAGAGAAATATCTACTATCATAAAATTGTACTGTTTTTGGAATTCCATTAACTCGTCTATTCTTTGTGGCGATGTATAGACATTATCTGGATAATTAGCACGGGTCATGATGAAGACGGCTCTTAAATTGTAGTTTTCACAATATTTTTTTAAATCGGCTATTTGTGCGCCTTCATTATCTACACCAAATTCCAAAATAGTAATATTAGGGATCTGCACTATCGATTTGATCAAAAATGAATTTTTGGGAATTGCAAAAGCACCTCCTCCAATACCAATTATTTCAGAAAGTATGCCAAGGATAGTATTCAAATTGTAGTGATAATAGATTTGGCCGGCCTTATAATTAGTGCCATTCTGCATATTCATCGCCAAGCTAAGAGTTGACCTGAGAGATGAATAGTCTCCCGTATGATTTGCCGGAGAATTATTTTCCCTAAATTCGACTTTGAAGTGGCGATAATTTTTTTCCAACACCACCACATGTTTATGACTTGGCTTTTTATTGAGATTGAGATTATAAGTTATGCTATCACCCACAGGCACCTTTTGACGTTGAGACTTTTCTAATACTATTGCATTAGCTCCTTGCTTACATCTGATATATTGCCATTGCTGTAATAGTTTAAAAAGACCTTTAGAACTATGTCTGCCAATTCCCGTAATTTTAGCAATTTCCATATAAGAAGGCAGTTTATCACCAGCTTTATAATCACCGGCATCAATACGTCTAGCAAACTGTGAAGCAATCTCTTTAACTTTATTTGATGATTCTGAAATCATCTGCAATTCTTTGTCATCAAACAAATAATACACTGTCATATCTTTAGGTTAAGTTTATAATTTGTTAACGATATGAATTTATAGGGTAATATTATTAAATAATACTTGGTCAGCAATTTTTATGACCATGTACATAAAATTTTAGTTTGGAATCCAGAATTTTAGGGAGCGCAATAAAGAATCGCATTATATAAAATGAACATATTTAACTGACTACCTTGTATTTAACTAAAGAACACATTCTCAGTAGAGACAAATTATAAATTTTAAAAATGAGTGGAATTATTTTGTTGGAACTACATAAAAAGATGACAAAAATCAATAATCAGGGTATTAATCCAACATTATAAAGGGATTCGCAAACGAATTATGATCTTATTTATTTAAATGTGTATGTTTCTTCAAATAAACTTGAGGGAATTCAAGAATAGATGTTATCATTTATACCTTGATTTACAAACTCTTGCCGCATCATATTCAATCAGATCTAATCATTATTTGTATTAGTAATATTTTAATAATACTGAGTTGTACAAAATGATTTACCATGCTCACGGAATATCAATTAGAAACGCCTTAAACTTGAACAGCAAGCCTTTGATAGTGTATGTATGCTATTTATTGCTGATACGCAGAAATAGGTAGACGCAATGTGGGTTTGTAAATTCAGGAGAACAAATCAAGCACAGTGTAGTACAACGGATTAATGTTGTATATAAAAATTTTAGAAGTGAGTGGGAGAATTTCACAAAGATGCATGGGTCAACGAAGGGAGAAGAAGTTTGGATTCATTTAACTGATCTGAGAACCTTAATGTCAGATTCAAATTCTACCCCTCATCGAAGTGTATTTGCCTACTATAACGGAAAGTCCCTTGACCCTGAGGAATATATAGATGAAGATAATTCAAAAATAAACCAGTATAATTATAAATCGATGTTCAAGTATACCTATTAAAATATGTTTTCAGATAAAACACTTCATGAGTTGATCTATCCACCCTTAAGGGCTGTCATTTTTATATTTTGCATTTTGCTGATTACACTTTTAATCAGACCATTTTTAGGTACCGGACCAGGCTATCACAGCATGATAGTCAATGATGGTGTTGCCGATTTTGTTTGGGCAAGATTCATTTTATTGTGCATTATTACTTCGATTGGCTCTGCTTTACTTTATGGACTAGGCCGCTTATGCAGAAGAAAGACTACCAGAAAAACCTATATTAGCTTATTTATCATACTACTGGTTATAGCTATTTCTGGTGTAATATCATTTCTAGACTCCAATCTTTGGAACTACCCTCTTCCTAACCAAATGTAAGACCTTATATGGTGATTGTTGAAAAGTATCTAAATCAACAAAACAGGTCCTGTTTACAATTTAAGAGAGTTTATCATCGCTTTGCAGGTCAATGATTGAATGATTATTGGCCTTAATTGATAAAGAGTCCTTAACAATGCCTCCCTTTCATGTTCATTAACATCTTTGAATTCTTTGGCTTCCTGTATGTAGCCGTCTAAAGTTTCTATTAAATGTTCTGATTGATACTGGAATTCTGCGACAGTTTCTACCAGGTCAGCAAATGTGTTTCTCATACGCAGGGCTCTTTAACCGATATTTGGATGAATGATCAAAATTAACATATTATGTTAAGTATCATACGATAAAACGAACATTTAGCAAATTAATAATTACCATTTATAGCGCCCGAATTCAGATATCCTTCAATCCAATTAGCCGCTATAAGGTGAAACAATGGATCTTCAGTTTTCCTGGTTAAAATATCAAGGCCCTCAGCTACGTCTTTTAATTTCCATCCGGTACTATTTAGCGTTAACCACGCACTTTTTAAATCTTTATTATCCAGATAAATCCTAAAGAGTTCTTCTTGTGGAATCTCTTTCTTAAACCATCCGGGCAGATTATCTATATTATTCAAGTACCAGCTCTCCGCGACTTCGAATGTACAGCAATTGGAAATCTGCAGGGCATTAAATAGTTTTATCGATGCCGGATAATCTCCATTATAGGCATGTAAACTTCTAACATAAGAAAGAGGCGTGTCATTTGTTAAATGGACCAGCTTATCATAATCATCCATTAAATCTCCATATTCATCAGCAAAGTCATCTACCTCCTTAAATTCTTTAAACGCTATATCCTCACAGAATTTGAAGATCTTATCATTCAGTCCATCAGCTACCATGTCCATATCTAAAACCATCTGCGCAAAAAACTGCTCTGCATTCCTGGCATACTCTAACATGTAGCCCCTCTCCAATGAATATTCAACAAAAGTTTTTTCCCTGTCAAAAAAGAAATGATGGAGTATTCCGTAATAAGAAGCGCCATAACCTAAAAATACTGGAACTAATGCCGGCGGATGAGGATACCAATATGCAGCAGGTTGATTAAACCGATCCAAATAGGGAATATCAATCTGGCCGTTAGCCATTTCAAAAAGCTTATCGTTTAAATTGAGACGCTGAAATATTTCCCTCAAATGCTGCATCATAAAATATTTAGTATGAATATCTACAAAAGATGCTGCTTTAAAGCAGATTTCTCAACATAAATATTCTCATAAGATTTTTTAGAAATCTCCCCTACTATGCGCATTGAATTACTCAACTGTTTTTCGCTGCTTTGTTTTAGCAGTTTGTTGATATTTTCCATTTTAAGTATTTTTCAATTGGCTGTGTATTGTTATGGGTATTAAATAGCTCCCTGACGTATATTTTGTTTACACACTCGTTTATTTCTATAATATATTATTAAATTAATTTGTAATATATTTTGTTTTTACAATAAAGCTAACTAAATTAGCATATGGAAAAATTAAAAAATAAATAAAGAATACGCAATCCTGATTTATAATTAAGAATTGCTTAATAGCCTCGCGTTCAAATCTGATAAATTTACTGGGCGAGCATAAGTTGAGCAACCTAAACCCTATATTTGCTATAGGGCTGGTGCTCCTTATGTCTTATTGTCCGGGCCCTTTCGAAAGAGAGGGTGGCTTTATCAGAGCCTGAACACAATAGACTGAGTGAGTTACCAGCCCTATACCTTTTAGGGTGGTAACCCCTCATAGAGGCTTATTTAAATTGAAAAATTAAATAAGATGAATATGAAAACAAAAACCAATCACCACCTAGTTCACATCCCTTTAGAGTTCAGGATAGCCTGTTCTATTTACAAACTGAATCCGCAGGAAGTGCTGCAAATCTTTATTAACCACGCTACAGTATATGATTCCACTGCTGACGGCTACAGCGAGGGTTTCTCAGAGGCCTCGAAAACAATTGGATTATATGTTGTCTCCCGGAGGAGAACCGCAAATGGAAGCCATGCTTACGACCATTGTCTGGAAAGCACAGCCTTAAATTTTAAAGGCATTCATGATATTACAAAAAGGCAAATTGGATCTGCAGCAGCAAAAAGAAAGAGCACGTTATGTTACATCAACGAATTGTACAATACGATGGACCGTGTTTACACCAAGTCTGATACCTTTTATCTGGATGAAAATACGACACTGCATTTCACCAAAGATTTCACCGTAATGTGCGAACTGCACAATTGTTATCCCGCAGAATACCTGGAAAATTTCATGAGCAGGATTTCCCTGGCAGAGATGGAAGCAAAAACAAGCCTTAAAATACCAAATGATAACTTCACCATGGCCTTCTTCATGAAAATTGTACTGGGCTTTGGAATGGCGAATGATGAAGTACCAGATTTAAATGAAGAAGAAATTGCATTTGTAAAAGAAGCGACAGAACTGAGAGTCCGCCTGTTCACTATCCGCAGTTTGCAACAAAGGAAAGCGGCATTTACAGAATTGTACCACAATCGTTATCAGCAAATAATAAATTAAATTGACAACGATGGAAACTACAATCAAAATAAACGTGCCAGAGGATCTGATGAGCCTCTGCACGATTTACAATATCCAACCGCAAAAAGTATTGGAGTGTTTTGCAAAGAATGTTTCATTTCCAAGATATTACACTGATGTGAATGGCAAAAACCGTTGGGCTACTTTATTCTTCCTGCAATTATTAGACGGGAAGGAAGATGAAACTGAAACGGATATAGGTCTGGAAGAACATTACCTGCAACATTTTAACGATACGCTGGCTATTCAAATGGAGGAGCATAATGATAACGGCGTAAAAGCAAGAGAGGCAGGGAGAAATGTGATCAGGAACTGGCAGAAGGCTGTAATAGCTGGAAGAGCGAAATATATTCTTGATGGATTATGATGAAGTGGAAAATGAGCTTATCCTGTGTACAGCATCAATGCGCACAGGATAAGCTCATTTATAATCAAAAAACATAATAGAATCGGCCATACTACGGCTTAATACCTATAAAAGCTACAAAACTCAACAGAGAACCTATCTCATTATACGAAATCTATTTTACATAACACGGCATAGATATTGCTATTTTTATAATGGTGTAAAATTGAATTTTAAAGAGTTCATGAATTCAGAAAATTCGGAGTACAATCAATACAATTACAAAAATCAATATTATTACCGTTAATCAAACTATGTTTTCAGACCGAACACTTCAAGAAACTCTTTATCCAATTTTAAAGGTTTCCTTATTCTTAGTTAGCTCCTTTATTCTACTTTTCGCACTGAACATTTTTCTGGGAACTAAAGAGGATTATGATAGAATAATAAGAGAACATATGTGGTCGCGAATATTTGCAAAAGGTGTAGTGTTCCTTATTCTTCATTCTTTAACACTATTGATTCTTTATCTAGTAAGCAGACTCTGCAAAGTAACCGTCAACAAAAAAACTTATTTATGGCTCTTGTGCATTCATTTAGTTATTTTAATTTTTTGCGTAACTGTACTACTATAAATGTTATATGCAAATATCAGCATTCAAAATGATCAATTATCCGGCAGGCGTTTGAACTTAGATTTTTTTCAGGGTACAAAATTAAAATTGTAATCGACTAAAAGCATTCGTCGAAGTCATGTTGCCACAGTTCTCTTCACTCCCGTTTTTTTTATTACAAGATTATTAATTCCCCGTCCTTACCCTCTCCTCCTGATTTCCTGTCTGTCTATTTTTAACGTCAACTTTTTTGCTGCCGAACTTATAACTTACAGATAGTTGTACCAGCCTGGTATCAAAATAATAGTCAGACCTTCTATAAACGCCCGCCACGGTTGAGCTAAACCTGTAACGGTCTGATTTAAAAATGTCATTCGCTTTTAAGTTTATCCTTAAATCCTTATGAAGTAAAAGGTATTGAATAGCAAACGACGTAGAGGTGAATGGCTTTATTTTATCTATTCCATACGTCCCCAGAAAATAATATTCAAATCCAAGGTTAAACAGTACTGTTTTGTTTGCATTCAAATTAAAGTCGTTATTACTGGTAAAAAAAGAGGTGAAACCATCTACGCCTGTTGCTGATAAATCTATAGTTTGCGCAGTGGTATAGATTACATTCATCATGTTAGTACTGTTCCACCATTTAAATTTGTTAAACGTAAAAGATTCTGAAAGTCCATACCTGTTGAGATTATAGATGTTTTTATAAATCAAGCGGATGTGATTTGTTTCCAGGTCTGGCAAACCTATTTGGTTAAATACATCGCTTTCCTTACTGTAATATAATTTAGTTTCGAGATTTTTATAAGAATGGATGAATTCAAAATTATCTATAAAATAAGGTCTCAAAACTTGATTTCCTTCAACGGTTAGAAATGGGGTGATATAAGTAACATTCGGGTTCAATTCTGAAAAATTAGGTCGTGCTATTCTCCTGCCATAGCTCAACCTGTAAGTGGAGTTTCCTGTGGGGGCATACGATAGATTAATAGTAGGAAATAGCCGGGTATAATCAGTATTCAAAGATTGGTTCAAATTCCCATTATAAGATTTCGTTTGGGTAGCTTCCATTCTTAACCCAATTTGAGCTTGCAGCTGATTATTGAATTTTTTATGCCCGGAGAAATATAATGCCTGAACATATTCACTGTAGTCAAACTGATGGGCTGTTTGTGGCATATTCGTAATTGGACTATTAACCAATCCGCTATTAAAAGCAGCGATATCATTTGCAGTAGTAGAAACAGAAATCTTGCCTCCAAAATTCCAGTTAGCCAGTTTTGCGGGTAGCTCAACATCAACTTTACCGGAGTAATTATTAGTTCTTTGGGAATTATCATTAATCCCTTTAAAATATTGGATGGCATCAGGATTATTCAAGACAGATGTACCTTCATAGGGTCTGGTATCATTGTTCGAATATTTAAAGTAATCCAGATTCAAAATTATTTTTTTGCCAGCAGAATCAAGTTTAAACTCATTGAATAGGTTTACCGAATTAAAATCAGGTTTTTGATCGGCAGTGGTATAAGAGACAATATCATTAATGGGAACAGCTGTATGGTAATCATAAACCGATGATCTTGTATTTCTGTTAGAGTTCGTCTTATTAAAATTGGCAATATACTGAAAACCCAAAGTCCAGTGAGGTGCAGCCACATACTGCATACTTAAAACACCATTAAGCCTTTTATAATCCCTGTTAAATCTTTGATTGGTATTCCATAATTCATCTGGAAAGGAGTTGTAATCCTGATAATCAAAAGTTTCGCCTCCAACTCTGTAATTTAATGAAGAAGTCAGGCTTAACTTATCTTTGCTATACATGAAATTACTCGTGATTGCTCCTTCACCCTCATCGTACCTGCGCAAATAACTACTGCCTAAAGAAAGACTCCAGGAATCCGCCTGTGCCTTTTTTAGCCTGATATTAATTAATCCACTCCCGCCAGCAGCATCATATTTGGCTGGAGGCGTTGTAATAACTTCTATAGTTTTAATATTATCAGCAGGGATTGACTGGAGGAAGCTTGCCAGATCTCCTTCGCCTAGTTCCACCATCTTATCATCTATTAAAACCCTTACCGATTGTTTACCAACAATGGTTACATTCTCATTTCTTACCAATACGCCAGGCGTAATTTTCAATGCCTCCAAAGCATCACCACCTACGGCACTGATCGTGTTTTCTATATTAAAAACAAGCCTGTCTATTTTTCTTTCTACCAGGTCTTTCTTTTTAGAAATCACCACAGTTTCTAATGTATTTGTAGCATCTACAGTGATAGTCCCAAGGTCAAAATCTGCATTCACTTCTATGTTTTTGGTGAATAAAACCTGCTTCAATTGACGAATTTCTAATTTGTATATGCCCTTTTGATAATCGACAGTAAATTCACCTTTCTCATTTGTGAGGCGACTGATTAAAGGGACGGCTTTTTCTGAGAAGAGTATAACTTCTGCATATTTCAGGGGTTTATTTTCAAGCGTTACCACTTTTCCTGAAATTTTGATTTGAGCAATTAACGCACTGTTTACCATCAGCACAATACATACAATTAGTAAAAACACTTTTCTCATTTTTAAAATCTTATTTTTAAATAATGAGTGCAAATATCCAGCTCAGGGATATTTAAAAGGTTCTCAAATCATAATATAGAAGTTCGATTCTATAATCCAGAACTCATTTGGATTGTGTTTTCTGGTATTCTGCGGGGGTTAAACCTGTGATTTTTTTAAAAGCAGTAAAAAAGGTGGATTTTGAATTAAAGCCACTGTCATAACCCAAAGATTCAATCGTATAGATCTTCTCGGTCTGTAATAACTTCTTCGCCTTTTCAATTCTATATTCTTTAATCAGATTGGAGAAAGATATACCTAAGATTTCATTTACATATTGAGACAACAGGTGCTTAGTGATATTCAGTTCTTTGGCAGCTTCTTCCAGGCTAAAATTCGGATTAAGGAAGAGCTCTTTGTCAATAATGATGGATAACTTTTGGCTAATCATGCCCTGAGTTTCTTTGCCCATCTCTTTGTTTTTGTATTTCTCCTTTTCATTAAAAAAAGTAGATTCATGGCTATTTCTGAAAATCAGTAACAACACAATTAAATACAACACAAAAGAAAATGATAAAGCACCGGCGATATAAGATGTGTATGCCGCGGTGGTATAGGCCAGCCATGTAAATGCGACCCCGATGTAGATGCTGAGTAACCAGACTTCTATTCTCTTTAAGTTTTCGTGGTTTTTAAGTTTTTGGATGGCAGGATGTATGTATTTAAAGGAACAAACAACATAAATTAACCATTGCAAATAGATCACTTTTAAAATCCAGCTGCTCCAAACGGCAATATGCTGATCATATGGGTAAAAATAACCCAAAATGGTAATTGCTGCTAAATAAGGAATGATATGTTTTGCCCAGTTCTGTTTTTGATCTGTTGTGCAGGATTTTAGATACAAAAAAAGAAAAGGGCCGATAAGCGTACAAGCAGAAAGTCCAATCTGAATAAAGATGTTGGACAAATCGGGATTAAAGTAGAAAAATACTGATTTAGCAATTCTAATACTTAAAGCCAATAGCAACAGTGATAAAAAATAGTTTGTAAAAGCTTTCTTTTTAGCGTTGATGGCAAAGTATATAGAAAGCAAAAAGCCATTAAAAGCTCCTAGTGCACTAAAAAAGAAGAGATAGGTCATTAAATTATTATTTTCTTTTTTAGGTGATCAAACTGAATTTATAACAAAGGAAAATTATAGCTAACAGCTATAATATGATAGGAACGAATATAATAATTAATAAGATTTTTTATAGAAAGTATTTCTAATGTTCGTGCTTTAGCCTTATAAACCATTTTATAGTACCTAAATATTTCAATATATTTAACGAGTAAGGTAATGCGCTAATAAACAGCCATTACTATAACTCAAACGCCTCAACATGAAAAACCGAAAGAAGTGGCTATTAAGTTTTCTTCATGCCCTATTTTTATTAGTACTGACTGCTATGTGGATGAATTCACCCAACAGTTACGGAGATGAAAAAGTAGTTATAAAATGGCCGGCACTTTCCATTAGGCTTTTCAGTTTTACTGATAAATCAGTTTCAAAGGATAAATATTTATTTATTGATCTTTCGCATGAAAAAGCTACCATACCCAGCGATGACGGAACAGGAAACATAGCAATTACGGATAGAAAAAAGCTTAGTGATTTTTTTAACATCATAAAGAAAAACCCTAGTAAAGTAAAGTTTATTTTTTGCGATGTATTATTGAAAGGCCAATCAGATGAGGATAATGCGCTACAGCAATCTATAGATGGATTGGACAATCTATTGTTCGCTACACAAGTCAATCAAAAAGGTATAGTCGAACAATCAGCGTTCAGACTGAAACAGGGGTTGACCGATTATCAAGCGTCTGACGGGGACTTTATAAAATTTAATCTATTCCAAGACAAAGCAACCAGAACACTGCCCATCGGGATGTATAGCCAACTTAATGATCACCAATTTGACAGTTATGGCCCGCTTCACTTTGACAATGGCAAACTCTCATTAAACTATATGATTGTTGATTACAAGATTCTTTTTCGTCAGCTATTCCAAACTAATGGGTACCATGTATCGAGGTTGTCTGATCTGCTTGTTGTGCCTGCTGATGAATTAGTGGAGAAATATTTAAAGGGTCGTATTATCATTATGGGAGATTTTGAAAATGACATTCACGATACGCCATTCGGCCCAATGCCGGGCTCATTGATCATGCTTAACACTTACCTTTCTCTCCTTGATGGAAAACACCTTGTGAGCACAATTTGGATTATATACTTACTATTTGCTTATACCCTTTTATCCAAGATTATACTTTTTCATCATAGTCTATCCGAAAAAAGGAAACTTAAACGCTTCGGTATTTTTATTAAGAGTGGGATTTACCTCGTTGTAGCCTCACTTATTTCATATATTATTTTTGGACACCATTTACAGGTACTGTTTGTAACGCTCTACATCAACGGTATCGCTATCTGCATCCAGCTACTCAAAAAGCCTTTTAACTGGCAAAACGTAAAAAAAGCCTTTACTAAATAAGTAAATTAATAAAATAAATATGCGTTATATATTAGCAATCATCCTCTTCATTACCATCACATCCTTTAAAAATGAGGAAGAATTTTATGTCACTTATATTAGCAAACCAGGAGCGGTGAGATTGGCGTCGAATAATCTTCCTGTAAAAGTTGGCGACAAACTAACCTTTTCC
>Ga0247813_10000676_pt1 | contig 29361 bp, 26 predicted proteins | sample UWRJL169409C1_FD_180719 | JGI IMG/M metagenome (GOLD analysis project Ga0247813, IMG submission 180719) | Plant litter microbial communities from Arlington Agricultural Research Station in Wisconsin, United States - UWRJ-L169-409C-1 | ecosystem: Environmental > Terrestrial > Plant litter >...
CCGTCTGGGTCCGGCTGGCACCCATGGCCAGGGCGGCCTCGCGGATCGAGGGCGGCACGGCCTTGAGCGAAGACCGGGTGGCGATGATGATGGTCGGCAGGGCCATCAGTGCCAGGACCAGGCCGCCGACCAGAGGCGACGAACGTGGCAGGTGCATCCAGTTGATGAACAGGGCCACGCCCAGCAGGCCGTAGACGATCGACGGCACGGCCGCGAGGTTGTTGATATTGACCTCGATCAGGTCGGTCAGCCGGTTCCGGGGCGAGAACTCTTCCAGATACAGGGCCGCGCCGATGCCGATCGGGATGGCGATCACCGCCGTCACCAGCAGCATCAGGGCCGAGCCGATCACCGCCCCCAGCACGCCGGCCAGTTCGGGCTCGGTCGAGTCACCGTTGGTGAACAGGGCGCCGTTGAAGTGGGTGCGGACCGAGCCGTCGGTCTTCATCCGGTCCAGCCAGCCGATCTGTTCATCCGACAGTCGCCGCTGGTCGGCCGGCGTCGCCTTGGTGATCTCGCCCTTGTAGTAGAGGTCGGCCTCGTCCGAGGCGGGGGCGGCGATGGTCACCGTCTGGCCGATCAGGCCGGGATTGTTGCGCACCAGCTCGGCCGCGCGGAACTTCAGTTCGGACGAGAACAGCGACCGCATCGCAGTGGCCCTGGTCCCCGCCGCGTCGTCGGCGATGCCGAGGCGGGCGAGTTCCTGTTCCGCGACCAGAAGCTCGAAATTGGTGCCCTGCGGATAGGACCGGTCGATCCGCGAGCCGTCCATATAGACCGGCAGGGTGATCTCATGCGCGTAGAAGGCGGTGTGGCCCTGGCCGATGATCCGGCCGAGCAGCAACAACAGGAAGCCGACCGCCACCGCGACGGCCAGAACGCCGTACAGCTTGAACCGGCGCTCTTTCGCATAGCGCTTCTTCAGCCCGGCCTGCAGCTTGCCGGCGCGCGCCTGATCGACGCCGACGGCGCCCTTTGCGATCATGTCGGGGGTCGCGTCAGTCATACTGTTCCCGATAGGTCTGCACGATCCGCTGGGCGACGATGTTGAGCACCAGGGTCACGAGGAACAGCGTCAGGCCGAGACCAAAGGCGGCCAGGGTCTTGGGACTGTTGAACTCCTGGTCGCCGGTCAGCAGGGTGACGATCTGCACCGTCACCGTGGTCACCGTATCCAGCGGATTGAGGGTCAATTTCGCCGCCAGACCGGCCGCCATGGTCACGATCATGGTCTCGCCGATGGCGCGCGACATGGCCAGCAGCAGGGCGCCCGAGATGCCCGGCAGGGCGGCGGGCAGCAGGACCCGCTTCACCGTCTCGGACTTCGTCGCGCCCATGGCGTAGGAGCCGTCGCGCAACGACTGAGGCACGGCGTTGATGATGTCGTCGGACAGGGACGAAACGAAGGGGATCAGCATGATGCCCATGACCGCCCCGGCCACCAGCGCCATCTGGTTCTGCACCAGCATCAGGTACTGGCCAATTCCGTCCAGCGGGCCGCCGACAAGAAGGGCGCCGGCGCCGTTGAAGAACTCGCGGAACACCGGCCCCACCGTCAGGGCGGCGAAGAAGCCGTAGACCACGGTCGGCACACCCGCGAGAATCTCCAGCACCGGCTTGACCACGGCGCGCGAGGTGCGGCTGGCGTATTCCGACAGGTAGATGGCGCTGAACAGGCCGACGGGCGCGGCCACGCACATTGCGATGATCATGATCAGGAAGGTGCCGGCGAACAGCGGCACGGCGCCGAAGGCCCCGGACGATCCGACCTGGTCGGCGCGGATGGCGATCTGGGGGCTCCACTGGGTCCCGAACAGGAACTCCAGCGGCGAGACCGACTGGAAGAAGCGCAGGCTGTCCCACAGCAGGGAGAAGATGATGCCGACGGTCGTCAGGACGGCCACGGCCGAACAGGCGAACAGGACAACGCCGATCCAGCTCTCGACCCGGTTGCGCGCGCGCAGGTCCGGGCGGATGCGCAGGAAGACGAACAGCCCGCCCAGGATGGAGGCGATCAGGGCGCCGACCGCCGCGCCCCAGGTCAGGGTCTGGTGGATCGCCGCGGCGCGACGCCCCTCGACGATCAGGTCGCTGGACAGAGGCGCGGGCCAGATCTGCTGCGGCTGACGTCCGGCGCCGACCAGCCGGGCGTCCGAGAAGAAGGCGTCGCGGCGGAAGGGTTCAAGCTGGACGACGCTGTCCGGCGCTCCAGCCCGCAGGGTCTGGGCGGCGATGTTGTTGGAAAAGATCCCGGCGGCCAGCAGCACGGCCAGCGCCGGAACGCCGACCCAGATCAGGGCATAGAGCCCGTGCTGGCTGGGCCGCGAGTGCGGCTTGACGCCCGCCGCGACCGCGCGACGCGACGCGAGCGTCCGCCCGCCCAGGAAGGCGAGGATCGACAGGGCGATCAGAACGGGAATGTAAAACCAGATCATCGAGGTCCGGGGAGCGGGGAATCATAACGCGCCGGAAGGCCCGGTCTGTCTCGGCCGGGAAACTGCCCTGACTTGGCAAGCGGATTAAGACGACTGGATGACAGTTCTGTTACGCCGCATAGCGGCGAATTTTCAGATCGCGCCAGTGACGTCCGGCCGATCGGCGGTCATGGGGAAATAGGCGCTGAAGGCCGCCCCCTCGCCCGGAGCGCTCTCGACGATCAGTCCCCCGCGGTGCCGGTTGACGATGTGTTTGACGATGGCGAGACCCAAGCCCGTGCCGGCCCGTTCGCCGCCGCTCTTTTGCCCCTCGACCCGATAGAAGCGTTCGGTGAGGCGTGGCAGGTGCTCGCGCGCCATGCCGGGACCATGATCGCGTACGGTGACGGCGGCATAAAGCGTTCCGGCTTCGCGGTCGGGCGTCAGCAGCGACAGTCGCGTGGCGCCGTCGGTGCGGGGGCCCGGCGCGGCGTCGATGTTCAGGTCGCGCCGGATGATGATCTCCACGGCCCCGCCGACCGGGGAATATTTGATGGCATTGTCCACGAGGTTCTGGATCACCTGAACGATCTCGTCGCGGTCGCCGTCGATGTTGGCGCGCCCCTCACCCGCTTCCATCCGGATCGCCACGCCCTTTTCCTCGGACAGGACGCTGACGGCGTCGACGACGTCCGAGGCGGCCAGCGCGAGGTCCAGTCGGCCGGACGGCGGGATGTGCTCGTTCAGTTCGATGCGGCTGAGCGACAGGAGGTCCGCGACCAGCCGGCTCATACGCTCAGCCTGGGTCGCCATGATGTCGAGGAAACGGTCGCGGGCGACGGCGTCGTCGCGGGCATGCCCTTTCAGCGTCTCGATGAAGCCGGCCAGCGAGGCCAGCGGCGTGCGCAGTTCGTGGCTGGCGTTGGCCAGGAAGTCGACGCGCATCATCTCCATGCGCCGCACGTCCGTCTCGTCGCTAAGGCCCAGCAGGGCCAAGGGCGCGTTCTCCGGCGCGGGCAAGGGCCGGACCCAAGCCCGCCAATGGCGCGACTGGGCGCCGCCCGCCGCATAGTTGGTGGTGCGGGCGACCCCGCCGAACAGCGCCTCGTCCACCGCCTCCAGCACCCCGGGATCGCGCATGGCCGAGACCAGCAGGCCGCCCTCGCGCGGTATGCGCAGCAGTTCGCGCGCCGCTCCGTTCGCCAGGACGATACGGCGCCCTGCGATGTCATCCGCCTCCCCGCCCGAGACGATCATCACGGGGTCGTTCAGCGCCTCGAACATGCTGTCCAGCAGGACCGCATCGCGTCCTCCGGGCGCGGGTTCGGCGGGTCGCCCCGTCAGGGTGACCGCCGTGCCGGCCGGACGTTTCCTGCGTCCTCCGATCCAGCTGAGCAGGGCGACGGCCCCTGCACCGCCGACCAGCCACGGGGCGTCGCCCGGCTCGATCACCGCCAGCACCAGCATGATGACGATCGCGAGCCCGCTGCCCGCGCCCCCGTCCCACAGACGGGACGACGGCAACGGCGCGACCGGAGATGGCGACTGGCCGTTCGGCATGCGGGCGAGTTTCCTCCGGATCGGGATTTCGGATCGATTCGACAGTCGTACCACCCTGTGAATGCGACGATATGACATCAAGGCGCGATACCGCTGATCTCAACAAATACAGTCAACGGCGCCGCTTTCTTTACCTGTTTCGGCGATCAAGACGGTTCTTTCGGGGACCATCCATATCGTGCATCGCGTTCTGAGCTGTCTGACCACCCAGCATGACTGGCGCTTCGTGCTGCTGGCGGCTGTCGTGTGCGTGACGGGCCTGACGACCGCGATCATCCTGATGCGGATGGCGCTGGCGGCGTCGGCGCGCGGCCGGAAACCCTATGCGCTCGCGGCCGCCGGCGTCGGCGGCCTTTCCGTCTGGGCCACCCATTTCCTGGCCATGCTGGGTTATCAGGCCGGCGTGCCGGTTAGATATGAGATCGGCCTGACGTTGGCGTCTCTGGCGATCGCCGTGCTGGGGCTGACCACCTGTGTCGCCATCCTGTTGCGAGACGACCGGTGGTGGACCCGCGCTCTCGCTTCCGCCTGCGCGGCCACCAGCGTGGCCGCCATGCATTTCACCGGCACGGCCGCCCTCAGTCTGGACGGCGCTCGCATCGTCTGGGATCCGGGTCTGGTCGCGGGATCGATCATCGTCAGCATGTCGCTGGCCGCCTGCGCCGCCATTCCCGCTCGCACCAGCGCCGTCTGGCGCCTTCCCTTCATCACCGGCATGGCGACCGCCAGCATCTGCGCCCTGCATTTCGGAGCCATGAGCGCGATGACGCTTGTGGCCGACCCGACCGTCGTCGGCGCCGGAAACCTGTCGCAGAACCTGCTGATGCTGTTCCTCGTCGGCGGGGTGTCCATCATCGTGGCCGTGGCCGCCTTCGTCACCGGCGTGGCCTATTGGTCGCGCAACAACGCGCTGGCCCAGCTGCGCGAGGCGCTGGACGCCATGCCCGACGGCCTCGGCTTCTACGACGCGGACGACCGGCTGCTGGTCTGGAATGCGCGATACGCCGAGGTGAACCCGGAGGTCGCCAACGCCCTGCGGGTCGGCATCACCTTCACCGACATCCTGCGCACCGGCCTCGACCAGGGACACTATATCGAGGCGGAAGGTCGTGAGGACGAATGGCTGGCCGACCGACTGGCGGCGCGTACCGGCCTGTCCAGCTCTCTGGAACAGGCGACATCCGATGGCCGCTGGCTAAGGGTCCAGGACCGTCGCACGGCTGCGGGCGGCACCGTCACCGTGTCGAACGACATCACTGATCTGAAACAGGACGCTCTCGCCCTGATCGAGGCGCGCGATGCGGCCGAGGCGGCGAACCGGGCCAAGTCGGAATTCCTGGCCAACATGAGCCACGAGATCCGCACGCCCCTGAATGGAGTCATCGGTCTGGCCCAGGCCTTGGCCCGAACCGACCTGACGCCGGACCAGCAGGAGATGCTGGACCTGATCCAGTCGTCCGGCCACACGCTGCAGATTCTGCTCAGCGACATTCTGGATCTGGCCCGCGTGGAGTCGGGTCGGATGGAGATCGGACGCGAGCCCTTCGATCTGGCCCGCGCCGTTCGCGAGGCGGCCCAGCTCTATGCGGCGTCCGCCGCCGAGAAAGGGCTGCAATTCTTCGTCGAAATCGATCCGTCAACCGAGATCTGGGTCATGGGCGACGTCGTGCGGCTAAAGCAGGTCCTGACCAATCTGATCTCCAACGCGGTCAAGTTCACCAGCGACGGCTTCGTCAGTCTGACCGTGTCGCCCAGCGTGGGCCCCGACGGCGCCGAACGGCTGCGGTTCACGGTCGAGGACACCGGCGTGGGTTTTGACGCCGAGGCCCGGGACCGGTTGTTCACCCGCTTCGAACAGGCCGACGGCACTATCACCCGACGCTTTGGCGGCACCGGACTGGGCCTGGCCATCTGCCGCCAGTTGGCTGACATGATGGATGGCGATCTGGACTGCGAGAGCGAGCCCGGCGGCGGGTCGGCCTTCATCCTGACTCTGCCGATGATCGAAACCGAGGCGGTCGTAGCCGATACGATCGAGGCCAGCGAGACGGGCAATGAAGAACAGCGCATCCGCGTCCTGCTGGCCGACGACCACCCGACCAACCGGCGCGTGGTCGAGCTGATCCTGGGCCAGGCGCCGGTGGACCTGACGTCGGTCGAGGACGGATCGCAGGCCCTGAGCGCCTATCGCGACGGCGCCTTCGATCTGGTGCTGATGGATATGCAGATGCCGGTAATGGACGGACTGACGGCGACGCGCGAAATTCGGCTGCACGAGGCGACCATGGGCTTTGGCCGCACCCCCATCGTCATGCTGACCGCCAACGCCCTCGCCGAACATGTCGCCGCGGGCGTCGCCGCCGGCGCCGACCGCCATCTGGCCAAGCCGTTCAACGCGGGCGAGTTGCTGGAACTGGTCGGCGACCTCGGCTCACAGCAAAAGGCGCTGGCGGCCTGACCGCCAGCGCCTCGCTGGTTTCCAGCGGTTGGAACCTATTCGTAGCCGTGCGCGGCCTCGTTGATGACCTGTGACGGCATGGCCGAAAAGTCGACGCTGACCGGGTTGGCCGCCTTGGCCTGGAAGGTCTTGATCACGTGCTCCAGGCGCCGGCGGGTTTCCGCCACCCCGTCCGCGCCGGCGTCGAGGTTCAGCGGAGCCAGGCAGAATTCGATGATGGCCTGAGGACGGTTCAGCGGTTCCATGGGTCTTCTCCTTCTGCGGCCGAGGCCGTGTGTGGTGTCCAGAGATGAACACGTGACGGTCATTTTCGATACAGGTTAGCGCAAGTCATCAAGGTCATCTTGTCATAATGTGACTCTTGCATTTCGGTCACGATGTGACAGTCTGCCGCCATGGACGCCGCCGCCGATCGCAAGCTCTTCCTCGGCGGCCGCTTGAAGCGGCTGCGGCGCGAGTTGTCCCTGACCCAGACGGCCATGGCGGCGGACCTCGGCGTCTCGCCGAGCTATCTGAATCATATCGAGCGCAACCAGCGGCCCGTATCGGCCCAGCTGCTGCTGCGTCTGGCCGAGACCTACGACGTCGATCTGCGCAGCCTGAACCAGACGGGCGGCCATGCGGGCGAGGCGGAGCTGTCGGAGCTGTTGACCGACCCGGTGTTCGCGGGCCTGTCAGTCCCGCGCCATGAAATCCTGCAGATGGTCGAGGACGCCCCGGGCGCGGCGGACGCCCTGCTGAAACTGTATCGCGCCTTCGCCGACCGCCGCGCCCGCGACAACGCCGAGGCCCAGACAGGCCGCGTTCAGGACGATACCGCCGCCGACCGGGTGCGTGACTTCATCCAGACACGGCAGAACCATTTCCCCGAACTCGACACCCTTGGCGAAGCCTTGCACGCCGCCCTGACCGTCAACGCCACGGGCGAGGCGCTGGAGAGCCTGATCCGGGCCCGGTTGGTCGAGCGGCACAATCTGGCGATCAAGGTCATGCCGGCCGAGGTCATGGTGGAATGGACCCGGCGCTTCGATCCGCACCGCAGGCGGCTTCTGATCTCCGAGACCCTGGGCCCCTCCTCCCGCGCCTTCGCCGCCGCCTTCCAGCTGGCCTTGGCTGAACATGATGCCGAACTGACCGCCATGGCCGCCGCGGCCGACATGCCGGACGAGGCCAGTCGATCGCTGCTGAAGGTGTCGCTGACCAACACTCTGGCCGCCGCCATATTGATGCCCTACGCCGCCTTCCAGCGCGCTGCGGAGGAGACGTCCTACGACCTCTCCCGGCTGCAGGCCCGGTTCGGCGTCGGCTTCGAACAGGCGGCGCATCGCCTGACGACCCTGTCGCGACCGACGGCGCGCGGCGTGCCCTTCTTTCTGATGCGGGTGGATCAGGCGGGAAATGTGTCGAAGCGCTACGCCTCGGGCAGCTTCCCGTTCGCACGGTTCGGCGGCGCCTGTCCCCGCTGGCGGTTGCATTCGGCCTTCCGCACGCCCGGGCGCATCGCCACCCAGATCATCGAGACCCCGGCCCAGGACGGAAAGCCCCCCAACCGCTGGTTCACCCTGGCCCGCACCGTCGACCGTCAGGGCCGGGACGCCTTCACCGAGGGCGCCGACCTGGCCATCGGCCTGGGCTGCGAGTTGAAGCATGCGCATCGGCTGATCTACGCCCGGGGCCTGGACCTCGCGCACCCGGAGGTGACGCCCATCGGCCCCGCCTGCCGCCTGTGCCACCGTCACCCCTGCGCCGAACGGGCCGCCGCGCCGGTGGACCGGCCGCTGACGGTGGACGACTGGTCCAAGTCGGTCAGTCCGTATCCGTTCGCGGCGGCCTAGACGCGCAACAACAGATCCGGCTTCCCCCGGTACAGCCGCAGGATCAGTTCCCCGAACAGGGTGTTGGCCCAGGCGAACCATGGGCGGCTGAACTGGGCGGGATCGTCGGCCTCGAATGCCTCATGCATGAAGCCCGTGCCGGCGTCGGTTGCGATCAGGATCCGCAACAACGCAAGGATCTCGTCCGGATCATGACTTGTGAGGGCCTGCATGATCAGGGCGATCGGCCAGATGCGCCGGCCCGGCGTGTGGGGGCTGCCTAACCCCTTCGCCGCCGCGCCGTCATGGAACCAGGGGTTGGCTCCGCTCAGGATCAGATCGCGCGTACGCCGGTACAGCGGATCGCCCTCCGCGCAGTACCCGAAATAGGGGGCCGACAGCAGATTGGGCGCATTGGCGTCGTCCATGAAGATCGCATTGCCGAAGCCGTCGACCTCATAGGCCCAGACGGGACCGATCCCGGGCCGATCAAAGACCGCATGGGTTTTCAGCGCCCCATCGATTTCATCGGCCAGCGCCCGGCATTCTACGCCGAAGTCCACCTCGCCCCCGACGACGTCGTACATCTCGGCCAGCTCGCGCAGGCTGACGACGGCGAACATGTTCGAAGGGACATGGAACAGATACAGGGCCGCGTCGTCCGACGGCCGGAACAGCGAGGCGACCATACCCGTCGGGCGGACCGGATTGCCCCAGCCGTTGCCCGGAACCATGTCGGGGCTCCAGCCCGTGGTGCGCTTGTTGGAATAGGGGCCCCGCCCGTCCTTGCGCTGCTGGGCCTTCATCGTATCGACGGCCAGCCGCATCGCGCGCCGCCAGTTCGTGTCGAACGGCGAAGCGTCGCCCGTGGCCTTCCAAAAGCCGTGGGCCAGACGTATCGCGTAGCAGAGCGAATCCAGCTCCCATTTCCGCTCCCAGACGCCGGGCTTCATCTCCGTTTCGTCGGTGGCGAACGGCGATCCGGTCGGCCCGCAGTTGAAGGCGTTGGCGTAGGGGTCCAGCAGGATGCAAGTCGTCTGGCGATGGATCACCCCCGCCAGCAGGGCGCGCAGCGCCGCGTCCCCGGCCGCCAGCGAGACATAGGGCCAGACCTGCGCCGAAGAGTCCCTGAGCCACATGGCCGGAATGTCGCCGGTGATGACGAAGGTGTCCGGGCGGCCGTCGATCTCGCCGCGCTCGACGGTGGTGTCGAGGGTGTTCGGGAAACAGTTCTCGAACATCACCCCCAGCTTGCCGCGCGCGCCATCCGATCCGAGGTGACGACGGACGGCGGCGACCGCGTCGTCCACAGCGCGACTGCGGAAATGACGGGCCTGGGATTCGGGCCGACCGTTGGAGATGGGATTGGCGGCCTGTGGCTCGCCGCTCAGCGGAACCTGCTGCGCGCGGACCGGAAGGGCGACGGCGGCCAGGCCTCCGGCGACCAGAAGCTGACGGCGGGCGAGGCCCTGGCGGCGAAGGGAAGTGCGGGGTTCCGGCGAGCTCATGCCCCAGCCTCGCCGCCCCGACACCGCCTGTCCAGCGGAGCCGTGACCTCAGTCCAGCACGATCCGGTCGCCATCCAGCCGGTAGCCGACTCCGGTGCGATCAAACAGGCGGCCAATAACGGCGCCCGGATCGCGAACGCCGTCGTCCAGCATCCGCTGGATATCGAGCCGCAGCGACGGATCGCGGGACACCGAAGTAAGGGCCGACAGCCACTCCTCGCGCGTGATCACTTCGTCCGCCCGGTTGGCGTCGATCAGAGGTTTCAGGAAATCGAACCAGTCTGTACCGCCCCGCTGGCGCACCGCCCCCTCCGCCGCCATCGCCCAGACGGCCCCACAGGCGTAGTAGGCCCTGTGCTCGCCCCGCGCTTCGGCGGTGGCCACGGGCTGTCCGCGCGACAGGTCGATGCAGTCGTCGACCTCCTTCTGCAGTTCGCCGCGCGCATCATAGGTCGGGTCGATCGTCGACAGGGCCCGGATAGCCATAAGATCGGCCCCGCCCTCGGTGATCCACATGTCGCGGCTGAACTCGTAACGCACCGCCTGACCCAACCAGAAATGCGCGCTCTCGTGACCGATGAACCAGCGCGAGACGGCCAGGACCTCGGGCGTGCGTTCGACCACGCCGATGCCTTCGAAAGTCATGACGATCAGGCCCGGAAGAACGCTGCCGCCCATGCTGCGCCGGCCGGGTGTGGGTCCGGTCCAGCTGATCATTACCGTCGGTCGTCCGCCCGCGCCCGCCCCCAGCCGCGAGGCGTACACGTCCGCCACCCGGGGCGCGAAGTCGCCGATCTCGGCGCCGATCCAGACCGGCAGGGCCGGATCGACGACGGTGGCCAGCCGCTCGGTCTCGACCAGCTTCGCATCACCGAACAGAACATAGGTCTCGGCTTCGGTCGCCGTGAAGGTGTCGCCGCGTTCGCCCTTGAACAGAACCGGACCGGATGTGTCATGCCAGGTCACGGTCGCCGGGCCGCCGTCGCGGTCGATCCCGTTCAGATCGATAGGCAGGGCCCGGGCGGCGGCGGCGTTCGGCAAGGAAAAGACGTCGAACTGGTCGCTGAACAGGGCCACGGACCCGTCCGAGAAAATAAGGGCGGGATCGTAATCGGCCTCCAGATCACCGTCGGCGGGCCGCATGGCGATTCGGACCCGGCGAGGCACGGGCCCGCCATCCGCCGCACGCAGGAGATCGCGCGTTCCCTGCCGCTCCAGCACCACGCCGGGCGTCTCGACAGACCACTGCTGCAGCCGCCACGGCTGACGGGTCTCGCGCAGCAGGGCCGAGCGCTCGAAGGCCCAGATCGGCGCGTCGCGATCGAAGACATAGTCCGCCGTCCAGCGGGCGCCGTCTCGCGTCACCGCGACCGCGACGCCCTCCTGCACCTGCCTCGCGGGCGTCGGCGCGACGGGCGCGGCGCAAACGGCCGGGGCGATCGCCAGCGCCAGACAGGCGGCCAGGGCCGCAGTGGTCATTGATCGTGTCTTGCTCATGAATCCCCGATAGTCCGGTCGCCCGCCGAGGTCAGCTTAAGGATTGCTCATCTCCGGACCGCTCCAGAGCGCGAGCCGAGGCCGCCAGTTCCCCGGCCATGACCGCCTTCAGCCGTTGGGGCGCGACGATCCGGACCTGTTCGCCCCAGGTGAACAGGTGCCAGGCCAGCTCGCGCATGCCGCTGGCCCGGAACCGCACGATGACGCCGCCGTCCGGCAGATCCTCGATCGTCTGGGTCGGGTGCCAACGCCACGACCGGGCCTCGACGGCGCCGGCCGGGGTGATCGCCAGCACCACCTCCTCGATCTCATCCTGATAGATGCCGAACGACTGGCTGGCGAAGGCGGCCAGATCGAAGTCAGCGGGCGCGGGCGCGATGCCGTCCTGTGCCTCGACCGCGCTCATCCGGTCCAGCCGGAAGGTCTGGATCCGTCCGCTTTCACGATCCGCCGCCACCAGATAGTTGGCGCGACCGAACATGACGCCGCAGGGCGTGACCGACCGCCGCCGCGCCTCGGCCCCGGGCCGGCTGTAGGTGAAGCCCAGCGGCTGCTGCGCCAGCACCGCGCCGCGGATGGTGGCCAGCACGTTCTCGTCGGCCGACGGTCGGGGCCCGGCCTGGACCGCGATCGTCTCGGCCCGCACCAGCGCCTCGAGGTCAGGCGCCAGCCGGTTCAGGGTCGTCGATCGCATGGCCGACTTCAGCTTGCGCTCCAGCCCCTCCAGCGCCGTCGCCCGCCCCAGTTCGCCAGCTGATCGCAGCGCCTGCCCCGCCTTGGTCAGCTCGACCAGCTCCGTCGCCGTCGGCGCCTGTTCGAAGGCGGACAGGCCGCCGCGAATGCGCCAGCGCTTGGTCGGAGGATCACTGACCTCCTCCACCGCCGGGAATAGCATCAACACGGCGTCGCGCAGCCGTTCGGCCGTGCGGCGGCCCGTCCGCATCTCTCGCGCCATCTCGTCCAGTGTCAGCCCCTCGGCCGAGGCCGCCAGACGGCGCGCCAGCTCGATGACCATGATCGCCTTGTCGTGCCGCATGGCCTTCGCCTCGAATGGTACGTCCGTTTCTGGCGCAACACTGCATCACTGTACGATCATCGGCAAGACGCCAACCGAAGGAATGCAGACATGGCCCGCGCTTTCGCTCCCCAGACCAGCATCAACAGCAGCCGCTACATGATCGTCCCCTGTGAGGCGGAGGGTTGCGGCGATCTGGCCGTGATCTGGGACCGGCTCGAAGAACAGGTGATCGACGTCATCTCGGCGGCCGCCAGCGCCCGCTACTCGGACGAAGACGCCCTGTGGGACGAAGCGCGCGGCTTCGACGATGTCGTCGAATTCCGCATGGCGGCCTGAGTTCGTTCCGACGGGGAATCGCGGCAGGCGTTCCGGCCGTTCGCGCCTCTTGATGATTGTAAACGTTTGCGGAACCGTAAGCTTCAGTCGAGCGTATCTGCTGTCCTCCCCCACAGCTTGACCATAAAATGCGTTTGATCTTTCTGCTGGCCACCGCGGCCATTGCCCTGCCCTGCCTCGCCCAGGCCCAGACGCGGGGGCCCGAGGCCCGGATCGCCGTCATGCAGCACGACGTCCTGCACCCGGACACTGAAGAAAGCGGCATCGACATCGAGTTGCAACTGATCGGCTCTCCGCTGGGCCACATTCCATTCCTGGGAACGCCCCGCCCCTATGTCAGCGCCTCGGGCAACAGCGAAGGCGAGACCAATTTCGCTTCCGTCGGCCTGGCGTTTGATCGCCGGTTCAGCGACCGTCTGACCGGTGAAATCCAGTTCGGCTACGCCGTGCATGACGGGGATCTGGACTCAACGGACCCGGAGACCCAGAGCGCCAGGCTGCAACTGGGATCGCGCGACCTGTTCCGGACAGCGTTCGGCCTGGATTATCGCGTCAGCGAGGACTGGGCGGTCGGGGTCCAGTGGGACCACCTGTCGCACGGCCAGATTATCGGCGACGGCTATAACCAGGGCATCGACGCCGCCGGCGTGCGGGTCTCCCGCCGGTTCTAGATCAGCGGGTCCAGCGGTCGATCTGTCGCTGGGCGGGCTGTTCGACGTAGCGGTGGGCGGCCAGGGCCAGCAGTACGATCAGGCCGAACATGCCGATGGCGAACAGGTCGTTGATCCAGACCGAGCCGAAGTCGATGCGCCGGCCGCCGGGCACCCAATGCAGCTTTCTGGCCAGGATCATCATCACGGTCAGCACGAACATGTGGACCATGTAGATGGCGAACGACCATCGCCCCAAGGTCACCAGCGCCGGATGGTCCAGCACTTTTGACAGGGCCCCGTCCTCGCCCGCGAAGACCCAGACGACCGCCACGAACACCAGCGTCACCAGCACGGTCGCCGGCCCCTGCGCCCAGGCGATGAACAGGCAGATCCCGACCACGGCGAAGACCTCGAGCACGGTCGCGGCACCCGACTTCAGCCGGGGTATCCGGGTCCACACCCCCTGCAGCAGACAGCCGAGGAAGAAGCCGTAAACGGCGCGGGGCACGGCGAAGTCGTAGGTGGTGTTCATCCAGCGCCGCGCGAACATCAGCACCATGATCCCGCCGACGACCGCCAGCACCGCGCCGATCAGACGGAACCGCTTGGGCGCGACCAGCACCAGAGCGGCGAAGACCAGATAGCAGGCGACCTCGGCGCTCAGCGTCCAGGACGGACCATTCCACGTCAGATACGGATGAACATGCCACGCCTGCACCAGCAGCAGGTTGGTGAAGATGGCCTCGACCGACCGATCGCGCGTGAACGGCGTCGCCCCGTCGAAATGGAACCAGACCCGGCACAGCTCCAGCCCGATGAAGGCCGCCAGCATCAGTACGTGCAGCGGCCAGACCCGGCCCAGCCGCCGAACCATGAACCGGCCGCCGTCCCGCGCCGTCTTCAGCCGCCCGGCATAGGCATGGGCGATGACGAACCCCGACAGGACGAAGAAATAGTCGACGAACAGATAGCCGTGCTGGACCATATCCCAGCTGCGCCAGTGGCTGGCGACGGGCATATGGAACATGACCACCAGCACCGCGCAGATCCCGCGCAGGGAATCGAGCGCCTCGAAGCGGCGGCGCGCGGATACAACATGGGACGCGGGCGTGTTCACGCGGCCGTGATAGCGCCGCAGAGCTTCGCGCGATAGTGGGCCGCGACGAAGGCTCGGCGCGCGTCCGGATAGCGTTCGCGCATCATGGCGACTTTGTCGCCATGCCCTGCATCCCGCTCAGTGTTCCGGCGGCGACCACCCCGGCTCGGCCATCTCGAACCCGGCGAAGTCGAACCCCGGCGCCACCGTACACCCGACCAGGGTCCAGGCGCCAAGTGTCCGAGCCGCCTGCCACGCCCCGGTCGGCACGACGGCCTGCGGCCTCTGTCCGGCGCCGAGATCGGAACCCAGGGTCACGGTCTGCCGTCGCTCGCCGTCGACGATCTCCAGCTCCAGCGGTGCGCCCTCGTAAAAGTGCCACAGCTCCGCCGCGTCGATGAAATGCCAGTGCGACCGCTCGCCCTCGGCCAGCAGGAAATAGATCGCCGTCCCCACCGACCGCCCATCCACCTCGCGCGGATCCCGGAACGTCTCGCGATAATGCCCGCCCTCGGGATGGGGCTTCAGGTCGAGCAGGGTGATGACCTCGGCGGCGGTGAGCATTCGTGCCGACTAGGCTGATTCCGCATGAGCTTGCGCCCGACGCACGGCCAGCCGAGCTTGTTTCTCGCGGAACGCCGAATAGATCCGATCGGATGAGGCTTTGGGGCAGGCTCGACCTGAGGTGACCATTGTTGCCGTCCGGAAGATTCACAGCGCCTTCACGATCCCCTCGACCATCTTCTTGGCGTCGGCGAACAGCATCATGGTGTTGTCGCGGAAGAACAGCTCGTTTTCGACGCCGGCATAGCCCGCCGCCATGCCCCGCTTGATGAACAGGACCGTGCCGGCCTTTTCCACGTCGAGGATGGGCATGCCGTAGATGGGCGACTGCGGGTCGGTCTTGGCGGCCGGGTTGGTGACGTCGTTGGCGCCGATGACGAAGGCGACGTCGGCGGTGGCGAACTCGGCGTTGATGTCCTCCAGCTCGAACACCTCGTCATAGGGGACGTTGGCCTCGGCCAGCAGGACGTTCATGTGGCCGGGCATGCGACCGGCGACGGGGTGGATGGCGTATTTCACCTCGACCCCTTCCTCCTTCAGTTTATCGGCCATTTCGCGCAGCGCATGCTGGGCCTGGGCGACGGCCATGCCGTAACCGGGCACGATGATGACCTTGGAGGCGTTCTTCATGATGAAGGCGGCGTCCTCGGCAGACCCCTGTTTGACCGGGCGGGTCTCGACCCGGGCCTCGCCGCCCGCCGCCGCATCGCCGCCGCCGAACCCGCCCAGGATGACCGAGATGAAGCTGCGGTTCATGCCCTTGCACATGATGTAGCTGAGGATCGCGCCCGACGAGCCGACAAGGGCGCCGGTGATGATCAGGGCGATGTTCTCCAGGGTGAAGCCCAGCGCCGCCGCGGCCCAGCCGGAATAGGAGTTCAGCATCGACACCACGACCGGCATGTCGGCGCCGCCGATGGGAATGATCAGGGTCGCGCCCAGGATCAGGGCGATCAGGAAGACGCCCCAGAAGGCCCAGATCGTCGTGCCGCCCGAGCCGATCATGATCCCGATCAGCAGGATCAGACCCAGAGCCAGGCCGATATTGATCAGGTGGCGGGCCGGCAGGATGATGGGCGCGCCGCTCATGTTGCCGTTCAGCTTGGCGAAGGCGATGACCGAGCCGGTGAAGGTGATGGCCCCGATGGCCACGCCCAGCGACAGCTCGATGATCGACAGGGTCTTGATGCCCGTTCCGTCGGCCGACAGGATGCCGAAGGCCTCGGGCGCATAGACGGCGCCGATGGCGACCAGACAGGCCGCCATGCCGACCAGACTATGGAAGGCCGCGACCAGTTGCGGCATGTCGGTCATGGCGACGCGCCTGGCGATGATGGCGCCCGCCCCGCCGCCGACGATCACGCCGCCGGCCAGCAGGGCCAGGGTCACGGGATCCAGCGCCCCGGTGAAACCCAGGGTCAGCAGGGTCACGCCCACGGCCAGCGCCATGCCGACCATGCCGAAGGTATTGCCCTGACGGCTGGTCTCCGGGCTGGACAGCCCGCGTAGCGACAGAATGAAAAGAACGCCTGCGGCCAGATAGGCCAGCGCCGCTATGGATGCGTTCATCGCGTCCCCCCGAACATCGTCATCATCATCAAAACAGATCGACCCATGCGCATCATCGCGGCCCCAGGTCGGTCGGACAGGCTGTCCGCGCCAGTCGCCACAGGGCCATGGCGATGAACAGCGGCGACAGGAACACGAAGGCCCAGTCGATCGGCGACATCGCCTTCTCCTGCGCCACGACGCGCACGAGGATGGAGGCGAAGACCAGAACCACGCCGCAGTCGCTGAACCGCTGCTTCTGGATCGGATTGCGTTCGCCGACCCAGCTCCAGATCCATAGCCCGAGACCCAGGGTCGTGGCGATCCACGATGCGATACGCGCCAGTTCCCCGGGATCGATGGCCATCAGCCGCCAGAGGCTCCAGCCGGGGCGGGCTTCGCGGGCCGTTCCTTCTTCTTGTACATGGCCAGCATGCGCCGGGTGACCATGAAGCCCCCGAAGATGTTGACGCTGGCCAGGGTCACGGCCGCGACGCCGGCGCCCTTGGCGATCCAGGCGTTGGGCCCGACGACATCACCCGACACCGCCGCCGCGGCGATCAGGCCGCCGACGATGATGACGCTGGAAATGGCGTTGGTCACGGCCATCAGCGGCGTGTGCAGCGCCGGCGTGACCGACCAGACCACATAGTAGCCGACGAAGATCGCCAGCACGAAGATGGCCAGGCGGAAGACGGTGGGATCGACGTGTTCCATCATTAAGCTCCCTTGAGACCTTCATGCACCACGGCGCCACCGCTGGTGACCACCGCCGCCTTGAGGATTTCATCCTCCAGATCAAAGCTCAGGGCGCCTTCCTTGATCAACAGTCCGAGGAAGGCCACCAGGTTTTTGGCGTAGAGCGATGAGGCGTCGGACGCGATCCGTCCGGGCAGGTTGGTGATGCCGACGATCGACACGCCGTTCGCGGTCACGACGACCTCGCCCGGCTTTGCGCCCTCGACGTTGCCCCCGGCGTCGACGGCCAGATCGATCAGCACCGAGCCGGGCTTCATCGTCGCGACCTGGGCCGCGGTGACCAGCACCGGAGCCGCGCGGCCCGGGATCAGGGCCGTGGTGATGACGATGTCCTGCTTCTTGATATGTTCGCCGGTCAGGACGGCCTGTTTGGCCTGATATTCGGGCGACATCGGCTTGGCGTAACCGCCGGCCGTCTGAGCGTTTTTGAACTCCTCGTCCTCGACGGCGAGGAACTTCGCGCCGAGGGACTCGACCTGTTCCTTTGTGGCGGGGCGGACGTCGGTGGCGGTGACGACCGCGCCCATGCGTCGCGCCGTGGCGATGGCCTGAAGTCCGGCGACGCCGACGCCCATGATGAAGACCTTGGCCGGAGCTACGGTGCCCGCCGCCGTCATCATCATCGGGAAACCCCGGCCATAGGCATGGGCCGCCTCGATCACGGCGCGATAGCCGGCCAGATTGGCCTGCGACGACAGGGCGTCCATCACCTGGGCGCGCGAGATGCGGGGCACGAACTCCATGGCGAAGGCGGTGGCCCCCGCCCCGGCCAGGGCCGCGACCGTGTCCTTCTCGCGATAGGCGTCCAGCAGGGCCACGACGACGGCGCCGGACTTCAGCGCGCTGATCTCCTGGGCCGTGGGGCCGCGCACCGCCAGAACGATATCGGCGCCTTCCAGCACCGCACGGGTGTCGGGCTTCACCACCGCGCCGGCGGCCTCGTATTCGGAGTCTGGGAAGGAGGAGCCGGCGCCGGTCCCGGTCTCGACCGTCACGGTCGCCCCCATGGACACGAATTTCTTCACGGTCTCTGGCGTGACGGCGCAGCGCGTTTCGCCTTCACGGCGTTCGCGAGTCACGGCGATGGCGACAGCCAAGCGAATCTCCCCGGATAGTTTCTTGGGGATTTCCTTAAGCTGGAATGGAAACGCGCGTCAAAGCGGCAATTCATCATGACCGGACGAATTGCATGCGCGAAACAGCCGTTCGGCGGCAAGGAATGCCGCGCCGGCAGTCTTCGCGAAAGGCTTTAGTGGGCCTTACCGGACTTCAGGAAGACAAACCCGGCCGCGAACAGCACCACGGCGGCGATGAAGCCGACGAAGAAGTTTCCACCCGGACGGAACCACAGCGTGATGAACAGCAGAACCGTGGCGATCGACAGCGAGCCCCACTTGGCCAGCACCATGAACAGGTTCCAGGTCGAGACCTGCTCGGTCACCGTCATCGTGCCATGCTGATAAGCATGCGCATCGGCATCGGCGGCGTCGGTAGCGTGGTGCGGGTCGGCCATGGGGAGATCCGGAACAGAAGGGGAGTCGCTTCGGGCGACTTATAGCGTCGTAAGCGTCAGGCTCAAGCCACGACGCGACTGCGTCAAAAGGTCTGCTCGAACTGATCCACCAGCCGCTCCAGCCGTTGGCAGCCGATGCTCCAGAAGGCCGGGTCGCGGGGATTGAGACCAAAAGGCTTCAGGGCCTCGACGTAGGTCTTGGTTCCTCCTCCGGCCAGAAGCTCGCGGTACAGGGGCGCGAACGCTTGCGGGTCCTTGCGCCGCGTCTCCATCAACGCCGCCACCAGCAGGTCGCCAAAGGCGTAGGCATAGACGTAGAAGGGCGAGTGGACGAAGTGGCTGACGTAGCTCCACCAGTGCTCGTAGCCCGGGTTCAGCGTCACCGCCGGCCCCAATGACGCCCCCATCTCCTCCAGCCAGATCTGGCCGATCCGTTCGGCGGAGACCTCGCCCTTCAGCCGCTCATCGTGGAAGCGGGTCTCGAAACGATGAAACGCGATCTGGCGCACGACGGTGTTCAACCCGTCCTCGATCCGGCCAGCCAGCAGGCCGCGCTGTTCCGACTTCGGCGCCGTGACCAGCAGCCGATCGAAAGTCAGCCCCTCGGCGAAGATCGAGGCCGTCTCGGCCAGGGTCAGCGGCGTATCCGCCAGCAGCGTTCCCTTGTCCGCCGCCAGGGTGTTGTGGACGGCGTGACCCAGTTCATGCGCCAAGGTCAGGACATCGCGCCGCTCGCCCATCCAGTTCATGAACACATAGGGGTGCCGCGTCGCGGTCACCGGGTGACAATAGGCGCCCGACTGCTTTCCCGGGCGCGCCCGGCCGTCGATCCACGGATTGTCGAAGAACCGCCCGGCCCGTTCGGCGAACTCGGGACCCAGGTCCGCGAAACTATCCAGCACGATGGCCTTGCCCTGCAACCAGTCGAAACCGCGCGGGGCCGAGGTGTCCAGCGGCGCATTACGATCCCATTGGTCCAGCGTCGCCTTGCCCATGGCCCGGGCCTTCAACGCGTAATAGCGATGCGACAGTTTCGGATAGGCGGCGGCCACGGCCTCGGCCATCGCGTCGACCGCATCGCCATCGACCTCGTTGCCCAGATGGCGGGCGTCGGCCGGACGGCCGAAGCCGCGCCACTTGTTTTCCAGAGCATTGTCGGCGGCGACGGTGTTCATGACCAGGGCCATGGTCGCCGACCGCGCGCCCAGCGCCGCGCTAAGCCCTTCGGCCGCCGCCTTTCGGCGAGCGGGCTTGGGATCCGACAGCCGGTTCAGGGCCTCGGCGAGCGTCAGCTTCTCCTTGCCGACCTCGGCGCGCAGGGCGGCCAGGGTCTCGTCGAACAGCCGTCCCCATTGCGACGAGATCGGCCCGTGCTCGGCGATGAAGGTCTCCAGTTCCTGCGACAATTCATGGGGCTTCATCGCCCGCACTCGCCGCAGCCAGGGACGCCAGTTCGCGGCGCCGGCGTCGGCGATCAGCGCCGCCTCGATCTCGGCGTCCTCCAGCGCGTTGATCTCCAGCGTCAGCCAGACGGTCGGGGTCGAGATGGCGGTCAGCTTCTCGCGGATATCCGCCTCGAACCCCGCCGCCGCCGCGTCGTCCCGGGAGGTCGACGCGGCCAGAAAGGCGTAGGCGCCGAGGCCGCCCAGCGCATTGGTCGTCTGTTCATACAGGCCGATGACCCGGTCCAGCGCGGCGCCCAGCACGGGTGCATCCGTCCGGCTGGCGATCAGCGAGCCCTGCAGGCCGTTCAACTCGGCCACCGCCGCCCGTCCGACCTCCAGATCGGCCGCGACCCGGGCGTCGTCGCGGGCGCCATAGAGGTCGGACAGGTCCCACAGGGGCGGCTCGCCGGCCTGGGCGGGATGGGGCGGGGCTTTGAAGGGCGCGTTCATGGGACAATTGTGGGGGGCTGCGGCGACGGACGCAACCATCGCCACAGGTCTTTCCAGTCTTCCTTCTCGCCCCGATTCCAGCTCAGATGCACGCGGGAATGGAATACAGATGACCAACGACGCGGATAACGCATCCGGCCGGCACGGGCTGAAGGACGGCCTCGAAGGACGGGCCACGACCATCGCGCGGCTGGCCATCGGCCTGTTGCAGGGTCTCGCCCTGTGGTGGCTGGTCAAGGCCTCGGGCGAAGGCGGCCATGCGAAATTCTGGCCGGCCACCCAGCCGACAGCCTTCGGTCCGCTGTTTTTCGTCGCCGCCTATCTGCCGGTGGCCCTGCTGGCCGGCGTCGGACGGCTGCGGCTGAAGACCCTGCTGGTCTGGCCTGTGATCGCGGCGGCGGTTCTGGCCTTTCTGGCCTGGCACGACATCGTCCGTCGGTCGAGCAGCGAGACCGAGCCCTTCGTCTCCATCCCCCTGATGGCGTTCGGCGCGGCGGCCCTGTTCATCGCCCACCACCTGATCGCCCCGGCCGACGCCGAACGGCGCCGCATCGCCAGCTATCCCGCCTATTTCGACACGGCGTGGAAGGCGGGCGTCCAGCTGGCCCTGTCGGTCGGGTTCACCGGCGCCTTCTGGCTGTTGCTGTGGCTGGGCGCCGGTCTGTTCCGGGTCATCGGCATCCGCCTGCTGACCGATCTGCTGGGCGAGGCCTGGTTCTCGATCCCGATCCTGTGCCTTGCCTTCTCTCTCGCCGTCCATCTGACGGATGTGCGCGACGGTCTGATCCGGGGCGTGCGCACAGTGGCCCTGATGCTGCTGTCGTGGCTATTGCTGGTGCTGACCGTTCTGGTCGCCGGCTTCCTTCTGGCCCTGCCCTTCACGGGGCTGGAGGGTCTGTGGCGGACGGGCAGTGCGACGGTGCTGGTCCTGTCGGCGGCGGGGACGATCATCGTCCTGATCAACGCCGCCTATCAGGATGGACGCCCCGACAACCTGCCCCCCGTCGTGCTCAGAGCCGCCGTCCGCGTCGCCTCCATCCTGCTGACTCCGCTGATCCTGATCGCTGGCTGGGGCCTGTCGCTCCGGATCGGCCAGCACGGCCTCACGCCGGATCGCGTCATCGCCTGCGCCTGCGCGGTCGTCGGAACCGTCTATGCGGTCGGCTACGGGCTCGGCGCCCTCGTCCCGTTTGCACGGAAGGGCTCTGCCTGGATGAGGGCGCTGGAGCCGACCAACATCACCGCCGCCGCCCTCAGCGTCCTGATCATCCTCACGCTGTTCAGCCCGATCGTCGACCCGGCGCGGATATCGGTCTCCGACCAGATCACGCGCCTGCAGGACGGCCGGGTCGCCGCCGACCGCTTCGACTACGCCTTCCTGAAACAGGGCGGCGGCAAGGTCGGCGAGACCGCGCTGGATGCGCTGACCCAGTCTTCAAATCCCGAGATCGCCCGTCGCGCGCGCGAGGCCAAAGCCGCCGACCGCCACGACCTGAACCGACCGGGAACGTCCCGCCCCGTCGTCGAGACCGTGCCGGGCGATCCTCCCCTGCCCCCGGCCTTCCTGAGCGACGTCAAGGCGGACGACCCCCGCTCGACCTGCACCGCCAGCGGCGGTTGCCTGGCCTCGCAGCGCGACCTGAACGGGGACGGCGAGCCCGAAATCCTGCTGGCCCAGTTCCAGACCATCGTCCTGTTCGCACGCGACGGGTCAAATGGCGGGTACTCGCCCGTCGGGACATGGTTCAGCGCCGGCTGTAATCGGGCCGACGTCGACGCCGTCACAGCCCTGCGCCAAGGCAGGATCAAGCCGGTCAAACCATGGGACTGGCCCGATCTGGAGATCGGCGGCGGCGGTCCGTCCCGCCTGACTCCGGCCGCCGAAAAGTGCGACGATGTCGAGGTTGGTCCGGTTACACCGTCGCCTTCCGCCACGCCGCGTTAACCTCCCGCACACCACGCCCCACAACCCGATCTTCACCGCATCCGCCCTAGAAACGTCCCGAAACGGGTCAGTTGCGCTTCTCAGACGCGGCGGCCCCATCGGTGATGACGAAGGGTGCTCTCCATGGCCAAGACCGTTCTCGTGGTCGACGACGATCCGACCCAGCGCCGCCTCGTCCAGGCCGTGCTGGATCGCGAAGGCTATGCCGTCGTCCACGCCGAGAACGGCGGTGAGGCCATCGACCGCCTGACCAAGGGCGGCGGCGCCGACGTCGTCCTGCTGGACATGGTCATGCCGGGCATGAGCGGCATGGAGGCCCTGGCCGAGATCCGCACCGCCGGCGTCACCACCCCGGTCATCGTCCTGACCGCCAACGGCGGCATCGAGACGGTGGTCAAGGCCATGCAGGCCGGCGCCCAGGACTTCTTCATCAAGCCCGCCAGCCCGGAACGCATCCTGGTCGGCATCCGCAACGCCCTGCAGCTGACCCAACTGACCCGCGAGGTCGGCCGGCTGAAGAAGCAGGTGTCGGGCCGGATGTCCTTCGACGACCTGGTCGGCGACAGCCAGCCCATGCGTCTGGTCAAGGCGTTCGGCGCCCGGGCCGCCAAATCCAGTATCCCCGTCCTGATCACCGGCGAGAGCGGCGTCGGCAAGGAAGTCATCGCCCGCGCCCTGCACGGCGCCAGCGAGCGGGCTGGCAAGCCCTTCGTGGCCGTTAACTGCGGCGCCCTGCCCGCCAACCTGATCGAGTCGATCCTGTTCGGGCATGAGAAGGGCAGCTTCACCGGCGCGACCGACAAACACCTAGGCAAGTTCATGGAGGCCAACGGCGGCACCCTGTTCCTGGACGAGATCGGCGAACTGCCGCTGGACATGCAGGTCAAGCTGCTGCGCGCGCTTCAGGAAGGCGAGATCGATCCGGTCGGCGCCAAGCGTTCGGTCAAGGTCGACGTGCGCATCGTCTCGGCCACCAACCGCGACCCGGCCCAGCAGGTGAAGGACGGCCAGTTCCGCGAGGATCTGTTTTATCGCCTGAACGTCTTTCCGATCGAGGCCCCGTCCCTGCGTGAGCGGCGCGAGGACATCCCGGCCCTGGTCGACCACTTCATCGCCCGCTTCAACGTCGAGGAGGGCAAGCGCGTCGTCGCCGCCTCGGCCGAGACCCTGGCCCTGCTGACCGCCTTCGACTGGCCCGGCAACGTCCGCCAGCTGGAGAACAGCGTCTATCGCGCCATCGTTCTGGCCGACGCCCCCTATCTGCAGCCGCACGACTTCCCCGCCATCTCGGGCGTCGCCATGCCGCTGGCCTCGGCCGAGGGCCAGACACAGTCGCCGGCGCCGGCGTCATCCCACGTCGACCTGCCCCCCTTGCCCGACCAGCCGATCCGCATCCTCGACGACCGCGGCCATCTGCGCACGCTGGAGGACATCGAACGCGACCTGATCCAGCACGCCATCGAGGTCTACGCCGGCCACATGTCCGAAATCGCCCGCCGCCTCGGCATCGGCCGCTCGACCCTGTACCGCAAGGTGCGCGAGCAGGGTCTGGAGGACCAGCTGAAGGAAGCCGGCTGATCCTTCAGCGGCGGCTCACCGCCCTCAGCCCTTGTCGGTCTCATCCAGCCTGACCTTGCGCCCCCACCGACGCTTCGGCTCCTCGCCGTTGGCCTTGGCGGTGATCTCCTTCAGCTTGCGACCCTGCATCGACGACAGGGCCTGACCCGGGCGGCCCAGTTCGGGATCGCCGAAGGCGCGGCCGTGGGTCTGGATGCGCTCGCTGACGGATTCGATGAACTCTCCCTCCCATTCCGACAGGGGGATACCCGCCTTGTCGGCGGCGCGGCGGGCGCGCTTCAGGGCGTTCAGGGCCGCACGCCGGCTGGCCTCGCGCTCGGCCTCGAACGGGCTGGGCCTCGGCTTGTCGGGCCCGGATGCGGAAAGGCCGCCGGACCGGGTCATCCCCGAGCCGACGGCCCTGACCTTCGCCTTGAAACCGGACTTGCGCTGCAGCGGCTTTCCGCCGCCAGCGACCTTGGGACCCCCGTCTATGGGCGTCCGCTTCAGGATCAGATCTCGCCGAGCGCCGACAGGTACAGATCGAGGATCGCATCCTCTTCCTGACGCTTGGCCTTGTCCTGCTTGCGGATGCGGATGACCTTGCGCAGAATCTTGACGTCGTAGCCCTCGCCCTTGGCTTCGAGGAAGACTTCCTTCTGGTCGGCCATGACCGCCGCCTTGTCCTCTTCCAGACGTTCGATGCGCTCGATGATCGTGCGCAGACGGCCCTGGGCCGCCGAGTTCAGGACGTCGCCGCTGGCGTCGAAGGAGGCGTCGTCGGCCATGGGGAAACTCCGGGGAAGGCAAACTGGAAAGGGCGGACGCTAACCACGTTGAGCCCCAAGGCTCAATCGCGGGCACGAAAAAGGCTGCGGACAAAATCCGCAGCCTGTCGATAGATCAGAGCAGAAGCTGCGCTAACGCTCGCGACGCCGTCGCGAGCTGCTTTAGCGCAGTCCTTAGCCCTGCTTCGCCTTGAAGCGCGGGTCGGTCTTGTTGATCACGAAGACGACGCCCTTGCGGCGCACGACCTTGCAGTCGCGGTGGCGGGTCTTGAGCGACTTGAGCGAGCTGCGGACCTTCATGGTCGGAAATCCTTGGTGGCGCCAACGCTTGCCGCTCGTCCCCGCCTGCGCGGGGATGACGTGGCTCGCTGCTTGGGCGCAGGCTGAGGCAAATCAAAATAAAAGAGCCGCAAGTCGAGCCTGCGGCGGAGCGGTGCGTATAGAGAACCGAACCGGTCTCGTCAACGCCGGTCTGGCGAGCGTCTGACTAAACCCGCCGCGATCATCCGACCAGACGGATTGCTACCGGATTGCGATGGATCTCCCGGCTCCATCACGCGCTTGTGGTTGCGCCCTTCCCCGCCGGACCTCTAGATTCCCCTCATGCGTTTCGATTACCGCCTTGCCCTGATCCTGTGCGTCTCCGCCTGTGCGCCGATGCTGCCGCCGCCGCCCGTCGTGCCGGCGCCCGAGCCGCAACCACAGGCCCCCGCGCCATATCCGACCGCCACGCAGCCGACCCAGCCGACCACCGGCGGCTATGACCAGCCCGGGTTCGAGGGCTGGAAACAGGGTTTCCTCGCCCGCCACGGCGGCGCCCGTCGCGCGGCCTATGAGCGTGAATTGGCGGGGCTGACGCCCGATCCCGAGGTCGTCCGCCTCGACAACAACCAGCCCGAGTTCAGCCGCCCCGCCGGCGCCTATGTCCAGAACGCCGTCTCCCCGGCCCGGATCGGCGAGGCGCGCCGGCGAATCGACGCCGTGCCGTGGGCCGTGACCCAGCGATTCGGCGTCCCGTCCGAGATTCTGGTCTCGATCTGGGCCCAGGAATCCAGCTTCGGTCAGGTCCAGGGCGATAAGGATGTCATCCGCTCGCTGGCCACCCTCGCCTATGACGGCCGCCGCCGCGACTGGGCCGAGGGTCAGTTGCGCGACGCCCTGAATATCGTCGTCGACGGCCGCCGCGAGCGTGCGGGCCTGAAGGGCAGCTGGGCCGGGGCCATGGGCCAGACCCAGTTCATGCCCGACAACTATCTGCGTCTCGGCGTCGACCAGAACGGCGACGGCCACGTCGACATCTGGGGCACGGACGCCGACGCCCTCGCATCGGCAGCCAACCTGCTGGCCCAGGCCGGATGGAAGCGCGGCCAGAGTTGGGGCTACGAGGTCCGTCTGCCGCAGGGCTTCAACTACGGTCTGGCCGAAAGCGACAAGCGGCCTTGGCCCTTCTGGGCGTCCCAGGGCGTGACCCTTGCCGGCGGCGGAACCCCGTCCGACGCCGAGGCGCTGGAAGACGCCGCCATCCTGCTGCCGCAGGGCGCGCGCGGCCCCGCCTTCCTGGCCCTGCCCAACCACTATGTGATCCGCCGCTACAACAACTCGGTCTCATACGCCCTCGCCATCGGCCTGACGGCGGACGGGGTGGCGGGCAAGCCGGGTCTGGTGGGCACGTGGCCCAACGACGCCCCGATCTCGCGCGACCAGCGCATCGGCGCCCAGAGCGCCCTCACCCGCCTGGGCTTCGACACCCAGGGCGTGGACGGCGTCGTCGGCGCCAACACCCGCGCGGCCCTGCGTCGTTGGCAGATAGCCAACGGCCGGCTGGCCGATGGCTATCTGACCGCCGCCCTCGCCAGCGAGTTGATGTCGCTGCGCTAGCTGACGGCGGCCACCAGATCGACGAACCACGGCCAGTGCGGCGCGCCGAACATGGTCAGCTGGATCGCGACCATGGCGGCCAGGGTCAGGGCGTAGGGCGCCAGCGTCCGGGCGCGAAAGCCGCCCTGTCGCGAGGCGTCCAGCAGGATCAGCCCCACCAGCACGATCTCCACCGTCCAGAAACAGGGGTTCAACGCACCCCTCAGACCGCCCAGGGCGGGGATGTTCATGCCATAGGCCCGGCCCAGCGCCGGAACGATGGCCACGAAAACGGTCGAGCCGAGGAAGCGGGCGTGCAGCGACATCGTCCTGCGCCAGGCGATCGCCGAGACGTACAGGACGCTGAACAGCAGCAAGGACCAGACGTCGATCCAGTTCAGGATCATCAGCAACTCGGGCCCGAAATGCGAACCCGGCCCCTGCGAATCGCGCAGCACCATCAGGGCGGTGACGACCGTACCGGGCGCCACGATCAGGGAGGTCCAGCCGATCCAGCGGTGAAATCGGCGATAGCCGTGGCCGATCAGCCAGCTCTGGACCACCAGCATGACCATCCACCCGGCGGCGAACAGGCCGTGGACGATGCGCAGGGGATCGGGCGGCCCGAAAGCCCCCACCGTCGTCGGCCAGAAGCCGAACACGGTGACGACCAGCGCCAAAAGAAACGCCAGATAGAGATGTCGCACGTCAGCCCCCGCCTCGGTTCGCCCGAAGACCTAACACGGGTCTCCGACAAGTCGAAGTGGCCGGACCCTGGCTAGTCCTTCAGGCGCCAGGTCGCGCCGGTCGGGCTGTCCATCACCACGACGTTGAGTTCGGTCAGCCGGTCGCGGATGCGGTCGGCGGCCGTCCAGTCCTTGGCGGCGCGGGCTGTGACGCGCTCGGCCAGCAGGCCCTCGACCTCGGTCTTCAACGCATCGTCGGCGCCGCCCTCGAACCACTGGTCCGGAGTCGACAGCAGCACGCCCAGAATCGCGCCCGACGCCAGCAGTTCGGCCTTGGCGATGCCGACCGCGTTCAGGTCTCCGGCCGTCATGGCGCGCTCGATCTCGCTGGACAGGGAGAACAGCTTGGACATGGCGCCCGGCGTGTTCAGGTCGTCGCTGATGGCCTCGAGGAATTCGGGCGACGGCATGTCCCCCTTGGCCTCGACGTCCGCCGCCCGACGCAGGGCGCCGTACAGCCGGTCCAGGTTCTTGCGCGACTGATCCAGCAGCGACTGGTTCCAGTCCAGCGGCTGGCGATAGTGGGCGCTCAGCAGGGCCCAGCGAACGACCTCGCCGGGGATGTTCTGCACCAGATCGTGCAGCAGCAGGACGTTGCCGATCGACTTGGACATCTTCTCGGCGTCCACGGTCAGGAAGCCGTTGTGCATCCAGTAGCGGCTGTATTCCGCCGGCGCCGCGTCACTGTGGGCGTGGCCATGGGCGCAGACGCCTTGGGCGATCTCGTTCTCATGGTGGGGAAACACCAGGTCGATCCCGCCGCCATGGATGTCGATCGGCAGACCCAAGGTCTCCTCGATCATGGCCGAACATTCGATGTGCCATCCGGGACGCCCCTCGCCCCACGGCGAGGGCCACGACGGCTCGCCGTCCTTGGACGGCTTCCACAAGACGAAGTCGTGTGGATTGCGCTTGTACGGCGCGACCTCGACACGGGCTCCGGCGATCATGTCGTCCAGATTGCGACCCGACAGCGCGCCATAGGCGGGATAGGCCGAGACGTCGAACAACACGTGCCCCTCGGCGGCATAGCCGCAGCCGGCCTCCACGATCTGGCCGATCTGGGCGACGATGGCCTCGATATGGTCGGTGACGTGGGGCGCGATGTCGGGCGGCGAGACGTTCAGCGCCGTCATGTCGGCCAGATACGCGGCCTCGTAGCGGGCGGTCACCTCGCCGATCGGCACACCCTCCTTCGCCGCCTTGGCGTTGATCTTGTCGTCCACGTCGGTGACGTTGCGGGCGTAGATCACGCTGTCGGCGCCGTACTCGCGACGCAACAGCCGGACCAGCACGTCGAACACAACAGGCGGCCGCGCATTGCCGATATGGGCGAAGTCATAGACCGTCGGACCGCACACATAGAGGCTGACCCGATCCGGATCGCGCGGCGTGAACACGCGCTTTTCACGGTGCAGGGTGTCGTAGAGGGAAAGCGTCATAGTGAGTGCATCAATCTAGGCCCGGGGCCTTGAGTTTTCTTGCGGGACGGACTGGAGGTCCCATATAGCCGCCAAGCTGATAAACAATCCTCCCGACTATTTTAAGGGCGCCGGCCGACATCCGCCTCGCCTTTCGAGACCGACCTCATGAGCCTGACGCCCGCCAAGCCTGTCCTCGTCGCCGACCATCCGGCCCGCCCGACCCGTGATCAGGCGCTGGAGGCCGTGCGCACCCTGATCGCCTGGGCTGGCGACAATCCCGCCCGTCCCGGCCTGATCGACACGCCCAAACGCGTCGTCGACGCCTATGGCGAATGGTTCGAAGGCTATGAGGCCGACGTCGCCCGCGAACTGTCGCGCACCTTCGAGGACGTGCAGGGCTATGACGACATG
>Ga0247813_10000678_pt1 | contig 29349 bp, 28 predicted proteins | sample UWRJL169409C1_FD_180719 | JGI IMG/M metagenome (GOLD analysis project Ga0247813, IMG submission 180719) | Plant litter microbial communities from Arlington Agricultural Research Station in Wisconsin, United States - UWRJ-L169-409C-1 | ecosystem: Environmental > Terrestrial > Plant litter >...
CGGCGAATCCGTCGCGCGGATGAAGTCGTGCACTGACCCTTCAACGCGCAACCTGGGCAAGCGCTGGGCCAGTAAAGGCGAAGGTCCAGGTTGTCCTCCCATCTGTTGAACCGGTAGATGGCTCGCTCACCGGCTGGGCACTGGTACTCATCGTCCTTTGCGATGTAGATGACGTCGGGCTTACCGAAGCGGCCGTGCGCCTTCGCGTTGGAGGTCATTGGCTTGGGAACGAAGGCAGTGATTCCGGCGTCCTCGCAAGCCTTGATCTCCAGGCTGTTGAAGTACCCGCTGTCGGCGAAGGCCTGCAGCTTGGTCTTGCCCATGGCCGCCTTGCAGCGGCAGCGCTACTGCGCAAGTCTGAACAGCAGGCATCGGGCCAAGCGCTGACAGAAGATGTTTGTAGGCGCTCGGTGAAGTCATCGTGATTGCCTGAGAGTCGGCAAGCATCGTGTCCGCGATCAATGATCTGGACACGATAGATGGTGTAGTTAGGCGGGCAACCCGTCGCAGGCGCAGCGCGCAGTTCAAGGCGGAGGTCCTGGAGGCTTGCCGGCAATCCGATACGTCTGCCGCGGCGATCGCAGGCTTTACAACCTGAACGCAAACGTGGTGCACAGGTGGTGCGCCGACGATCTCAAGGCGGCGCCGCGAAGTCGACTGACGCTCCGACCTTGCCCATGCCCAACCTCATCGCACTCGATCTGCAGTCTGAAGCCAAATGGCGGCCCGCGACATCCAGCGTTGAACTGAAGCGACGCAGCGCCACCGCAGCGGTGCACTGGCCTGTGGAGTCGGCCTCGTCATGCGCAGCTTGGCTGCGCGGGTGGCCGCGTTGATCTGCGTTGACGCCGTTTGGCTGGCCTCCGAGCCGACCGACATGCGCGCCCGCATGGAGACGGCGCTCGCGCGTGCCGCGAAGGTGTTCGGCACCGCGCAGCCACACCATGCCCACCTGTTTGCCAATCGACGGGCCAATCGCATGAAGGTCCGCGTGCACGATGGCATCGGAATATGCCTGCGGACGAGGTGCCAGTCGATCTGTTTGAGTTCGCTCAAAAACCGGGGCGATTCAGCCAACCTCTCTGAATTCGACTGTGCAGCCCTTTGTATCTGCCGTATGCTTGCCTCGAGTGGTATTTCTCACTTAATTGAGGGGGGTTCGAAGCATGGAGTTGAGTCAATCGATCTTCAGGGACGTCGATTTTGATCGTCATCGGCTTTTCGCCACGGACGATCTGGATAAGGTGAACTTCCACTGCGCGGAAGTTTTCAACCCACACCAGCTGGTCTTGCGAGGCCCTCATAAGAAGTTGCGTAGCAGGATGGATTGTTTGACGTTGGGCCGTTTGGCTTTGAGTCGACTCACCTGGGGTGCGTCTGTACAGGTGGATCCCGGCAGGTTGGAGAATTTCTACCTGATTGTCTTGCCCGTGAGCGGGCAAGCAATATTTCACTTTGACGGCGCGCCATTCGAAGCATCGTCTCGTTTCGGTGCGGTCATCAGCCCTGAGCGCCGCTTTCACTTCACCGCTTCTGAGGACTATGACCAGGTCGTGTTGCGACTAAGTCAAGATGCGGTGTCCGCCTCCTGGAATGGGTTGATGGCGGGGGAGCCGACCGCTTCCATCTGCTTCGATGTTGCATTGCCATTGCAAGGTAGAGGATGGGCCGCGCTCCAACCTACGCTGCAGTGGGTATCCCGCTGCGCTCAGCTCAAGTCGACAGGCGCAGCCCCAATTGCTCTACTTGAGCGGACGGAAGATCTGCTGGCGACGAGCTTGCTCTTGCATCACCGTCATTCGAAAGACTCAAGCTTCTGGCCTCGATGTGAGCGTGACTTGCCCCTGCACGTGAGGCGCGCACAAGACTTCATGCAACAGCACTTGGGTGAATCCTTGTCTGCACCCATGGTGGCGGCGCACTGCGGAGTGTCAGTGCGCCGCCTGCAGGCATTGTTTCAGGCCGAATGTGGAGTGCCCCCGCTGCAATGGCTGCGTCAGCAGAGGCTCCAGGCCGTTCGCGAAGCATTGCTGACTTCCAAGCTCGCGCGTCCGTCCGTGAGCGCAACGGCTTTTCGATTTGGTTTCTCCCATCTGGGCGACTTTGCCAAGACCTACAGCAACGCCTTCGATGAAGCACCTCGTGAAACGCTGCGGCGACGGGTTCTGTGAAATAAAGGCTGCCGCGACGTTCTGTTGACAAACGCGGCGCAGCGGCGATAGACATTTTTCGCCAATACTCGGAACATGCATTTCCCTTCTACTTCTACGACATGGAGATGCAATGAGATTTGTTCTGGTTCACGGAGCTTGGCACACTGGCGAACATTGGCACGAGGTCGCTGAGGCTTTGCGGCATGCGGGCCATGAAGTCTATTGCCCAACGGTGGCAGGGCACGGTGTCGGCGTTCGCAAGGATGTCAACCACGCGCAATGTTCTCAGTCCATCGTCGACTATATCGTCGACAACGATTTGCGTGACTTTGTCTTGCTGGGGCACAGCTACGGAGGGACCATCATCTCGAAGGTCGTGGAATCGGTCGCCGACCGCGTGCGCCGACTGGTGTACTGGAATGCCTTCGTCTTGAAGGACGGTGAATGTCTGCTGGACAATGTCCCGTACCGTCACATCTTTGAAGATTTGGCTAAAAGTAGTGCGGACAATACCGTGCTGCTGCCTTTCGATGTATGGCGTGAAAGCTTCATCAACGACGCCGACCTCGATCTGGCAAAAAGCACCTATGCGGGCCTCTCGTCAGAGCCCTTTCAGCCTTTTGCAGACAAGCTCGACCTGAGCAAGTTCTATACGCTCACCACCCCGCGTAGCTACATCAATTGCACCGAAGACATCGCGCTGCCGCACGGTGAATGGGCGTGGCACCCACGGATGGCCAACCGACTAGGCTTGTGTCGTGTCGTGCAGATTCAGGGCAGTCACGAGGTCATGTTCACATCACCTCAGCGCCTCGCACAGGCGATCATCGACGCTGGCCGCGATTAATTTGAGTTGCCCACTGTGCCGGCGCAAATGAAGCGCCGGCAGTGAAGGCTCAATAGTGAAAAAAAGTGATGGGCGTGCCGATCAAGCCCTCACGCAGAACCTTGGGCGTGTCAAACACGGCCTGGAGCGCTGAACAGCGGCAGGACCGTCTGGTATGAACGAGACCTGCGCTAATGAACCGTGCGTGGTGAGGCTCGAGCCCGGGCGGCCCTTAGGGCTTCGAGCGCTCGTTCCTTCTCTTTGCGCGCGGTAAGACCGTCGCCTTGTTGAGCCGATAGACGAGTCCGTTCGGGTTGTCGTCAATGATCTCCATCGTCCCTCGAACCATCAGCGGTTCATCGGTCTGGTTCTGTGGCCGCAGCGTGTTGATTTCCGCTGTTGTGGTCGGTGAGTTCATGGCGTGGCACTCATCGCACAACAATGGCTGCGCACTCAGCAGAAACCGGGAATGACGTTTTGAAGCGTCAATGACGGTCATATAGCCGACCAAGGTGACCGATCTGCCGTCGAGCGCGCGAATCTTCGCAGGCATGAAGGTCAGCTTGTATTGACCGTTCTTCCTGGTCAACGCCGCGCGAGCGAGGTCACCCCACAAGACCAGATCGCGCGGCGCACCTGCAAAATCGGAGGGCTTCAATTCTGCGGTGGCACCGTGTTCATGCGCATCGTGAGAGTGCTGCGCCAGCGAAGGCGTGGCCAGCAACGACAGCATTGCAGTGAGCAACGCTGCCGAAGCGGCGACCATTCTGTGTCGTGGTCGAATCATCGAGGGTTCAGAGACTTAAAGGGGAACACTCGCATCTTTGTAGACGCGCTTGCCACCGACATAGGTTTCGAGTGCCTTCAGATCCTCGATTTCGCCGGTCGGCATTGTCATGATGTCACCCGAGATGACCACGAAGTCAGCGAGTTTCGCAGTTTCGATGGACCCCTTGATGTCTGCTTCGTCCGTGAGTTTGGCGTTGTTGACCGTGAGAACACGCAAGGCTTCTGCGCGGGTGGTTGCCTGATTTGCACCCGCAACGCCACCGGAGATGGAGTCACGCGACACGAGATGGTAGATGCCCCAGAAGGGATTGATGGGGATAACCGGAGCATCCGTTCCTCCCGCGACCAGAAGCCCCGCATCAAGGTAAGTCCTGACCGGCGAGTATTGCGAATATCGATCGACACCAAGGTAGTTCTTGAGAACCGGCGCCACGAGATACAGATGGTCCTGGACAGACATGCGCAGATTCAGGGCTTTCAGCTTCGGCAACTGATCTGGGCGCATGATGGCCGCATGCTCGATGGTCCAGCCGTCCTGACGAATGTCCTTGGCTGCGCTGGCCTTCTCGTAACCCTCGAGTACCTGGTCGATGGCGGCGTCGCCAACGGCGTGTGTTGCCACCCGCCAACCGCCCTTGTTGTACGCAATCACAGAGTCGTTGAACGACGCTTGCGGTACGGTCATCAACCCGAAGTAAGTCCCGCCTTGTCCCATCGGCTCAGCGTACGCCTGGGTCGTGTGGGCGCCTTCGAAGCCTCCATCCACGGCCATCTTGATGCCCCAAACCTTCACCAGGCTGTCGCCATCACCCTGCTTGATTTTCTCGGACGCCAAAGTATCCAGACCCACCCCGCGGAACAGAACGCTGTAGCGCACGGTTGATTTCCCTGAGTCCCTGACTTGCTGCAGCAGTCGGTACGCTGCCACGCTCGTTCCCGCAACGCGGACGCTCGTCAGTCCATAGGAGTTGAGCACAGCCTGCTCCTTCTCGATGCTTGCCTGCGTCGCAGGTGGGGATGCCGGCAATTGGACCGGGTCACGCGCCGTATCGACCAGTTCGCCAGTGAGATTGCCATTTGCGTCCTTTGGAATGGCTCCACCGGCAGGCACAGGCGAACTGTTCGTGAAGTTCCACTTTGCCAGCGCCGTCTTGTTCAAGAAGTAGCTGTGTCCCCCTCGCACAAGCACCACAGGTATTCCAGGTGCTGCGGCTTCAAGCTCGGTGGCGGTCGGCGTGCGCTGCTCCTTCAGCTGAGCTTCGTGCCAGTCCGAGTTCGAGACAAGAATTTGGCCCGGCGTGGCGGTCTTTGCGGCATCGCTGATCTTCGCAAAGACATCTGCAAGTGAACGGGTCTGAGAAATGTCGATGCCGGGCCCACCGCCGGCACTGTGAAAGTGGCCATCTGCCAATCCGGGTATCACCGTGCGGCCTTTGAGGTCAACGACCTGTGTATTCGAGCCCGCAAGCGTCTTGATTTCCTCCGTCGATCCAACGCTCAGGAATTTTCCATCCTTGATCGCGAAGGCTTGCGTGACTCGCGAACCATTGTCCACGGTGACCACATTGCCATTGATGAAGATGGCGTCCGCCGGAGCGGGATTCACAGAAACCGCTTCCGCTGGTTCGGAATCGCCGGATCCGCCGCAGGCACCCAGAAGGAATACTGAAGCGCTCGCTACGGCAATCAGGCGCAGTGTGGAGGGGAGGTTGTTCATGTCGACTCTCGTTTCGTGGTTCTGGTATGACTGAAGATTGCGAGCACCCGAGGTCCGTCGCGCGTTTGGCCTCGATCAGGCGAATCTTCCATGAAGGCCGGTCGACGCCGCGTCATCACAGCTTCGTGTGTCAAATCGTGGCATTGGCACAGTCTGCGACCATCGTCTACGCAGCCTTGGTTTCATGGAAAGTCCGCGTTTGCGGGCTCCTATAACCTGCGCGCATGACGACGTCATGCAAGCAAGTCCGCTGAATGCTAGTGACCACGTAGATGCAGATATATGTTGATTGTGAAAATGAATCTTTTATGAAAAGCAAGAATCTGTTTCGATCTCGGACGGGGCCCAGCGCATCGGGCAAATGGGGGTGATGTGTATCGCAGGCCGGCGTCAAGTTGCTCGGGGCGCCGCGCACTTGATTGACTGAGGTCGAGGCGAACTCACGAATCCCTGAGGCAGCGGACTGCGGAAGTGCGCCGCTGGGCTCCCGTGTTGCCGGAGCCATTCAGTCGTTGGCGGAAGAGCATCGAAGCCAGAACGTGCGCTCGGTCACAGCGACGCGCGAACTGCGCCTATCAGTTGGTCTGCGCTGTCTGTCCCGCCACCATTGACTCCCAGCGCCGCTGGTAGTCCTGTCGTTGAAAGTCTTCAACCAAAAAGTCAATAAAGGCGCGTGTCTTGGCCGGCATTAGGCGGCGGTGTTGGTAGACGATGTTGACCGACAGTGAGGGTAGCTTCCAGTCGGTCATGAGCGGAACAAGTCGGCCCGCCACCAGATCGTCGTAGACCACATACACCGGCTGCACCACGATCCCCAGCCCTTGCACGCCCGCCACGCGCAGAATCTGCCCATCGTTGGCTTCCAGTGTTGCTTTGGTCGGGACCGTGACGCGTTCGTCGCCGCGCTGGAATGTCAGGCTGTCGGGGTCATGGTAGGTGTACAACAGCAGTGGATGTTTTGCGAGTGCGTGAGGGGCGTCGGGGGCGCCGTGGAGATCGAGGTACGCGGGGGAGGCGGCCAGCACGCGTCGCGTCGTTGCCAGGCTACGGACGACGAGGCTTGAGTCCGGCTCCGACTCGCGTGTGCGAAGCGCCACATCGATGTTGTTGTCGATGATGTCGTAGTAGCGATTGGCTGCGATCACCTCAACGCGAAGGTTCGGATAACGCCGTGCAAATTCTGGCAACAATGGAGTGATGTGCTGCAGAGACAGTGACAACGACGCGGTCACTCGCAACACGCCGACTGGGTTGGACGTATTTACGTTGACCGCCTCGACGGCCTCCTGCATGTCGTCTAGCGCGCCTTTGCAGCGGCGATAGAAGTCTTGGCCGACGTCCGTCACGTACAGACGGCGCGTGCTGCGCTCGATCAGTCGAGCGCCAAGGCGGCGCTCCAGCGCTGCGAGTTGGCGGCTCGCCGACGGGTTGGACAAGCCCATGGATTCGGCTGCCTTGCTCAGGCTACCCAGCTCCACAACACGCACGAAAAATTCGTACTCGATCCAGTGGCTCATCGGATCCTTCCGTCTGTTGAAAATATAAATTCCATTATCGTCATATATTTCCACTGAAGTCATTAATAGCATTCGCGTCAGACCTTCCAGCATCAGTTTTTTTGCGAGGGAGGCATAGGAACCCACGAATGCGAAATCTCGACGAGTCAACGATCACGCAGGCAGTCATTGCGCGCCACGCGAACACGGCGGACCCACGCCTGAAGACGGTCATGACCAGTCTGGTCCGGCACCTGCATGGGTTTGCGCGAGAGGTCGGCCTCACCGAGGCCGAATGGATGGCCGGAATCGAATTCCTGACGGCTGTGGGCCATGCGTGCAGCCCCACGCGCCAGGAGTTCATCCTGCTGTCGGACACGTTGGGCCTGTCGACGCTGGTCATGGCCCAAAATCATCGAAAGCCCGCGGGATGCACCGAAGCCACCGTGTTCGGCCCGTTCCACGTTGAAGGTTCACCTGAGCGGGCGTTAGGCGACGATGTTGCGAACGGCGCCGAGGGTGAGCCGTGCTTCGTGCGCGGCAGCATCTGCGGCCTGGCGGGCGAGCCGGTTGCAGGGGCCGTGATCGAAGTCTGGCAGGCGGATGCCAAAGGCCTGTACGACGTTCAGTACGAGCCATTCGACGAACACCGCGCACGTGCCACGCTCCGTTCGGCAGCCGACGGCGGCTATCATTTTCTCAGCATCGTGGCGACGCCCTATCCGATTCCGCACGACGGGCCGGTCGGCCACCTCCTGGACGCATTGGGCCGCCATCCTTGGCGTCCAGCGCATCTGCATTTCCGTATCAGCGCACCAGGCTACGAAACGCTGGTCACCCATGTGTTCCGCGACGGTGATCCGTACCTGGATTCGGACGCGGTTTTCGGTGTGCGTTCTTCCTTGGTGGCCGACTGGATCCGTCATGAAGGCGGGACCGCTCCCGACGGCCGGACGCTCGACACACCCTTCTCGACCCTGGACTTCGACTTCGTCCTCAACCCAGCGCGCGAGGAGGGTTGACACCATGATCAAACATCTGGTGATGTGGAGAGTCAGCGGCGACACACCCGAGGTCAAGCGCGCCACGCGCGAACTGGTCAAGCAGAAGTTTGAGGGATTGCGCTCGGTGATCCCGGGCCTCCTCGCGCTGGAGGTCGGCCTCGATGTGAGTGGCGCCGACTACGCCTGTGATGTGGTCCTCTACACCGAGTTCGAATCGCCGCAAGCACTCGCGGCCTATGCCGATCATCCTGAGCATCTGCGCGTCAGGCGCGAACTCGATGGCTTGCGGGTGGCCCGCTTTCAAGTCGACTACTTCGCCGTGGAGGCTTCGAGCCATGCGTGATTTCATCTATGGCGCACTGCCTGTGCGGGTGGTGTTTGCCGCAGGCAGTCGAAACCGCGTCGCGACCGAAGTGGCCGGGCTGGGCATACAACGCGCGCTGGTGCTGTGCACCCCCCATCAACGCGACCTGGCTGAAGCCGCCGCGACCTTGTTGGGGGAGCGTTGCGTGGGTGTGTTCGACGGTGCACGCATGCATGTCCCCGTCGAGGTCGTGCGCACGGCATGTGCATATGCCACCTCGATCGACGCCGATGGGCTCGTGGCCGTCGGCGGAGGCTCGACCATCGGATTGGCGAAGGGGATCGCACTCGAGATGGGTCTGCCGATCGTCGCCGTTCCGACGACCTATGCGGGTTCTGAAATGACGCCCATCTATGGGCTGACGGAAGACAGCGTGAAGAAAACCGGGCGTGATGCGCGCGTGCTGCCTCGCACCGTGTTGTACGACCCCGAGTTGACGCTTGAATTGCCGCTGGCGCTTTCTGTCGCGAGTGGATTGAACGCGATTGCACATGCCGCCGAAGGTTTGTACGCGCATGACGGCAACCCTGTGCTCGATCTCATGGCTGAGGAAGGCATACGGGCGTTGGCCGCCGGTCTGACACGGGTCGCTGCCGCGCCGCGCGATGCCGAAGCGCGGAGCGACTGCCTCTATGGCGCGTGGCTGTGCGGCACGGTGCTGGGGCAGGCGGGCATGGCGCTGCATCACAAGCTGTGCCATGTGCTCGGCGGCAGCCTGGATCTGCCTCACGCAGAGACGCATGCCGTGATGCTGCCGCACACACTGGCCTACAACGCGCCAGCTGCGCCGGCCGCCATGCGTCGCATTGCCCGTGCGCTCGGCCGGCCCGACGCCGCTGGGGGCCTGCACGAGCTCGCCATTGAGCTTGCCGCGCCAACGTCGTTGCGTGAATTGGGCGTGCCTGCCGAGGCCCTCTATCGGGTGATCGACCTGGCGCTCACCAGCCCCTACGCAAACCCGCGCCCGCTGAACCGCGAAGCGCTAGCCGGGCTGCTGGAGCGCGCTTGGTCAGGCGCACCTCCCGAGCCCTGAACGGCCGCTCAACCGAGCAATGAAACCCTCAATTTCCACAGGAGAAAAGCGATGAAACGAATTACCCGTTGGGCCATTTCCCTTATGGCTTGCGCCGGCCTGGCCACGGCCGGTGCCGCAGAGCTTCGCATCGGCGTCATGACGACGTTGAGCGGTTCTCAAGCGGTGCCAGGCGTCGACATGCGAGATGGCATCGAGCTGGCCGTCAAGCAGCTCTCCGGCAAGGTCGGCGGACAGCCGACCAGCGTGATCGTGGCGGACGACCAGTTCAACCCCGGTGCGGCCAAGCAGGTCGCCGAGCGGCTCGTCAAGAAGGACAAGGTGCAAGTCCTCACGGGCATCATCTACTCCAACATCCTGCTGGCGGCTGCTCCTGTCGCGCTGGAGAACGGGAGCATCTACCTCACTTCGAACGCCGGGCCGTCGCAATACGCGGGTGCGCAATGCGACAGCGGCTTCTTCAGCGTGAGCTGGCAGAACGATGGCGTCCACGAGGCAGCTGGCAAGTATGCGCAAGACAAGGATTACAAGCGCGTCGTGCTGATCGCGCCCAACTATCCGGCCGGCCGCGATGCGACCACGGGCTTCAAGCGCTTCTTCAAGGGCGAAGTGGTCGACGAGCTCTATCCCAAGCTGGGTCAGCTGGACTTTGCGGTCGAAATCGCGCGCTTGCGCGAACAGAAGCCCGACGCTGTGTACTTCTTCCTGCCGGGTGGCATGGGGATCAACTTCACCAAGCAGTACCGCGCCGCAGGCATCTCCGACAAGACCGTTCTGGTGACGAGCCAGTTCTCCGCCGATCAGGACACCTTCGCCGCGAGCGGTGATGCGATGCTCGGTGTCTACAACACCGGCCACTGGTCGACCGATACCAACAACGCGCAGAGCCGCGAGTTCGTCGCTGGCTTCGAGAAAGCCTATGGTCGCCTGCCTAGCTTCTACGCCTCCCAAGGCTACGACGCGATCATGATGATCGACGCGGCTGTCCGCGCCGCCGGCGGCAATGTCGACGATCCGAAGGCGCTGCGCAAGGCTCTCTCCGAAAGCCAGTTCAAGTCGGTCCGCGGAAAGTTCAGCCTGGGCGCCAACCGCTTCCCGGTTCAGGACTTCTTCGTGCGCGTCGTCTCGCGCGATCCGAAGGGCCGTCTTTACAACAAGACCGAGTCGCTCGTGCTGAGCGATCATGCCGACGCGTACGGCGCGGCCTGCACGCAGAAGTGATTGCAGGCCATGCTCTGGATTGAACAACTCCTCAACGGGTTGCAGTACAGCCTCATGTTGTTCCTGTTCGCCGCGGGTCTGACCCTGGTATTCGGCATCATGAATCTGGTCAACCTGGCGCACGGCTCGCTGTACATGCTCGGCGCGTATGCCGCTGCCGCCCTGACCGCGTTCAGCGGTTCGTACGTTGCGGGGCTGTTCGGTGCGTTGCTGTTCATGGCTGTCTTCGGCGCCGCACTGGAAATCCTGCTGATTCGGCGCCTGTACCGTCAGGATCACCTCACGCAGGTGCTGGCCACGTTCGCGCTGATTCTGATCTTCAATGAGTCCGTTCGCATCATCTGGGGCGTGCAGCCGCTGCCTTACGACATGCCTGCTGCGCTGTCGGGTTCGGTGCCCATCACTGGCGATCTGCGCTACTCGGCCTACAGGCTGGCATTGATCGTTCTAGGCATCGTCGTTGCGCTGCTGCTGTACTGGATGGTCGCGCGTACACGCGTCGGCATGTGGGTGCGGGCCGGCGCTTCGAACCGCGAGATGGTGCAGATGATGGGTGTGAACGTGCGGTGGCTGTTCACCGCCATCTTTGCGCTCGGCGCGGCCTTTTCCGGCCTGGCGGGCGCGGCACTGGCGCCGCTGATGTCGGTCCAGGTCGGCATGGGGGAGGAAGTTCTGATCCTCGCCTTCGTCGTCGTGGTCGTCGGTGGGGTCGGCTCGATCCGCGGCGCCTTCATCGCCGCGCTGTTGGTCGGCATGGTCGACTCGCTGGGTCGGGCTTGGTTGCCCGGTGCCCTGGGCCGAGTGCTCCCTTCGCAGATCGCGTCCGATCTCGGGCCGGCGCTGGCGTCGATGTCGGTGTATCTGTTGATGATCGTGGTGCTGGCAGTCCGGCCGTTGGGCCTGTTCGCTCCCGGCGCGACGAGCCTCTTCCCGAAGTGGATGCGCCTGCGTCGCTCGCCCGTGCTCACGCGCACCACAACCGGAAAGGTCGCGTCATGAAACACGGACTCATCGCAACTTTGCTGGTAGGGCTCGGCCTTGTCGCATTGCCTCTGCTGCTCTTGGCGTCAGGGCACGAGTTCTATCTCGGCCTGGTCACCCGCGTCCTCATCTACGCCCTGGCCGCCAGCAGCCTGAACCTGTTGCTCGGCTACGGGGGCATGGTGAGCTTCGGCCACGCGGCGTTCCTGGGCATCGGCGGTTACGTGGTGGCGATTGCTGCGCAGCACGGCGTCGGCAACGCATGGGTGGCATGGCCTCTTGCGTTGGTTGTCGTTGCAGTGCTGGGCGCTGTCATGGGGGCCATCAGTTTGCGTACGCAGGGGGTTCACTTCCTGATGATCACGCTGGCCCTGGCACAGATGTTCTACTACGCCTTCGTCTCACTGCGCAGCTACGGCGGCGACGACGGGCTCTCGATGACCCGGCGCTCCACCTTCGGATGGGAAACCTGGTGGCCGACTGGCGGCGACACAGGCTTCTACTACCTCGCGCTGATTCTGCTGGCTCTGGCATTGCTGCTGGTGCATCGAATGATTCCATCGCGCTTCGGGGCCGTCCTGATCGGGGTGCGTGAGAACGAAGCCCGCATGAGCACGATCGGATTCCCGGTCTACCGTTACAAGCTGCTGGCCTTCGTTATTGCGGCGGTGCTCTGCGGCTTGGCGGGCATTCTCAATGTCGAGCTCAACCGCTTTGTCAGCCCGTCGGTGATGCACTGGTCGCAGTCCGGCATGTTGATGGTCATGGTGATCATCGGAGGGCTCGGCCGTCCATGGGCGGGTGTTGTGGGTGCCGCTGTCTTTCTAGGTCTCGAGGAAGTGCTGTCTCATTACACCGAGCGTTGGCAGTTGCCGCTGGGCATCTTGCTGCTTTCGCTGGTGCTCGCCCGCGTGGCCGGCTGGAAGTTGCCCGGCACTGCACGACAGGAGGTGCAGCATGTCTAGGCTGTTGCTGGAAGTTCAGGGGCTGTGCAAGCAGTTTGGCGCATTGCGTGTGACTGACAATCTGCACTTGCAGGTGAGGCGCGACGAGGTGCATGCCTTGATCGGACCGAACGGGGCCGGCAAGACCACGCTGATCCACCAGATCGCCGGAACACTGGCGTCCGACGCGGGCACGATCACGCTGGACACGCAGGATGTGACGGCGCTCCCCGCAAGCGCGCGCGTGGCGCGCGGCATTGCGCGCTCCTACCAGATCACCAATGTGTTCCGGCAGCTCAGTGTGTTGGAGAACATCGCGCTCGCCGTGCAGGCGCGACGCGGGCACAGCTTCTCCTTCTGGCGTCCGGTCGCGCGAGACGCGGCCTTGCGAGACGAAGCTATGGGTTTGCTTGACCGCTTGGGGTTGACCGAGCATGCGGGTCGCCCGGCGCAGAGCCTTTCTTATGGCGACCAGCGGTTGCTTGAAGTCGGCATCGCATTGGCCACCTCGCCAAGCATGTTGCTGCTCGACGAGCCGATGGCGGGCATGGGGCCGCAGGAATCGAGCCGGATGGTCGAAATGGTTGAAGGCTTGCGCGGCAATGTCGCCGTCCTGCTAGTCGAGCACGACATGGACGCCGTGTTTCGCTTGGCGGACCGCATCTCCGTACTGGTCTACGGTCGCGTCATTGCAACGGGAACACCGCAGGAGATCCGCTCCAACCCGGAGGTCGTGAAAGCCTATCTGGGCGGAGAGGACACGGAATGAGCGCGTTGCTGCAAATCACCGGCATCGACACGGCCTACGGACAAAGCCAGGTCCTGTCCGAGGTTCACCTCGAAATCCAGCCTGGCAATGCGCACGCCTTGCTCGGAAGGAACGGCATGGGCAAGACAACGCTCGTGCGATCGATCATGGGGCTGACGCCGCCTCGACGCGGCGAGATCCTTTTTCTCGGACAGCGAATCGACGGCCTGTCGACCAGCGAGATCGCGCGGCTTGGCATTGCGGTCGTGCCCGAAGGCCGGCAGATCTTCCCGAACCTGAGCGTGCGCGAGAACCTGACGGCATTCGCCGCATCCCGAGCGGGTACCAGCTATTGGACGTTCGATCGCGTAATGGCGATGTTTCCGCGCCTGGGCGAACGTGCGGCCAACATGGGTAACCAGCTCTCCGGCGGCGAGCAGCAGATGCTGGCTATCGGCCGGGCGCTGATGACCAACCCGCGCCTCTTGATTCTCGATGAGGCTACCGAAGGACTCGCACCGCTGGTGCGGGCCGAGATCTGGCGCAGCCTTGCTTTGCTGCGCGAGACCGGACTCAGCATTCTCGTGATCGACAAGTATGTGGAGCGGCTCATCGAACTGGTTGATCGCCACACCATCCTTGAGCGTGGTCGCGTCGCCTGGGAAGGCGACTCCGCTGCTCTGGCGCAAGACCATGCGCTCTGGCACCGTTACCTCGGTGTTTGACCACCGATCCAACTTCATCAAAGGAAGAAAAAAATGACAGATAGCAATTCGGTGTCAACGTCGCCGATCGTCGCGAAGCCCATGACGTGGCCCGCCAAGGACTTTTCGCGCGTGCCCTACGACGTGTTCACCGATCCTCAGATCTATCGCCTGGAGATGGACAAACTGTTTCGCGGCGAGGTCTGGAACTACCTTGGTATGGAGTGCGAGATTCCGGCGTGGGGCGACTACCAAACCACTTGGGTCGGCGACACCCAGGTCGTGGTCACGCGGGCCAAGGATGGTTCGGTCAATGCGTTTGAGAACAGCTGTGCACACCGCGGAGCGCGGATCGTGGACGAGCTGCGCGGCAACGCCAAGCGCCACACCTGTCCTTACCACCTGTGGACCTACAACCTCGCGGGAGAGCTCACTGGGGTGCCGCTGGAGAAAGGTCACAACGGTAAAGGCGGCATGCCGCCTTGCTTCGAGAAAAAGGATCACGGTCTGCGCACGCTTCGCGTGGCCATTTGCGGTGGGCTGATCTTCGGCACCTACAGCGACGCGACCGAATCACTCGAGGATTATCTCGGCCCGCACAGCGTGGCGCAAATCGAGCGCCTGCTGGTCCAACGCAAGCCTAAAGTTATCGGGTACCTTCGCCAGAAGATTGCAGGCAACTGGAAACTCTACAACGAGAACGTACGAGACCCGTACCACGCGTCGCTGCTGCACCTCTTCCAGGTCTCATTCGGCATCCAGACGCCGGCCATGCAGGGCGGCATCAAGCTCGACAAGGATGGCAAGAACACCTGGAACCACTCGATCATGGGAGAGAACGATGCCACCAATCTGGGCAATCTTTCGGAGGCCTACGCCGACACAGGGAAGCTCATGCCCGACCTGGAAATGCATGACTCTTCGTTGCTGAAGATCCCGCTCGATCTGGGCGACGGCTACAAGACGACGCTCCTGTCCATGTTCCCGACCTTGATCGTGGCGCAGGTCGACAACACCTATGCGGTGCGTCACCTTCGGCCCAAAGGGCCGGACGCGGTCGAACTGCACATCACGTACCTTGGCTTCGAGGGAGACACGCCAGAACAGCTTCACGACCGTTTGCTTGCTGTCAACTTGATCGGACCAGCTGGCTATATCTCGATGGAAGACGGCGAAGCGCTTCGCTTGGTCCAGGAGGGCGTCAAGACGCGGCGCGGCGATCACTCGGTGCTCGAGATGGGCGGCGTCGGAGAACCGCACGACACGGACTACCTGTCGCAGGAGATTTCCATCCGCGGCTTCTGGCAGTACTACCACCGCACGATGGGCTTCGCCCCGGCGGGCACCCTGAACCGCAAAGAGGAGTCCGTCTGATGTCTCTGTCACTTCAACAGCGCGTCGAGCAATTCAACTTCGACTACGCCGATGCTCTGAACCAACGCCGTTTCGCCGAGTGGCCTGAGTCTTTTGCTGCCGATGCCTGCGACTATCGCGTGGTTTCGCGTGAGAACCACGATGCCGGATTGCCTGCGCCGCTGATGGGGTGCTACACGCCCGGCATGGTCAAGGACCGCGTGTCCATGCTCATCAAGGAAACACTCACGTACCGGCGGATGTACCTGCGGCACTACATCACCAATGTGCGGGCCAGCGAGCTTGCCGATGGCACCATTGCGGCCAGCGCCAACCTGCTGGTCATGCAGAGCGACCTGGAAGGAAACTCTTCCATCTACATCGTCGGTCGCTATGACGACACGATGGTCGAGATCGACGGGCAACTCAAGTTACGCAAGCGGCTGGTGATCGTCGATTCGTTCAGCATCGACAACATGCTGGCCGTGCCGCTGTGAAGAACGCTGCAGCACAGCCATGACCACCAATTCCACCATTGTCATCGTGGGCGCTGGACTGGCCGGTGCCGAGGCCGCATTCGCGTTGCGCGAAGGCGGACACAAGGGGCGGATCGTGATGATAGGCCGTGAGGCTTGGCCGCCGTACGAGCGTCCGCCGCTGTCCAAGTCCTTTCTCAAGGGCGATCTAACGCGCGAGAGGCTCTGGCTTCGCCCCGCCAAGTCGTATGCCGAGGAGAACATCGAACTGCAGTTGAGCACGGAGGTCACAGCGATCGATCGCGCGCAGCGTTGCGTGCGCTTGGGCACCGGTGCCGTGCTGGGTTACGACAAGTTGCTGCTGACCACGGGTGGCGAGGCTCGACGACTGACGATCCCCGGCGCTGAACTCGACGGCGTATGCGAACTCAAGTCGCTCGACGATGCCGATCGTCTGCGTGCGGGGCTGACAGAGGGGAGGGCCGTCGTCATCATCGGTGGGGGTTATGTCGGGATGGAGTTTGCAGCCACGGCCTGTCAAGCCGGGTGCCGGGTCACCGTTCTCGAAAGCCAGGGTCGGGTGCTGTCGCGCTCTCTTTCGGTAGAAATTTCTCAGTATCTGCAAGCTGAGCACGAGAAGCGAGGCGTTCAAATTTTGACGCGAGCGAGCGTGGCGCGCATTGAGGGTGACGTACGGGTCAGTGCGGTGGTGCTCGCTGATGGCACGCGGCTGCCGGCCGACGTCGTGCTCGTGAGCGTCGGCAACCAAGCCAGCGATGCACTGGTGCGCAATGATGGCTTGCAAGTCGATCGCGGCATCGTGGTCGATCGCGAGGGGCGTACCACCGACCCTCATGTGTTCGCCGCCGGCGACTGCACGGTTAGCCCCGTCGACGGATTCGATGAGTTGCTGCGGTTGGAGTCGGTTCAGCACGCGACCTTGCAGGCCAGGCGGGCTGCTGCGGCGATGCTGGGTCAGCCTGCGGGACCCGACGAGGTACCGTGGTTCTGGTCTGATCAATTTGACATCAAGCTGCAGATGGCGGGGTTGCCCTTGCCAGGTGACGCCGAACTGGTGCGCGGTGAACCGCGTAGCGGGCGCTTCAGTGTCATCTACCAGAACGCCGAGCGCATTACCGCTGTCCACTGCGTCAATGCGTCGGCCGATTTTGCGGCAGCAAAAAAAATGATCGCCGAGAGGCGCAGGTTCTCGCCCGCTCAGTTGAGCAATGCGCTTGTCAGCATGCGTGACATCCGAATGAACCGCACAGCGGAAGAATCGGACGCGTGAATCACTTTCTTTTCTAAGCAACAAAAATGTCTGAGATCAACATCGAAGTGACGGATCGCAAGGGTCGGACCGTTCACGTTTCCGGCCGTGAGGGCTCAACCCTTATGGAAGCCCTTAAAGCTCAAGGGCTGCCAGTGGCCGCGACGTGTGGCGGCGCTAAATCGTGCGCCACCTGCCACGTTTATATCGGCGAAGGTTCTTCGCTGGTCGGTATGCCGGATGAAGATGAAGTCGATCTGCTCTCCGAATCGGACCACTACAAGGAAGGCGTCTCGCGCCTCAGTTGCCAGATCGACCTGATACCTGAACTGGCCGGACTACACGTCGAGCTTGCCCCTCAGGGCTGACATTGCCGGCAGATCGAAGTCGCCGGGGATGAGTGGGCGCTGCAGCTGGCTGCGCGCCACTTCGACATCGCGGTGATCTCACGTCATCTGAAGAAAATTCATATGGTTGGTATTGCAACCAATTGATATAGCAATCAGAATTCGTCAGCAGTACTTCTCGAAGCGCAACGGTCCCACTCCAACAGGAAACCATGATGAAACTACGTCGCCGCGCCATCGCTTGTGCACTCTTCGCTTCAGCCGGGCTTTCGCTTGCCGCATCGCAGGCAATGGCTCAGGCGGTGAAGGTCGGCATCATCGGACCCTTCTCAGGTCCCTTCGCGCACTACGGAGCGCTGTTCAAGGCTTCGGCAGAGGCCTACGTTGGCAGCCAGGGCGGCAAACTTGCGGGGCACGACATCGAGTTCATCTACCGGGACACCGGCGGCCCGAACCCCGGGCTGGCCAAGACGCTGGCGCAAGAACTCATCGTCAAAGACAAGGTGGACTACCTGGGCGGCTTTGTGTTCACGCCGAACGCGATGGCCGTTGCACCGCTGATCCAACAATCACAAACGCCCACGCTCATTTTCAACGCGGGTACCTCGTCGATTACAGAGAAGTCCGAGTACTTCGTTCGCACCAGCTACACGCTGTGGCAAGTAACCGTGCCGATGGCGCAATGGGCGGCCAAGCAGAACATGAAGAGGGTAGTGACTGCAGTGACCGACTATGGTCCGGGCATCGATGCCGAGACGGCGTTCAAGACGGAGTTCGGCAAGCAGGGCGGCACCGTGGTCGAGTCGATCCGCATGCCGATCGGGACCACGGATTTCGGCCCCTTCGTCCAACGCATCAAGGCGAGTGGCGCTCAGGCTGTCTTCACCTTCCTTCCGGGTGGCCCGCCGAACCTGGGCTTCGTCAAGGCGTACAACGAGAACGGCCTCGCGAAGGCCGGGGTGCAGTTTCTCGGTACGACGGAAACCGACGAGTTCGACTTGCAGAAGTTCGGTGATTCAGCGTTGGGGCTGACGACGGCGCTCCACTATTCCGGCGCGCACGAGTCCCCTGCAAACAAGAAGTTCGTCGACGCGCTGAAGAAGCGTGACTCTGCCGCGGTCGCCAACTACGCGTCGGTCGGCGCATGGGACGGCATGTACGTCATTCACAAGATGATCGAGGCGACCGGCGGAAAGAGGGATGGTGCCAAGGCGCTGGCGGCGGCGCGTGGGCTGAAGTGGGAAAGTCCCCGTGGCCCTGTGAGCATCGATCCCAAGACGCGTCACATCACCCAGAACGTGTACCTGCGCAAGGTGGAGCGGGTCGGCGACCTACTGGTCAACAAGGAACTTCAGAGTTTCGGCCCGCAGACTGATTACGGTCTCGACAAGTAAGCCCAGCGTCGCAGCGCCACGTCGACTTCGATGAGTTCCGCGTCGTGAACACTTTCCTCAACATCATGATCGATGGACTGGCGTACAGCATGGTGCTGTTCGTCATCTCGGTCGGCCTGTCGGTGACGCTGGGCCTGATGCGCTTCGTGAATCTGAGCCACGGCGCCTTCGCGATGGTCGGCGGCTATTGCGCTGCATTGCTCACGCGCGAGGCACAGTGGAGCTTCTGGCTGGCGGTGCCTGCGGCCGTCGCCGCCACTGCCGTGCTGGGCGCGGCACTCGAGATGCTGGTCCTGCGGCATCTGTATCGTAGGAAGGAGCTCGACCAGGTTCTATTCACGATCGGGCTGAGCTTCGTGCTGATCGCAGCCACCAATGCGGCAGTCGGTCCGCAGGTGCAGTTGATTCCCCTTCCGTCGCTGCTCGCGGGATCTGTCGACCTGGGGTTCCGTACGCTGCCGACCCAGCGCCTGCTCGTGATTGCTGCGGGATGCACGGTCGCCGCGTTGGCGGCGTGGGCCGTCACCCGCACCCGCTTCGGCATCTGGCTGCGCGCAACGGTCGACCACAGCGGCACCGCGTCGACGCTGGGCATTCCCATTCGCACTGTGCAGTGCGCGAGCTTCGCCGCGGGCGCGGCGCTGGCAGGGCTCGGGGGCATCCTGGGCGCCGAACTGATGCCCCTCGAGCCCTACTACGCGTTGAAGTACCTGATGCTCGTGCTGGTCGTGGTCGCTGTCGGCGGCATGGGAAGCATCGCTGGCACGCTGGTGGCCGCCATCCTGCTGGGCTTGATCGAGACCGCCAGCAAGTACCTCGCCTCAGAGTGGGGCAGCCTCTTCTTCTTCGTTGCCATGGCTGTTCTGCTGGCGTGGCGTCCCAACGGGTTGCTCAAGCGATGAACACGATCACAACGACCGAGGCTCTCGCCGCGCCGGCCGCTGCCACTGCCGCTGCGGCACCCCGTGGCGCACCGGCATGGCGCGCACCCCTGGTGGTACTCGTGCTGGGTGCGGCGGCTTGCGCTCTGGCGCCGGACCAGTTGGGCCTGATGACCCGTATCTTCATCACCGCGCTGCTGGTTCTGTCCCTTGATCTGGTGGTCGGCGTCGCCGGGCTGGCAACGCTCGGTCATGCCGCGCTGTTCGGGGTCGGCGCCTATGCGGCAGGCATCTTCGCGTTGCAGGTGCATCCCGATCCCTTGATCGGTCTGGCCGTGGGCATCGCGGCCGGTGCTGGCCTTGCACTGCTGTCCGGCGCTTTCCTGCTGCGCTACCACGGTTTCACCTTTTTGATGCTCACGGTGGCGGTGTCGCAGATCCTGCTGAGCCTCGCGCAAAGGGCGAGGGGGTGGACGGGGGGGGACGACGGTCTTTCGGGCTTTGTCATGGTACCGTTGCTGGGGCGCTTCGAGTTCGATCTCGAAGGCCGCGTGGCAGCCTGCTACGCCCTGGCCGTGCTGGTCGTTCTGTTCTACGTCGCGCGCCGGTTGGTCGGCTCGCCTTTCGGTTTGGCCGTCCGCGGTATCCACGAGAACCCTGTACGAATGGCGGCTCTCGGCACGCCGGTATTCCGACGGCTCTGGGTTCTGTATACGGTTGCTGGCGCCATCGCCGGGGCCGCTGGCGCGCTCTCGGCGCAGACGAATGCGGTTGTCGGCCTGGACAGCCTGTCCTTCGCGCTGTCGGCGGAGTTGCTGGTGATGCTCATCCTCGGCGGCGCGGGTCGGCTGACGGGTGCGATCGTGGGCGCCACAGTGTTCACCTTGCTTCATCACACGGCCGCCTCGATCAACCCCTACCACTGGCTCTTCGTCGTGGGCACGCTGCTGATGCTTGTGGTCGTCGTCTCTCCAGCGAAGGTGTGGGCCTGGGTGCGGCGCCGTGCAGGAGGTGTGCGATGACCACGCTGCTGGACGTCAAGAAACTGGACAAACGCTTCGGCGGACTCCATGTCACTCGTGGCGTGTCCTTCTCGTTGAAAGCCGGCGATCGGCTCGCACTGATCGGGCCCAATGGCGCGGGCAAGACAACGCTGGTGAACCAGATCAGTGGCGTTATGTCGCCCGACAGCGGCGAGATTTGGCTTCGCGGCGACGACGCGACGCGCCTGAACCAGGCGGGGCGGGTACGGGCCGGCTTGGTCCGCACCTTCCAGATCACGACGCTCGCACCCCACTTTGCGGTTCAGCGCCAGGTTGAACTGGCACTGTTCGAGCGCGAAGGGTTGACCGGAAGGATGTGGCGCAGCGTGGATGCCTATCCGACACTGAAGGCAGAGGCGCAGGACATCCTGGCGCGTTTCGGTCTGCGCGCGCATGCCGCGACGGCGACGCAGGATCTGGCCTATGGAGATCAACGACTGATCGAGATGGCGCTCGCACTGGCGTTGCGCCCCAAGGTTCTTCTGCTGGACGAACCGATGGCGGGCGTGCCCAAAGGCGACGGCGCCCATCTGCTGGCCGCACTGGACTCGCTGCCCTCCAGCCTGGCCGTCCTCATCATTGAGCACGACATGGACTTGGTGTTCCGCTTTGCCAACCGCATCCTGGTGCTGGCCGAAGGCGCGGTGCTGGCAGAAGGCACACCCGACGAGATTCGGCGCGATCCCAAGGTGCGGGCCGCTTACCTCGGAAACTGACCATGAGTACACCGATGCTTCAACTCGACTGCGTGGTGGCTGGCTACGGGCCCACAACTGTCCTGAACGAGCTGTCGTTCGAGCTCCACGCTCAGGAACGCCTGGCGATGGTCGGCCGCAACGGCGTGGGCAAGACCACGGCCATGCGCGCGGTCATGGGCCTGGTGCCGCTTCGAAGCGGTCGCATCATCTTTCAAGGGCAGGACATCTCCGCACTCCCACCCCACCAGCGCGCCGCGCTAGGGCTGGGCTACGTGCCGCAGACGAGAGACATCTTCGCGTCGCTGACTGTGGAGGAAAACCTCATTGCGGGCCTCAAGCGTCGGCCCCGCAGTGCGCTCGACGTTGCGTACGCCATGTTCCCTCGTCTGGCAGAGCGGCGCCGCAACGGCGGCGCCCAGTTGTCGGGGGGCGAGCAGCAAATGCTCTCGGTTGCACGGGCCCTGCTCGGGCAACCTTCGGTGCTGTTGCTGGACGAGCCGCTGGAAGGCCTCGCGCCGATCATCCGCCAGGAATTGCTCGGTGCGTTCCGCGCTCTCAGCCGGAGGACGGGCATCGCCGTCGTCATCGTCGAGCAGCAGGTCGACGAAGCGCTGGCTTATGCGGAGCGCGCAGTGATCCTGGACCATGGGACGGTGGTGCACGCCGATGACGCGACCGCGCTGCTGGCGGACCCGGAAGCGCTCGAACGCTGGGTCGGCATGGCCGTGCACTGAGATGCTGCGTAGCATTGCTCCATGACCTCTCGAAAACTCAGATCTACCCCTGCCGGCCCAGTGGCTCCGGCCCCTGTCATCGACCTCGACAGGTATGTGCCTGCCTACCTCACCTGGATCAACAACAAGCTGTCTCGTGGCGCCTCTCAACACTATCTGGCCAACTTCAGCGTCGGCATCGAGACCTGGCGCTGCCTGACGCTGCTCGCCGTCACCGGTGAAGTGTCGGCGCAGCATGTCTCCAATGTCATCGGCATGGACAAGGGGTCGGTGAGCCGCTGCTTCAAGAGCATGCAGAACGATGGATTGATCCGCACCAAGCTCGACGATTCTGACGGCCGGCTGCGCATCGCCGTGCTGACGGCGAAGGGACGGCTGCTCCACGACCAGATCATCGGATTGGCGCTTGAGCGTGAGCGCGCATTCCTTTCGGTCCTCGACACGGAAGAGGTGGAAATCCTGCTCGAGCTGCTTCGCCGGCTGCATGCGAATCTTCCTGAAGTGGAAGTCTCGACGCAGAAATACGTTCGCGAGCGGCTATTGAAAACTGGGGGAGCGAAAGGCTCCAAAGGCACTAAAACGCCATGACACTTAATTTGATGGTTCGTGTTTCAAGGCGGATTGAAGAGGCAGACGGTGTCTGCAGCTTCGAATTGGTGCCGCAAGACGACCAGGTGTTGCCGGCGTTCACCGCGGGCTCGCACATCGACGTGCACGTGGGCCCCGGCCTGATCCGCCAGTACTCGCTGAGCAACGATCCCTCGGAACGAGATCGCTACCGTATCGCGGTCCTGCGCGAATCGGCGTCTCGCGGCGGCTCGGCCGGCATGCATGAGGCGGTCGACGCCGGACAAGTCCTTCGCATCAGCGCGCCCCGCAATCACTTTGCCCTCGTGGCTGCAGAGCGCAGCCTGCTACTGGCCGGCGGCATTGGCGTGACGCCGATCCTGTCGATGGCGTGCGCCCTGCATGCGCAAGGGAGCGCGTTCGAGCTGCACTATTGCGGGCGCTCCCTGAGCCGGATGGCGTTCGTCCAAGAGATGGCCAGCGCGGCTTTTTCAAGCGCTGTGAAGCTGCACCCAGACGATGTGCCCGAGCAGAAGCTCGACATGCAGCAACTCCTCGCCGGCGCTTCGGAAGATACGCACCTCTACGTTTGCGGTCCGGGCGGTTTCATGGAGCATGTGCTGTCGACAGCGAGGGCCCAAGGCTGGCTCGAGGCGCGACTTCATCGCGAATATTTCGCCGGAACGGTCAAGGCGCTGGCGAGCGACGGCAGCTTCGAGGTCCGGCTGGCAAGCAGCGGCCTCACCTGTGTGGTTCCTGCAAACAGGACCGTCGTCGAAGTGCTGGCGGAGCAGGGCGTCGACGTGCCGACATCCTGCGAGGCCGGCGTCTGCGGCACGTGCCTGACGCGGGTGCTCGAAGGAACCCCCGACCATCGGGACACGTTCCTGACCGACTCCGAGCGCGCGGTGAACGACCAGTTCACGCCGTGCTGCTCACGTGCACTCACACCCCTGCTGGTGCTCGACCTCTGACCCGTCCCTTTGTCCCACCCCACGGAGAAAAGCATGACCACGACCTGCATCCCCATCCAGAACGCTGACCACCCGGCGGGCACCAGCCGCTTCCCGCTCGATCAGTGGTATGTCGCCGGTTTTTCTTCCGAACTGGCGGACAAGCCCCTCGCCAGGACCTTCCTTCATCAGAAGGTCGTCCTGTTCCGCACCGGCGACGGGCAGGTCGCTGCATTGGAAGACAGGTGCTGCCACCGCTCCCTGCCGCTGTCGTGCGGCTCTGTCGAGGCGTCCGGCGTGCGCTGCGGCTACCACGGGCTGTTGTACGCACCGAATGGCCAATGCATCGAGATCCCGGGGCAGGAACGGATCCCGTCCAAGGCCAAAGTCAAGGCGTACCACGTGGTCGAGAAAAACCAGATCATCTGGATCTGGATGGCCCGCGAAGGGGACGGAGCGCCCACAAAGGAAGCACCGAACTACACGGTCCATGACGATCCTCGTTATAAGTTCGGCACGGGCAAGTACCACTACAAGTCGCCTTGGCAGTTGATCCACGACAACCTGTTGGACCTGAGCCATCTGGGGTACGTTCACCTGCAGACGATCGGTGGCGACGCAAAGCTCCACATGCACGCGCCAATGAAGGTCACCTCCGACGGCGAGCAGGTAAAGGTTGTGCGCCTGATGCCCAACTCGTCACCACCTCCGACATACCGCGCCGCCTGGCCCTTTGGCGAAAAGTGCGAGCGCTGGCAGGAGATCGAATTCGACCTCACACATCTGCGGATCTGGACAGGCGCTGTCGAGCCCGGCACCGATGCCATCGATGATCCCGATCGGGGAGGCTTGCATATGCGTGGTTTCCACGGAATCACGCCAGAGACCGACGAGACTTGCCATTACTTCTGGAGCATGGCGAGCAACAAGCATCCGGACAAGCCAGAAAACATCGACGCGGTTATTCAGCAGACCGCCTTCACCTTCGACGAAGACCGCACTGTCATCGAGGCGCAATACCGAAACATGCTCGAGTTCGGTGAGAAAGCGACGTGGACAGACATCCACGTGGACGCGGGAGCGAATCGCGCGAGGCGTATCGTCGCTGAACTATTGAAGAAGCAGGCGGCGCCTAAAACGGTGTAGTTTTGAAGATTTCTTTCTCCTCACTGTCGCGGCGCATCATTTTCTGAGGCAGACAGACTCTTCAGGAAATCGAGCTTTCGAGTTCTCTGCAACGCATGTCGACTCCTAAGCTCCAACAGTGAATTTGCCTTATGGAAACGGTCACTGGCGTCTTTGACGACCTGATGGCACTGGTGGCGGTGGTTGATGCGGGTGGCTTCAGTGCAGCAAGCAGGAGCTTCGACATCCCTGTGTCTCGCCTGAGTCGCCGTGTCGCGGCGCTTGAGCGGCATCTCGGCGTCACACTGCTCTCGCGCAACGCGCGAAAGTTCCAGGTGACTGATGTGGGATGGCGCATCTACGAACACGGGCTCTCCATGCGCGCACAGGCGCAGGATGCAGTGTCCATCGCGCGTCGGAGCCTGGATGCGCCGGTCGGCCATCTGCGGGTTCAATGTCCGATGGCGCTCGGCACGAGCTTGGTGGGGCCGTTGGTGATCGCGTTCGTGCGCAAGTACCCTCTCGTCTCGGTGACGCTTCAGACGACAGATGGGCGCGCCTCAGCATTCAGCGATCCCGTCGATCTGGTCATCCAGCCCAGTACCAAGGCATTGCCTGACTCGAGCCTTGTTGCAAGAAAATTGGTTGAGTGCCGCTATTTGCTCGTGGCATCGCCCCGCCTATTGGATGAACTTCCCAACCTCTTGCAGCCGGCGGACCTCAGTGCGTGCCCGGCGATTGGCTGGACGTATAACGCACCGGTGTCGCGATGGTTGCTGATTCATAAGGATGAGGGTGCAGTTGAAGTTGCGGTGCATCCACGATTCACGACCGACAATCTGATGCACATACGGGACGCTGCACTGGCAGGCATCGGCATCGCACAGTTGCCCGAGCCGCTCTGCCACGCCGACGTCGCGACTGGGCGATTGCGCATCGTACTGCCGGGCTGGTCGCCGCCGCTCGTCACGATCCACGCGCTATTTTCCTCTCGCCGTGATCTCACGCTTGCGGGCCGTGCCTTCCTTGATGAATTGGCGGATGCATTTCGCGTCCTGGGGGGTGATCCCGCATGCGCTCCAATTGGTTCAGGCAACGCATTAATGGAAAGCTGCATCGCGCAACACTCAACGTCGCCGGGTGCGGACGACTCTTAGCATCTCATTGTCATCGAGATTTCACAAAACCAACGGAGCCGAGCCATGAGTCATACCTTCGACAACCCCACCCAACCGAGCGGCAATCGCAGGCGTTTTATTTTGACTGCGGCAGCAGCTGTCGTGCCTTTGGTGGGGTGTGGTGGCGGTGGTGGTGACTCGTCGGCCTACGGCTCGAATGGTGGATCCGACGGGCAGGTGGTCGAGACCACCTCCGGACGATTCAAGGGCCAGGCCGCCGGCTCGGTGACGAGTTATCTGGGCGTGCCCTACGCGCAACCGCCCGTGGGCGCACTGCGGCTCCGCGCGCCGCAGCCCTATCAGGCTCGCAGCGACGTCGTGAACGCCAACGCATTCGGGGCGGCAAGCCTGCAGACGATCTCGCCCAGTGTGGGCTGGATATATCCCACCCCCACTCTACAGAGCGAGGATTGCCTCACGCTCAACGTCTGGACCCCAGGCCTGGGCGGCAAGGCACCCGTCATCGTCTTCCTTCACGGGGGCGCATTTCGGACCGGTGCGACAAGCATGCCGCTCATGAACGGTCAGTCTATGGCCGAGCGCGGTGTGGTCGTCGTGACCGTGAACCACCGGCTCGGCGCGCTCGGCCTGTTGTCTCATCCCGACTTGACAGACCCTGGCAACGGTAGCTTTGCCAACTGGCAGCAGCAAGACATGGCGGCTGCCTTGAAGTGGGTCTCGCAGAACATCGCTGCGTTCGGCGGCGACCCGAGCAACGTCTGCGTTGTTGGGCAGTCGGCCGGAGCGATGAGCGCTGCCATCCTGGCGCAAAACCCAGCAGTGCGGTCGACTTTCCAAAAGGCGATTTTGTTGAGTGCGCCCACGATTGAAGCGCCGAGTTGCATGACGCTGACGGATGCCGCGTCGTATACGTCGCTGCTGGCGACCCGATTGGGAACGACTCCTCGCGGCCTTCGGGACGTCGACGCTCGCGCGCTCTACGCCGCGGAGAGCGCGTTGAACGCAGAGCCGTTGCCGCCGGGCTTTAGTTCCGGCTTCGCATTCAAGCTCGCGCCGATGGTGGACGGACAGATCTATAAATCCGATTGGACGCGGACCGCCTGGCCGTCGGACCTACCGGTGATGGTGACTTACACCCTCGACGAGGGCGCCTTCTTCCTGGACCTCGTCGATCCGGGGACCAACGTGCGTCTGACGCCGCCCCTCCCCATGAGCATCGCTGCTCTTACTGAGGCCGTCATTCCGCAAGTTGGCGGGCGGGCGGCCACCGCGACCGCCGTCATTGACGTGTACACGCAGGCCGCGGAGCGCGAAGGGCGATCCACTGCTCCGGGGGACCTGTGGATCGATATCTTCGGCGATCGCCTGCTGCGCAATTACGGAACCCGTTACGCCCAAAAACTCGCCGCTGCGGGCATCGACGTGCGCTACGGCACCTACATGCACGCAGTCGCCCCACCCGGGCGCGGAGTTCCCCATTGCGCCGAGTTGCCGCTGCTCTTTGGCAGCTATCGCGACGATTACTACCGCCTGAAAGTCGGTGCTGGGCCGCAGGAAGACCAACTGACCAACAAACTTGCCAATGCTGTGGTTTCGTTTGCTCGAGGGACGGGCGATGTTCGCTTCGCGGCGGATTCCGTCTGGCCTCGCCTGAACACTGCAGCGAGCAACAGCGCGCTCATTGGTCCGGGCACGAGCGCTGATACGGCGGTGGGTCCGATTCCGAAGTTGACGCAGATGGCCGTCTGGGATGCACTGCTGGGCTATTGATTCTGCTTTTAGCTTGGCATTGAACCCACAGCAAAAGCGTGGACAGGCTTCTAATTTTCGAAAGCCTTGGCGCTGCGACCAGTTCGCACACGCAGGTGTAGGACGCCGTATGCTTTGGATCACCCGATGGACTAGGGCGTGTTCACACTATTTGACCTAACGGTGTACGCTGGAAAAAAATCCATGCATGGAAATCACGCCAACGCAGTACGCCCAGATCGAGCATTGCTTGCCCACGCAACGGGGCAACGTCAGGCTGTCCAACTTGGATGTATTGAATGCGATCCTGTACGTTGCGGAACACGGCTGCAAATGGCGCGGTCTGCCCAAGCGGTTCGGCAACTGGCACACCGTTTACACCCGGATGAATCGCTGGTCGAAGTTGGGCGTCATGGACCGGGTGTTCGAGGAACTACAGCAGTCTCAGATTGTGCGCATCAAGATCGAGGCTGTGCCGCTGGACAGCACCAGCATCAAGGTGCATCCGGATGGCACCGGTGCTCTAAAAAAAACGGTCCACAAGCCATCGGAAAATCCAGAGGCGGATGGAACACCAAAATTCATATGGTTGCCGCGGATGCTCGTACGGCCATAACGTTTTCGTTGTCACCATGCCAGGCACACGATGCGCCGGCAGGGCGGGCACTACTGAGTCGCCTGGGCGCACCGAACAGACCTCTTCATCTGCTCATGGATCGCGCCTACGAGGGCAACGAGACCCGGCAACTCGCACTCGATCTCGGCTTCATTCCGGTTGTTCCACCCTTGAAGAGCCGAGTGGAGCCGTGGGAGTACGACCGCGAGATGTACAAGCGCCGAAATGAAGTCGAGCGGCTGTTTCGCAGGCTCAAAGGCTTCCGCCGTATCTTCTCTCGCTTCGAAAACTCGACGTCATGTTCCTTGGCTTCATCAGCTTCGTGCTGATCGCCGATGGACTTCGCTTGTGTTAACAGGCCCTAGTTGTGTAGCGCGAGAACTGGGGATAGCGGCACATAGGCTTGCGCGAGCCGAACGCCGACCTGCCGGTGAGCATCATCACGCGCCGCGGCGCAGTTCCAACGCCTGCGGCGCGCCTGCTGCGCCACGACGTGCGCGCGGCGGCTATGGCTTGGTCTTGATGGCGCCGTGGTTCAACTAAGACACTCAGCCCGATCGTCCAAACCGGTCGCATCCGCCGTAATGCGCTTCAGGATCAAGAAATGTGGGATACCCAGCGCTCTAATCAACACTGCAGCGGTCAAGGTGTTCTCGGAGAGCTAAGTAAGCCCAAATCAGGGCAGGTAAGGGCGCTTTTAGCTATTCCTTCAACGTAGAGTCGGCACCCATAAAAAACGCACCACGCCCGGATCTTTACAGACGCGAAATTCGGACGAATCTCCTGATGAGTGTTTGAACGCGTCAAAGTTTTGTCCGCACCGCCTCTGGAAACCCGAGCCGGTTAGCATGGCAGGTTGCCGTCTGGCCGGAAATGACCGCTGAGGCTGCCTTGCGCGGCGGATTCAACCGGTCGATGCAACACACTAACCACTGCTTAGGCAGAAGGAGTGTTGCAGATGAAGTACCGGACACGAACCTACTACACGGCCGCCCAGAAGGCACTGATGTGGGAGCGCTGGAGA